>OFFK01001619.1_pt1 | contig 15465 bp, 13 predicted proteins | sample 1521361 | NCBI WGS metagenome assembly OFFK01 (sample SAMEA3504096, study PRJEB24116) | mouse gut metagenome | biome: mouse gut; feature: mouse-associated habitat; material: faeces | place: Denmark | collected 2011
TATGCCCCGTATTCTTCGACTGGATCGTCACATCATATTCCTCCGCCAGAATAATGTTAAAATAAGACCTATCCAGCCTCCCGATCTCTTCCGCCCGGAACATCAGCCACACCCCCTTTCCCGAACCACGCCGCCAGTGCGTCCTCCACGATACCCGCCACCTCCCCAGGCTTCACCCCGCCAAAATACCTCTCATACACCTCCGCCGACAGCCTCACGCTCCTTCCGGCGGCCGCCTTCTTCCCCTTTCCACCATCCAGCGCCTCCAGCACCGCCTCTTCCGTCACATTCCCCGCCATGCCCCTTACGCATTTCGCCGTCTTCACATCCAGCTTAATCTTCCCCGTGTCCGCCAGCCCGGACACCACTTCCTGCTCCTTCTCCGACAGATAAGACAAGTCCACTGCCGCCACCAAAGGCAGCGTCCCCTCGTCCAGCCGCCCCTTCAAAGGCTCCTCCAGCTTCTGCACCCGCATATACCTGGCAATATTCCTCCCGGTCATCCCGTACTCTTCCCCAATGGCGTCCCGGCTCTTCAACTTGTGGACATCGTGTCCACAAGTCCCCTCCGTGTCCCGGCCATTCATCCTGGCAATCTCCTCCAGAATGTCATTCCGCCGCCCCTGGCTGCTGACCTTCTCATACCGCTCCGCCAGCACCGCCGCCTTCTCGGACGGCAGAAGCTCCGCAAAGCCCCTCTGTATCACATTGGTCTCAATCACATACACATAAGCATCCTCTTCCGTCAAATCCGTCTTCACAATCGCCGGAATCTCCGCCAGCCCTGCAAGCCTTCCTGCCATCTGCCGGTTATGCCCCGCAAGCATCTCATACCCGTCCCCTTCCTGCCAAACAATCACCGGATTCAGGACCCCATGCTCCTTAATGCTCTCCACCATATCCTCCAGACGCTCCCCCTCATACAGCCGGAAAGGATGCTTCCGGAACGGACGGATACTGTCAATGGGCAGCATCCTGATCCCGTTCTCCACAGCAGAAACCTCTTCCGCCCCCGCCAGAAGGTCCACAGCGTCACTAAAAATCTTCCTCTTCGTCCCATTAGCCTTCATACGAAACCAGCTCCTTTGCAAACTTTCTATAAGCCACCCCCGCGCTCGCCTTCGGGCTGTACTCCGCCACCGGCAGGCTGTAATAAATACTCTCCCCCACCTTCACCGTACTGGGAATCCTCGTCTCAAACACCCGAATCTGCTCCTGGAAATTCTCCGCCACTTCCTCCGTCAGAACCCTGCACAGCTTCGTCCTGGACTCGCACATGGTCATCAGGATGCCCGCAATCCCCAGCCCCGGATTGATCCGCTTCCTTATCTTCACCACCGTCCGCAGAAAGTCCTGCATCCCCATCATAGCCAGAAGCTGGGGGTTCACCGTGATTATGACCTCATCGGCAGCCGCCAACGCATTTATTGTCAAATTCCCAAGGGACGGGCAGGTATCAATCAGAATGTAATCATACTTCTCCCGCAGCGGCTCCAGAATCCTGGACAGCATCTTCTCCGCCCCCTTTTCCAACCGCAGCTTCGCATCCACCACCGACAGATAAATAGACGATGGGATAAAGTCCACCCCGTCCTTCGTCCGTATGTACTTCTTCGGGGACGGCAGCTTCATATCCTCAATCTGCGCCATCATCAGATGCCCGATAGTATCATCCAAAACCCCCATATCCTCCACGCCAAAGCACGTTGTCAAATTTGCCTGGCTGTCAAAATCCACAGCCAGAACCCTCTTCCCCATCTTCCGCAGGCAGTACGCCAGATTGAACGTAGTTGTTGTCTTCGCCGTACCCCCTTTTTGTGAACCTATCATATAAATCTTTCCCATATATCAAAACCTCACTTTCCTTTCTGCCACCATGCTTAACTGCTGTTCTTCAAACACATCAATGTAATCCACTGACTTCCTCGGCTCAATGACCAGCTTCCCTTCCTCACACCGGACCGTCAGGAGCGTCCCCGCCCCGAACCCCAGCTCTTCCAGCCACAATCCCTTCAATGTGATTGTCGGCGTCGGCTTGTAATTATGCCCGCTCTGCTCATATACCTTAAACCTCCGAACTTCCTTCCTCATCTATATCCCGTCCTTTCCACCGGCCCGCAGACCGGACTTTCCGCTGCCTCTCCGCTGCTGATCTTCCATCTGGGATTTTACAGAGACCGCTCCCAGGCGCTATCAGCCTGTGCCGCTCCCCGCAAAACAGAAATAATTTGTTTCCGAACGAAACGATATGCCAATCCATAAAACCAAAATCTCCGCTGCATTAAAACTTCAAAACCATCACAACAATATGGGCGCTGTAAGTTCCCCGGCTTTCCGTAAATAAATCTCATTTGTTCCCATGGTACAGAAACACAGGTTTAACCCTCCCATGGCGCCCGGTTCACATTAAACCCGGCCGAAACCTGTCAACCAATATTACAACGCCCCGTTGCAACCCGTCAGCATTTATAAGGACTTCGGACCTTCAAATCCATCATCAGCGGATGGTATGGTTGCTTTAATCGCTATCAGACTTTCATACTGCTGGCCAGCAATATATGTAGAAGTGTGGTGATTCCGTTCTCCCCTTTCGGGCATAAAAAAAATTGGGACTAAGGAGTGCAAACCCGTTGATTTTACTGGGTTTCTCTAACCTTGTCCCAATTATAACATGAGCATCGTTAAAAGGGTGAATACATAGGAAATCGTGAATGAACACCGGTATGGCGATCAACGGTTCCAGTTCAAAATTACCGATCACCTTGTTGTATTCTTCGCAGATTTTATCCAGGGCCTCCGGGGTCTCATACGGAGCAAGGGGTGTAAACAAGATTTCCGAATGTCCGTCGGGATAGCTTGCGCTGATATAGTTCTGAACATTTTTCGTCTGTCCGGCCAGAGGATTATTCATGTGGCTGTACATGATCTTATGAAGCTGGAGGATATAATTTTTTGTGATCGGAATGGCATCGAAGCTTTCGTGGATGATATTTAAGACATCACGGTAACCGGCAATTTCCTGTTCATCACGGTTTTTCGGGGCAGTCCGTTCTTCCACAAGCTGTTTGATACGCGTATTTGTGGTAATAATCCCCTCGATTGCGTTTGAAGCCTCCGTGCTTTGAATCTTTGCAATCTCCACCAGCTTTTCAAGCTCCTCGGGCCGCTGCTTTAAATATTGCTCCTGCTTTCCGGCTTCCCGGTAGATGGCCGCAATATATCCAAGCATGTCTGAATCCCATTTTTGGTCTTTGATCAATGAGTAATTGAATGGCCTCATTCCCTTAATCACGCTCCTTTCCCTTAAAATATACAACAAATTAAGGGAAAGTTCAACGGATAAGTGAATTTCCCCTTATTTTTGACTGAAAATTAAGGTAAAATATAAAAATCAATGGGATTTGAAGCTATCACATGAAATAAGGTTATTTTTCAGTCTGCACCGATAGAGGAAAGAGTATACCTGTTCTTCCTTACATTTTTGTAAGCCACTATATTTCAAATATCGTGTATAATAGATTTGAAATACTCAGAATGCGGCAGACATGGTTCAGGTCTGCAGTCAAGTGCACGAAGGGGGCGTTTTATTTGCAGAAATTATTACTTCTCGAGGACGATATCAGCCTGATCGACGGCCTGACCTATTCTTTACAAAAGAATGGATTTGACATCCAGGTAGCCAGGACGGTCTGCGAAGCCGAAAACTTACTTGCGGAAAATACAGATTTCGACCTGTTTCTTTTTGATGTGACACTGCCGGACGGAAATGGATTTACCCTGTGCGAGAGGCTGCGGGAATCCGGGAACCCGGTTCCGATCATATTTCTGACCGCATCCGACGAGGAAACCAGCGTGATCCGCGGTCTGGACTGCGGAGGGGACGATTATATTACAAAGCCGTTCAAGCTGGGGGAGCTGTGTTCCCGCATCCGGGCGCTGCTGCGGCGGAGCAGTATGCGAAATTCCGGAGACGGCATCCTGCGCTCTGGGGAACTGACGGTGAACCTGGCGGAAGGCAGAGTATTCTTAAGCGGGGAGTCCGTAGAATTTACCGGGGCGGAATACCGTCTGCTCTGCCTGCTGCTGAAAAACAGCGGAAGGGTGCTCACCCGCGGGATGATCCTGGATAAGCTGTGGGACGGCGCCGGCAATTTTGTGGATGACAATACACTGTCGGTTTATGTCCGCCGTCTCCGGGAAAAGCTGGAAGAAAATCCATCCAGGCCGGAACACTTAAAAACGGTTCGGGGGTTCGGATACCAGTGGAAGGAATAAAGTCTTTACACTCATTTTGCCTTTTGATATAATGGAGGTATCTCATAGGACGATATTTTTCATACAGAAGGGAGGGAGATTTTATGAATAATGGCGAAATAATCAAGAATGCCCTTGAAGATTTTGCAAAAGTTCAAAGGCGTATGTTTTTAGCCAAAAAAGAAAATGCGACAGAAACATATGCGGATTTAAGAGAAGATTACATCCTTTTAAAAGCTTTGTTAAATTCTTTAGGTGTGAATCTGACAGAAATTGACAAGATAAAAGAGTAACCATAAATCAGAGTGTAAAGTCTTTATTGAATGATCAAACGGTAATGTTTGATTTTAGAGGCTTTACACTCTTTTAATTCACCGGGGCAGAATACCGTCTGTTCTGTCTACTGCTGAAAAAACGCGGAAGGAGTGAAGATTTTGAAGTTTCTATATGAAAAACAGACCCGGAGGTTTTACCTGTTCTTAGTGTGTATCTGCGTGCTGCAGATCTGCATTCTGGGGATCTGCGGGATTTTTCAGGCGCAGGACGTCCGGAGGATTCTGGTCCGGCGTGAGCTCGGGGCGGCATCCTATCTGCTGGAGCAGGACATCCCGCCTGCGCTGGTGGCTTCCGCCTGGAACCACACAGAGGTGACGAAAGCCGGCGAAACGCTCTTGCGGACGATCGGACACACGGAGGATACGCCGGCCTATCTGATGCTCCTTACCGAACAGACGTCCATTCCCCTGATCCTGGTGCTGCTCCTTGTAGGAACCCTGTTTTCCGCAGTCATTCTGACAGGCGCGGCATGTTTTTTTCGGGGCAGGGAGCGTCTATATGAGGACGCGGAAAAGGTGATCCTCCATTATGCGGACAACCGCTTTGAAACGCATCTGCCGTCCGGAGGAACCGGGGCGCTCTACCGGTTGTTCGGCAGTATTGAGCAGCTTGCCCTGTCGCTGCAGGCAAAGAGCGAGATGGAACACCGGGCAAAGGGATTCTTAAAAAATATGATCTCCAACATTTCCCATCAGTTAAAAACGCCCCTTGCAGCGTTAAATATGTATATGGAAATCATCGCAGAGGAGCCAGGGAATGAAGAGACGGTGCAAGATTTTTCACGGAAATCCATCCAGTCCCTGGAACGGATGGAGCGGCTGATCCAGTCCCTTCTGAAAATGGCCCGCCTGGATACGGGAAGCATAATCTTCGAGAAACGCCGGTGCTTCGCGTCGGAGCTGGCGGCCCAGGCTGTGGACGATCTGCTGGAACGGGCAAGGCAGGAGGGAAAGAAGATCCTGGTGGAGGGGGATTTAAAGGAGCAGTTGTACTGCGATCAGGAGTGGACCGCGGAGGCGTTGGGAAACCTTGTGAAAAATGCCCTGGATCACACGGAGGCCGGCGGAACCATCCGGATCTCGTGGAAACGATTCCCGGCGGTGTTCCGTCTGAGCGTGGAGGACAATGGGCGGGGCATCGAACAGGAGGATATCCACCATATCTTCAAACAGTTTTACCGCAGCAGCACATCCTGCGACCGTCAGGGCGCGGGGCTGGGGCTTTCGCTGGCAAAATCCATCGCAGAAGGACAGGGAGGAAACCTGTCTGTGGAAAGCAGGCCAGGGGAAGGGAGTATATTTCGGTTGATATTGTTCACGGCTTGACCGTAAAGTTTTTACCGCATGGATAGGACTTTACACCTTTTTCATACTGCCGTATGCCTTACAGATCTGTAAGCTGCCATTCACCGGATTGTAAGGTGAAGCTGCTATAATGCAATGGATTCGGAACAGCAGACCCGAATCCATTTGACCACGAATGTATGCAGAAAAGCCGCAGCCATCGGTTTTTCCGCACATGGAAGAAAGGCAGGTTATTACAATTGGAAATCTTAAGAGTAGAAAATTTAAGCAGGACCTATGGGCGCGGCGAAGCCCGTGTAGAAGCATTAAAGCAGGCATCCTTCTCCATGCAGAGAGGGGAATTTGGTGCGGTGGTGGGTGTTTCCGGCTCCGGAAAATCCACCCTCCTGAACTGCATCGGCGGGCTGGACAAGGCCGATGCCGGAAACGTATTTATCAACGGGCAGGATGTATTTGCCATGGATGAGAATGAGCGGACCATTTTCCGCAGACAGAATATCGGCTTTATCTTCCAGTCCTTTCATCTGATCCCGGAGCTGAACGTAGAGCAGAACATCATCTTCCCGCTTCTGCTGGATTACAGGAAACCGGATCAGAACCGGGTGGACGAGATCCTGCAGGTGCTGGGGCTGGAAAACCGGCGGAAGCATCTGCCGGGGCAGCTTTCCGGCGGACAGCAGCAGAGGGTGGCCATCGGGCGGGCGCTGATCACGCGGCCGGCGCTTGTCCTGGCTGATGAGCCCACCGGAAATCTGGACTCCCAGAGCAGTCAGGATGTGATGGATCTTCTGTGCCGGGCGGCCCGGCATTACCAGCAGACGGTACTGATGATCACCCACAATATGGATCTGACCGCGGCGGCAGACCGGGTGTTCCGGGTGTCTGACGGCCGGTTGAAGGAGCTGGGAGGTGCGTCAGAATGAAGCATTATCTGGACTTGATCAAAATCTCGGCAAGGCAGCACCGGAAGCAGAACCGGATGACCAGACTGTGCATCGTGCTGGCCGTATTTCTCGTTACTGTGATCTTCGGAATGGCGGACATGGAAATGCGCTCCCAGATGATCCAGGCAGTCAAATCCTATGGAAACTGGCATGCGGCCTTCGTGCTGGATGAAGAGCATGGGACATTGCTGAAAGCACGTCCGGAGGTAAAAAGCAGTGTGCGGTACGGGGTGCTGAATTACCGTTTAGAGGACGGCTATCAGATCCTGGGGGTGGAAACCGCGGTCTGCGGGTTTGACCCGGAGATGATGGAAATGTTTCCGGATGTGGAGATCCTGGAAGGGACGCTTCCGGGGAATGCCGGTGAGGCCGTGCTCAATGAGAGCGCAAAGACCCGCTTTGGGGTGCAGGTAGGAGATACCGTAGAAATGACTATCCCCCAGGGAGACACCCTGCAGTACCGGATTACCGGGATCGTCAAAGAAATGGCATTGATGGCGGAGCATGACGCGTTCGGCATGTTTCTGAACATGGAAGGATTTTCGGCGCTCCGCTCGGAAGAAACCGGGGCGGCCCGGGAAGAGGTTTATTATGTACAGTTTCGTCCCTACTGCAATATCCAGAAAGCAATCGGCGATATCAGCGCGCGGTTCGGCCTGAAGCCGGAGGAGGCGCGGCAGAATGTGCAGGTGCTTGCGCTGATGTTCCAGAGCCGGGATTCTTATATGATGCAGTTTTATTTTGTGGCAGCGGTTCTGGCCGTGCTTGTGATGATTGCCGGGATTCTGATGATCGCCGCAAGCATGAACAGCAACATTGCCCGGCGGACAGAGTTTTTTGGGATGATGCGCTGCCTGGGGGCCACCGGCAGACAGGTGACCCGATTTGTGAGGAGGGAAGCGCTGAGCTGGTGCGGGACCGCAATTCCGGCAGGTGTGATCGCAGGTATCCTGGTAGTCTGGGTACTGTGCGGGATGCTGCGCTTTTTAAGTCCCGGCTATTTTGAAGGACTTCCGGTGTTCGGAATCAGCTTTCCCAGTATGGCTGCCGGGATCCTCGTGGGCCTCCTCACCGTCTTGCTGGCGGCCAGGGCTCCGGCGAAGCGTGCGGCAAAGGTGTCCCCGCTGACCGCCGTTTCCGGAAACGCAGGCACCGTGCAGGCGGCAAAGCACGCGGCGAATACCCGTTTTTTCAAGGTGGATACGGCGTTGGGAATCCATCATGCCTCCGGCAGCCGGAAAAATTTTCTGCTGGTGACAGGCTCCTTTGCGTTCAGTATCATTTTGTTCCTTTCGTTCAGTACGGCTATAGATTTTATGCGCCATGCGATCACGCCGCTGCGTCCGTCGGCGCCGGATATTTATATCAGTAAAGAGGATTACTCGAACCAGATCCCATCAGGACTGGACGAGGAGCTTGTAAACTATCCTGGAGTGAAGCGGGCATTCGGGAGAAGCTACGCGGAGCTTGCCATGCCGGCAGACGGGAGGAAGCTGGATGTTATTTCCTATGAAGAACAGCAGTTTCAATGGGCAGAGAAATCCATGATGGAGGGCAGTTTGGAGGACGCAATGAATGGAAAAGGAGTGCTGGCCGTGTTCCGGGAGGAATATACGCTGCAGCTCGGAAGCAGCATCCTGGTGTCTGCCGGCGGAAAGGAGCGGGAGGTTCCTGTGGTGGGCGTGCTGGGAGACGTTCCGTTTTCTTACGGAAAATCCGGGGATACGGAAGTATCGGCCGGCATGGTCATCTGTTCGGAGGAATTTTTTCAGAAGCTGACCGGGGAATCGGGTTATGCCGTGATAGACATTCAGCTGGAACAGAACGCGGACGACGCGCAGGTGCAGGAAATCCGGCGGGCATGTGAGCAGGCGTGCGGAGACGGCTTCGTGTATTCTGACAAAAGAATCGGTAACCAGGAGGTCAAAGGAGCCAGCTATTCCATGTCTGTATTCCTCTATGGATTCCTCGGCGTGATCGCCTTGATCTCCTTTTTCAATATCATCAACTGTATCTCCATGGGTGTGTCCGCGCGGCTGAGAGAATACGGCGCCATGCGCGCGATTGGGATGAGCGTCCGGCAGGTGATCCGGATGGTTGCGGGCGAGGCTCTGACCTATACGGCTTTTGGAGTATTGTTGGGCTACGCCGCCGGACTTCCTCTGAACAGGATGCTGTTTACGGCGCTTGTAACTTCCCGCTGGGGGGAGGCGTGGAGCATCCCGGGATGGGAAATGCTGGTCATTTCGGTGATCATGGCCGGCTCGGTGGCGGTTGCGGGGCCGGCCACGCAGATCCGGAAGATGACGGTGGTGGATACGATCGGGGTGTAGATGCTGCCGGGATTTGGGCCTGACAGATGGCAGGATGTCCGTTACAGTTCGCGGCCGGCCGTGAACTGTAACGCATGTCAGCTTTCCACCTGCCGGATGTCATCTTAGAAACTGTTCATCCGTCCTGGGAAGGTTTATAATGTAGTATCATAATGTACCAGGAGGAAGGAACGATGTTTGAAAAATGGATTACAAATGGAACTGCGAAACCCTTTTACGCAAGAAGGGAGCTGGTGATCGAAAAAACGGTGAAACGCGCCTCGGCAAAGGTCTGCGGGCTGGGGCAGTTTCATTTTTATATCAACGGAAAAAAGGTGAGTGACCACGAGCTGGATCCGGCGTGGACAGATTACCGGAAGCTGATCTACTATGTTCTGTTTGATGTGACAGACATGCTGCGCCCCGGGAAAAATGTGATCGGCGCGGAGGTGGGAAACGGCTGGTTTATCAAGTGCGACGAGCATTATACATTTACATTTCCGGGATTTATGCCGCCCAATCCCAACCCCTACCGGCCCTGCGGCGACAGCCTGATCCTGGCAATGGAGCTGTGTCTGGAATATGAAGACGGCACCCGGCAGGTGATCGGCGCGGACGACCGATTTCGGGTGAAGGAGCATCCGGTGGTGATGAGCAATGTCTATGGCTCGGAAAGGATAGACGGCAGGCTGGCCCAGCCGGGCTGGTGTGAAACGGGATTTGACGACAGCGCATGGCAGCAGGCCCTGTACGTGCCGGAGGATGAGGTTCCCCAGGCGGACATCCTGGAGCAGACCATGCCCCCGGTGAAAGTGATCAAATCTTATGAGGGAACGCTGCTCCATCAGGTAAATGGGAAAGACACGGGAAAAATCCGGGACATTTACGATTTCGGGCAGAATATGTCCGGCATTCTGGAACTGGAGGTGCGGGGAAACGCAGGCGATACGGTCCGCATCTATCCGGCCGAAAAGCTGGGGAAAAACGGGGATGCGGATCAGGAGGCAAAGGGCTGGTGTACCGTGGATTCCTGCATTACCTGCATCGTCGGCCAGAAAGGTGTCTGGGAAAAATTCCGCATGACCTTTACCTATTTTGCCGGACGGTTCGTGGGCGTGGAGAAGGACGGCGGTGCCGAGATCCGGAATCTGCGTGCCCACGCCATTACCAGCGCCCACAAGACGGACGGAACCTTTTCCTGCGACGACGAGCGTTACAACCGGATTTACGACATGATCGAAAAGACCGTGGAGGCAAATATGGTGGGCGTGCATACGGACTGCCCGACTATCGAGCGTTTTGCATGGCAGGAGCCCAACCACCTGATGGCGGGTTCTATTTTTTATATGAAGGACGGAAAGCTCCTCTGGGAAAAATTCCTCCGGGATATGCGGTACGCGCAGCATACGAAGGACGATTATTTTCTGGATTACGAGGGGAAAAAGGTCTATCCCGGCGAAGGGCTGATGCCTTCCCAATGCCCCTGTTATATTCCCAACGTGCTGCCGGTGCCGGGAATGGGCAGCTTTTACGACATCATTCCCTGGGGGAGCACCTGCATTCTGGGAACCTATTGGCATTACCTGTTTTACGGGGATGTGAGTATCATTGAGGACAATTACGACGCCGGGATGTCCTATTTCCGGCATTTGCTGACAAAGGTAAATGAGGAGGGCTTTATCAATCACGGACTGGGTGACTGGGGCAATCCGAAAAATGAACTGGCCCGTGAAAATGTCGAGACTGCGTTTCTCTACGCAGACGCGGTGTGCCTTGCGGAATTTGCGGAAGTGCTGAAAAAGCCGGAGGATCGGAGAAGCCTGCTGGAAAAGGCGGAAGAGATCCGGGAAAATTATAATGCAAAGCTGATGGTGCGTCATCCGGAGAAAGGGTTCTGGTGTTACCGGTGCGTTGACAGGGAAGAGACGCTGCTGACCCAGGCGGCGCAGGCCCTTCCGTTGTTCTGGAATATGGTGCCAAAGGAACGGAAAGAGGATGTGATCCAGGCGCTGCGTTATACCCTGGAAAGGGAAGGCGCGTTTATCGCCGGAGAGATCGGGCTGCCGTATATCATCCAGTGCGCAAGGCTCTATGGAATGAATGAGCTGGTCAGCCGCTTTATCCTTCGGGAAACACACCCCAGCTATTATGCATTTATCCTGGACGGGGAAACTACATTGGGAGAATATTGGGAGAGCAATCCGAGAAGCCATTGCCATGACATGATGGGGCATATCATTGAGTGGTATTACAACGGAATCGCAGGAATCATCCCAGAGGAACCAGGTTTCGCCAAAGTCACGATCCGGCCCTGCCTGCCGGAGAGCATACATGAATTTGACTGTACCTACCAGTCGGTGCGGGGGCGGATTCGGGTGCATGTGAAAGAGGCAGAGGAGGAGATCGTGCTGGAGACAGAGGTGCCGGAAGGCGTGGAGATGAGAGTTGATGTGTCTGAGCTGGAGAGAGCGGGGAAGAGAGTGGTGAGCTGAAAACTTTGGAATCATCTTCATAGGTATGTAAAATAAAGTGCGTAATCTGAAACTTTTTCATCCCCCGGATTGTATATAATAGTAAGAACATACAAAATATATCTTTCCCAATGTACGGACAGGGTGTCGATCCCGCAGCCCTCTGTACTGCATCCGTACAGCGGGACAATATTTGAAAGGGGGATGGGAGATGGCCTGCAGCGAATTGGTGATGCGTTTAAAAAGGAAAGACCAGTCTGCGCTGGAAGAGCTGATCAGAAAATACAACGCCTATGTCGCCGCGATCACTTATACGATTCTCCAGGGGCATTTGCCGGAGATCGACATACAGGGCGTGATCAACCAGGTGTTTTTCCGGCTTTGGGAGCATGCGGAGAACCTGCATATGGAAAAGGACGAGGAAATCAAACCGTACATCGGCGCAATTGCCCGGAACGCTGCGCTCAATGAAAAGAAGAAGATCATTTCCAGCATGCCCCTGGAGGATGAGATCCTGGGCGAATTTACGGATTCCTTTTCCCAGGTGGAGCTTCGAAAGCTTCTGCTTGACGCACTGAAAGAGCTGAGCACGGAAAACCAGGTTCTGCTTCTGAAATTTTATTTTCAGGGGAAAACGATCCGGCAGATTTCCGAGGAGGAGCAGCAGCCGATATCTACAATAAAAACAAAACTGAGACGGAGCAGAGAAAAACTGCGGTTCATTTTGGAGAAAGGAGGATATACCTATGAAGCTTAGTATGTACGAAGCATTTGACCTGGTTGCGGAGGAAGCGGTCGAATTATTGGCGGAATATGACCGGACGGCAGAAGCGGTTCAGGAATACTCCGCCGAGACAACAATCCGAGCCGTATTAGGCGATGGGAAATCCTTTCCCGGGCATAACAGCAACATTTCTGACGGAGAATTTTCCGATTTATCCAGATTAGGAATGGGCAAAAAAACAGTGAAAAAGCGTTCCCGCAAAATGACCTGGAAGGTGCGGCTCCTGGCTGCGGCAATCATTGTCACGGCTTTTTGCTCCGCTTCATTTGCCCGGTTCAGGGGGAATATGCGCAGGATCGACGGCGCCGAGCTGGTGGACGAAACAAACCGGGATCTGGTAGGAAAAGTGGAAACCGGCATTGCGTCCGTTTACGACGCAGACGGGAAGCTCCTCAATGGGGATGAACTGTACGAAGCATACGGCGACCCGGACCCGGATCTGTTCAACTGGAGGATCAGCTCTGTGATACAACAGGTAGCGGATGGAGTATATATTCCGGCTACTATTGATGAATTTCCTGTCCGGGAAGCGGACGGAGAATACCGAACCCCGGAGGTCATATTCAGAAACGGAGCCATGGTCATTTTTACGAAAGAAGACGGGAGCGGCTGGGGTTTGAAAAAGGGGGAGACGCTGAGATTTGAAGTGGAGGAATATCCGTCGGAAATCGGATTCGGAAAAGGGCAGAATGTGTCATTCGTGTACATTTTTAATGGGCTGATGATGGACGGAGAGGCATATGAAAACCGGGACGAATTGGAAGTGTCCTTTGCGCTGACAGCGGAAAAAGCGGGGGAATACTATGTGGGCGTGATGGGGGTGAGCTCTGATCCGATTACGTTTCGGGAAGGGAAGATACAAGTATCGACTCAGGAGAAGTGAAAAGCTCAGTATCCGCAAGGCAGATACATTCTATTGTTAAATGAAGCCGGAAGCAGCTTACGGAGTTTGCGGTAGCAGCGGAACAAAAAATTACTTTGTTGTGCAGGATTCACAAAAAAAGCACATGTAAAATGTGCATTCCGACAAAAATGTATATGCTGTGCCAGATGGCATAGAAAGCATAAACATGGATTGTATATAATGGCATCAATCAATAACTGGCCAGGATATATTCGAAAAAAGGAGAAATGTGATGAACAGCACAAAAAAGGAAAAACCGGATTATTTGAATTTTGGAAAATATGCAATGGGCGGCGCTGGATACAGTATGACCAATATGATCGTACTGACATATCTTACATTTTTTTGCACGGATATTTTTGGAATCAGTTCGCTGACGGTGGCGGGGCTGATGCTTGTTACCAAGGTGATCGATGCCGTGACGGATCCGGTTATGGGATTTATTGCCGACCACACCCGGTCAAAAAAAGGCCGTTACAGACCCTATCTGATCTATGGCTCTCCGGTATTAGGAGTTCTGATTTACCTGCTTTTCAGCGCGCCGCAGCTTTCGGCAGCGATGAAGGTTGTGTTTATTTACGTCGTTTACATTTCGTATTCCTTGGCTTTTACGGTGGTCGGGATTCCGTTTACATCCCTGGTTCCTGTACTGGCAAAGGATTCTACGGAGAGAACCATGGTCGTATCCTGGAAAAACGTGATGATCCAGGTGGGGCGGCTGTTTATTACATCCTTCGCCCTGCCGATCGTGGAGGTGTTCGGCGGCGGCGCTGTCGGCTGGGGACGATTCGGCGCGCTGGTGGGCGTGATCATCACACTGTGCTTCTGGTGCGTTGCATGGGGGCTGAAACCTTATGACACCATCGACATGGCAATCGATAAACCGAAGGTGGATCTGCGGAAAGAAGTGTATCTGATTGCCAAAAACAAGCCGCTGCTCATGCTGATGCTGGCTTTTGGAACGGACATGATCGCAAATTCTACGCTTTTGGCTGTGAATATGTACTATTTTAAATATGTATTGAACCGGGTAGATCTTGTTCCCATTACTTCCATTGCGCTTACGGTGACCGGAGTCTTATCAAACCTTGCGATTCCGTATCTGACAAAAAAAGCAGGGAAAAAGAGGCTCTACTGGTGGGGAAGCCTGCTGTCGATCCTGCCCCTTGCCATTCTGCAGATCAAGCCGGTCGTACCGGGTTCTGCGCTGCTTGTGCTGATTACACTGTTCGGCCTGATTTCAACGGTTCCAAGCGCGCTGGCATGGGCAATGCTTCCGGACTGTGTGGACTATGCGGAATATATAACCGGAGTCAACGGAAACGGTGTGGTCTCCTCTACATTTTCATTTATGAACAAGCTCTGCGGAGCGGTTGGTTCTTTTTTGGCAAGCTACCTACTGGGAATTTTCGGGTTTGTGGCGAATCAGGAACAGACAGAGACCGTGCTGTTTGTAATCGTATGTTTGCGATTCGCAGTTCCGATCCTTGGATACATAGCGTCTTTGATTTCCATGCATTTTTATGAACTGACGGACAAGAGAAATCTGGAGATCCGCAGAGCGCTGGAGGAACGGGCAGGAGGGAAAGAGAATGGATATGCATAAACCCAATATTCTCCTGATCACGACAGATCAGCAGAGATATGATACAATAAGAGCGATGGGGTACGATTTTATGGTCACTCCGAATCTGGATCGGCTGGCGGCGGAAGGGTGCCGCTATCCCAACGCCTATTCCTGCAATCCGGTGTGTATGGCGGCAAGGCATAACATCATCACCGGGCTTCCGGCCAGATATCACGGATTCGATGATAATTATTTTGAGGAAAATCCAAAAGTGATCCCCTATGATCTCCCCACATTTCCGCAGATTCTTTCGGACAGCGGATATGATACGGCCGCGGTTGGAAAGATGCATTTTCAGCCTTGCAGGAGACATAACGGGTTCACGAAGATGGAACTGATGGAGGAGATCCCGAGAAACCTGGACGATGATGAATACGCAAAGTACCTGAAAGAAAATGGATACGGTGATGTGCAGAGTATCCATGGGGTACGCCATCTGCTGTATATGCTGCCCCAGCGTTCTCTGATTGATGAAGCGCATCACGGGAGTTCCTGGGTGTCAGAGCGAAGTATCCATTATCTGAAAGAA
>OFFK01001620.1_pt1 | contig 15464 bp, 9 predicted proteins | sample 1521361 | NCBI WGS metagenome assembly OFFK01 (sample SAMEA3504096, study PRJEB24116) | mouse gut metagenome | biome: mouse gut; feature: mouse-associated habitat; material: faeces | place: Denmark | collected 2011
ACAAAAATCTTCCTTGCTGCTGATGTCTTGGTTGGTGTGCAAAAAAATCAAAAAAAAAGTATAAAAGCATAATTACTGGCAATACTATTATTTAGAAAAGAAATTCGACAACATAAAACCACTCCTATTCGACAACAGTTTTCTACATATCTGATTCATATCAAAAAAATTTTTTATCTATAGACACAAGATTTTTTACAGCCTCCCTTCGAAAAAAATGTATCATATTCGTATCACAAAAATCGGCTCTTTGAAGCATGTTTTTCAACCATTTCGGGCTCATTTTTCTGTCTTTTACAAAATATTTGACGCATTCCGTCCACCTGTCTGCTATCTTAGCATAACAGAACAGTGATGTAAACGAGTATATTTTTTATTTTCATTCCGTCATATCATATATCTGGCACTATGAAGGATATTGATTTATAACCATTAATACAATTCATCACAATCTATTACCCTAAATTTCTATCTTCCAACAACTGTTGTAACTCCTCTTTACTCGGCAGAACCGTTTGATACTTACTTGCAAATATCTGATTGTTATTTTCAGGAAGAGTCATTTCAATCACAGCATCCTTCTTATCTTTACATATAATAATTCCTATGGTTGAATTTTCATCTTCCATTTTTACTTTACGGTCATAATAATTGACGTACATTTGCATTTGCCCTAGATATTCATGTTTCAATTTACCAATTTTCAAATCAAATAACACAAAGCAACGCAACAGGCGGTTATATGTCACCAAATCTACTCTATAATGATCTTCTTCAAATGTAAAACGCACCTGTCGCCCCACAAAAGTAAAGCCACGGCCTAATTCCAACAAAAACTGCTGTAAATGGTCTATAATTTTTTCTTCCAAGTCCGATTCTGAATATGATGCCATCTCCGGAAGCCCTGTAAATTCCAAAACATACGGATCTTTAAAGATGTCTTCAGGAGACTCGATCACCTGTCCTTCCAATGCAAGCCGCATGACCTCTTCCTTGTCTCTGCTCAATGCTAACCGCTCATAGAGAGAGCTTCCATATTGCCTGCTCAATTCATCTTTATTCCATCCGTTTCGATAGGATTCAATTTCATAGAAATGGCGCTCATCTTTATTAGAAATTCTCATCAAAATTAAATAATGCGACCAACTCAAATAAAATTTACGTCCTTCTCTTGTCACTGGAAGATTCTCAGATTGGGGAAATGCCATTTCCCCAATTACATCTTTAGAATAAACAGTATAAAATTTACGCATCAGTTTTAAATTATCATAAGAAAAACCCCGCCCAAGCTCTTTCGTAAGTTTTTCTGATAATTGCCTTAGAATGTATTTACCATATTCTGCCCTCTCTTTTCCCTGCTGTTCTTCTTCTACAATCATTCGACCAGCCTCGTAATATGAATATACCATTGTCATATTAACAGCGGATGAAACTTTTCTTTTCGCATTTTGGAACAGTTCCAATACCTGATTATAAAAACTTTCTTTTATTAGCTCGTCCATATATCTCCTTCTCATGAATTTTTATGAATTGGGGAAATGGCATTTCCCCAATTCATACTTAAACTAAATATTTTACGCCTTAGCCTATCCGATGTTCAAAGGCAAATTCTACTAATCTCCATTTATCATGTTATTTCATTCTGTTTTCAAATGACTCCACTGAAACTATTGTTGGTTGTGTACTGCCAAAAGCTCCATTTGCTTTCACTCTATCTCCTGACACTATACATATCCCTTTTTTCAAATTTTTAACTGATTGCGTCCAATTGTTCTCTCCTGCCGGATCTAGCTGTCTCGCAATTTTTGCAATTTCATCGTCTGTGGGTTTAAAATGTAACTTAAATGCCGCCTGAGAAAGTCGTACAACTTCTTCCTCTTTCAATACTTTTAATGATTGTGTTGCAAACCATGCCGACCAACCAAATTTTCTGCCTTCAGTAAGAAAACCGCAACCCCTCATAACAAGGGATTGCGGCACTCATTTTACTTTAAGTCAGATACAAATCCATCAATTACTCAATAATCGTAGCCACACGACCAGAACCTACTGTACGTCCACCCTCACGGATAGCAAACGTAAGTCCCTGCTCCATAGCGATAGGATGAATCAATTCGATTGTCATCTCTACGTTATCGCCAGGCATGCACATTTCTGTACCTGCCGGAAGATTACATACGCCAGTTACGTCAGTTGTTCTGAAATAGAACTGAGGTCTGTAGTTGTTGAAGAAAGGAGTGTGACGTCCACCTTCATCTTTTGTCAGAACGTAAACCTGAGCTGTAAATTTCTTGTGGCAGGTAACTGAACCGGGTTTGGAAAGAACCTGTCCTCTTTCGATTTCTGTTCTCTGAACGCCACGAAGCAGCGCGCCGATGTTATCACCAGCCTGAGCCTCGTCAAGCAGCTTACGGAACATTTCGATACCTGTTACAACAGTCTTACGTGTTTCTTCCTTGATACCAACGATTTCAACTTCCTCGTTAAGGTGAAGTGTACCACGCTCTACTCTACCTGTAGCAACTGTACCACGGCCTGTAATTGTGAATACGTCCTCAACAGGCATAAGGAAAGGCTTATCTGTCTCTCTCTCAGGGTCAGGAATATACTCGTCAACTGTGCTCATAAGCTCCATAATCTTGTCGCCCCATTCGCTGTTCGGGTCTTCAAGAGCCTTAAGAGCGGAACCCTTGATAATCGGGCAGTCTGTGAATCCATACTCTTCAAGCTGTTCTGTTACTTCCATCTCAACCAGCTCGATTAACTCTTCGTCGTCAACCATGTCGCACTTGTTCAGGAATACGGTGATATAAGGAACACCTACCTGACGGGACAGAAGGATGTGCTCCTTTGTCTGAGCCATAACACCGTCGGTAGCAGCTACAACCAGGATAGCGCCGTCCATCTGAGCAGCACCGGTAATCATGTTCTTAACATAGTCAGCATGTCCCGGGCAGTCAACGTGCGCATAGTGTCTGTTCTCTGTAGCATACTCAACGTGAGCGGTAGAAATGGTGATACCTCTTTCTCTCTCTTCGGGAGCCTTATCGATGTTATCGAAATCAGTAGCTGTGTTACCAGCAACTCTCTCGGCAAGTACTTTTGTAATTGCGGCTGTCAAAGTGGTTTTACCATGGTCTACGTGACCGATAGTACCAATATTACAATGGGTTTTCGTTCTGTCAAACTTAGCTTTAGCCATTTTTAAAGTCCTCCTTTAATAATTTGAAAAATTATTCGTTACATAATCGGCTATCTTTGATTATATTAAAAATTTCTGATATTTTCAAGCACTATTTCGTCAGGCGCGCCCGTCCGCGCATAAAAGCCTGCCGAATCTGTGCTTACTTTATCATTATTTCGTTCTGGTAGCCAGAACCTTTTCCTGTACGCTCTTCGGTACGGGCTCGTATTTCTCAAAGAACATGGAATAGTTACCGCGTCCCTGAGTTCTGGAACGAAGGTCTGTGGCATAACCGAACATTTCGGAAAGGGGTACGAAAGCTTTCACCATCTTGCCGCCTCCGATATCCTCCATACCTTCGATACGACCACGTCTCGAGTTCACGTCGCCGATAACATCGCCCATGTATTCCTCAGGCATCGTTACCTCAACCTTCATAATGGGCTCAAGCAGAACGGGGTCCGCTTTGTGCATAGCGTCCTTGAAAGCCATGGAACCGGCGATATGGAACGCCATTTCGGATGAATCGACTTCGTGGTAGGAACCGTCAAATACCGTAGCGTGAACGCCCAATACAGGGAATCCGCCAAGGATACCGCATTTTGAGGCTTCCTCGATACCCTCGCCGACAGCGGGGATATATTCCTTGGGAATAGCGCCGCCCACAACGGTGGATTCGAACTTGAACAGTTCTTCACCATTGGCGTCCATAGGCTCGAATTTAACTTTACAGTGTCCGTACTGACCACGTCCGCCGGACTGTCTTGCGTATTTGGAATCCACTTCGACGGTCTTGGTAAAGGTTTCCTTGTAAGCAACCTGAGGCGCGCCTACATTTGCTTCTACCTTGAACTCGCGCAGAAGTCTGTCCACGATAATCTCCAGATGGAGCTCGCCCATACCGGCAATGATGGTCTGGCCTGTCTCCGGATTGCTGTGAGCGCGGAATGTGGGGTCTTCTTCTGCAAGCTTTGCAAGAGCCTCGCCCATCTTGCCCTGTCCCGCTTTTGTCTTGGGCTCGATAGCAAGCTCAATAACGGGCTCCGGAAATTCCATGGACTCCAGAATAACGGGATGGCGGTCATCACAAATAGTATCGCCGGTTGTGGTAAACTTAAACCCTACGGCAGCGGCAATATCGCCGGAATATACTTTATCAAGCTCGGCTCTCTTGTTCGCGTGCATCTGCAGGATACGTCCCACACGTTCTTTTTTATCTTTTGTGGCATTCAGTACATAGGAACCGGAATTCATTGTACCGGAGTAAACTCTGAAGAATGCCAGTTTTCCTACAAAGGGGTCTGCCATAATCTTGAAAGCCAGCGCTGAGAAAGGCTCGTCGTCGGACGCATGTCTCTCAACTTCGTTGCCGTCAAGGTCGGTTCCCGTAATTGCGGGAATGTCTGTAGGAGCGGGCATATACTCAAGAACCGCGTCCAAAAGCTTCTGTACGCCTTTGTTTCTGTATGCGGAACCGCAGCATACAGGGATTGCCGTACATTCGCAGGTTGCTTTTCTGAGCACTGCTTTCATTTCCGCTACAGTGGGTTCCTCGCCCTCGAGATATTTCATCATCAGCTCGTCGTCCAATTCGCTGATTTTCTCGATAAGTTCGGAACGGTATAACTCGGCGTCGTCTGCCATTTCCTCGGGAACGTCAACAATCGAAATGTTTTCGCCCTTATCGTCATTGTAGATATACGCCTTCATCTCAAATAAATCAATAATGCCTTTAAATTCATCTTCTTTGCCGATAGGCAGTTGAAGAATAATTGCGTTTTTACCAAGTCTGGTCTTAATCTGCTCTACTGCTCCGTAGAAATCGGCACCCAAAATGTCCATCTTGTTAATGAAAGCCATTCTCGGTACATTATAAGTGTCAGCCTGACGCCATACATTTTCTGACTGAGGTTCCACGCCGCCCTTGGCACAGAATACACCTACAGCACCGTCAAGCACACGTAAGGAACGCTCTACCTCAACGGTAAAGTCAACGTGTCCGGGTGTGTCGATGATGTTGATACGATGCTCCAGCGCGCCTTCTTTGGGCTTGCAGTTTTCTTCCAGGGTCCAGTGACAGGTTGTAGCGGCTGACGTAATCGTGATACCCCTCTCCTGTTCCTGCTCCATCCAGTCCATGGTAGCAGTGCCTTCGTGAGTATCGCCAATCTTATAATTAACACCGGTATAGTATAAGATACGCTCTGTCAGAGTTGTCTTACCGGCATCAATATGAGCCATAATACCAATGTTTCTGGTTCTCTCTAACGGATATTCTCTTCCAGCCAAAGATTTTTCCTCCTTATATTAATCTGCAGAATTTCCGGCCTTGCGGCCCGGCGTCTGCCTGGCATTCCGCATTCGGGGTTTCACGCCGCCTTGGACAAATAAAATCCATGATTCGTCCGATTAGAAGCGGTAATGTGAAAACGCCCTGTTTGCTTCCGCCATTTTGTGCATATCTTCTTTTCTCTTAACGGCTGCGCCCGTGTTGTTTGCAGCGTCGAGAATTTCATTGGCAAGTCTGTCCATCATTGTCTTCTCACCTCTTTTGCGGGAAAACATGGTCAGCCAGCGAAGCGCCAGAGCCTGACGTCTGTCAGGTCTTACCTCGATGGGCACCTGATAGGTAGCGCCACCGATACGTCTCGCTTTTACTTCCAGAACGGGCATAATGTTGTTCATAGCCTCCTGGAATACCTCGAGAGCCGGCTTGCCTGATTTTTCTTCTACTTTAGCGAACGCCCCGTATACAATCTTCTGTGCGATACTCTTCTTACCGTCTAACATGATGTTATTGATAAGCTTGGTAACCACTTTGTCGTTGTATAAAGGGTCTGCCAATACATCTCTTTTCTGAATATGTCCTTTACGTGGCACGGTTCTTCCCTCCTTAATTATTCACATTAAATCATCGGTACTCACAGTGTGTCATTCTAATTTCCATGGCAGTATCTGCCATCTCACAATTTGTGTACGTGCGGTAAATCTTATTACAACAATTATCTATCGTAACAGAATTCCAACACTGAATTAGCTTACATTTGTGGGTCCAATTCATTCCAAAATTACTTGGAAGCCTTAGGTCTCTTAGCGCCATATTTGGAACGTGCCTGTCTTCTGTTTGCAACACCTGCGGTATCAAGCGTACCTCTGATGATGTGATATCTTGTACCGGGTAAGTCCTTTACTCTTCCGCCCCTGATAAGAACAACGCTGTGCTCCTGCAGGTTATGGCCTTCTCCGGGAATGTAGCTTGTCACTTCGATTCCGTTGGAGAGACGTACTCTGGCAATCTTTCTAAGGGCTGAGTTAGGCTTTTTAGGGGTTGCTGTCTTAACAGCAGTGCAGACACCTCTCTTCTGGGGAGAAGAAGTATTGGTTGCTTTCTTGTGAAGGGAGTTCCATCCTTTCTGAAGAGCGGGTGCAGTTGACTTCTTTACTGATGTCTGACGTCCTTTTCTGACTAACTGGTTAAATGTTGGCATTCTGTTTCACCTCCTGCTTATAAATTGTTATGTGTACAATTACGCACACTAGAGTAGTATAAATGGCAGAATTTGCTTTGTCAATATTTTTTTGCAAATCCCTGTCAAATCCCCATCAAAATACTGCGGCCCGGGCAAAAACGCCGGTCCGCAGTATCCAATACCCATATTTTCTGCCGTAAGCTTAGGCTTTCCGGCATTTTTCTTTTCTTCCGTACCGGATGTCCTTACAGCGTGTCAGCCACCGCTTCCTCCTCTAAGGACTCGTCTTCCGAAAACTCCTCATCGTCATAAGGCTCCTCATAAGATTCCTCCTCAAGGGCTTCATCCTCGAAAGCATCTTCCTCGAAAGACTCCTCATAGTTATCTTCTATGAAATCGTCCTTTGGTATTTTACTGACATCCTCGTCGATAAATATCTCGTCGTCCATGTCAATGGTTCCCATAACCTCCTTGTCGGTGGAGAGTCTGGTAGTGCGGTAGCGTCTCATGCCTGTACCGGCGGGAATCAGCTTACCGATAATTACGTTTTCCTTAAGACCAATCAGCGGGGCGATTTTTCCTTTAATAGCCGCCTCTGTCAGAACCTTGGTGGTTTCCTGGAAAGAAGCCGCGGACAGGAAGGAATTTGTCGCAAGGGCAGCCTTTGTGATTCCCAGCATTACCTGCTTGCCTTCCGCCGGCTCCTTACCCTCCGCGATAAGCTGTTCGTTGAGGTCCTCATAGTCAAGCACGTCAACCAGCGCGCCGGGCAAAAAGTCCGTATCCCCGTTATTTTCAATCCTGATTTTCTTAAGCATCTGGCGTACAATCACTTCGATATGCTTATCGCTGATATCAACGCCCTGCAGACGGTACACTCTCTGTACTTCGCGGAGCATGTAATCCTGCACCGCGCGGATACCCTTAATCTTAAGCAAATCGTGAGGGTTGATGCTTCCTTCCGTAAGCTCGTCGCCGGCCTCAAGCACCGCTCCGTCAAGTACTTTTATTCTGGAGCCGTAAGGAATCAGATATGCCTTGGATTCCCCGGTCTCATTGTTTGTAATGATAATCTCGCGTTTCTTCTTGGTATCCTTAATGGCCGCGATACCTCCAAATTCCGCGATGATGGCAAGTCCTTTGGGTTTTCTCGCCTCAAAAAGCTCCTCTACACGGGGAAGACCCTGTGTGATATCGTCACCCGCAACGCCGCCGGAGTGGAAGGTACGCATGGTAAGCTGTGTACCTCCCCGATGGACTGCGCGGCGATAATGCCGACCGCCTCGCCGACCTGCACCGCCTCGCCGGTTGCCATGTTCGCGCCGTAGCACTTGGAGCAGATTCCGATGTGGGAGCGGCAGGTGAGAATGGTACGTATTTTTACCTTGTCAACGGGCTCACCCTTTTCATTCACGCCCACGCTCAATATTTTTGCGGCGCGGCTTGGCGTAATCATGTGGTTCTTTTTCACCAGTACATTTCCTTCGCCGTCCGTAACGTCTTCGCAGGCATAACGCCCTGTGATTCTGTCCTTTAAGCTCTCGATGGTTTCCTTTCCGTCCATAAAGGCGGAAACCCACATGCCCGGAATTTCCTCCCGGCCTTCCATACAGTCAACCTCGCGGATAATCAGTTCCTGCGAAACGTCAACCATACGCCTTGTAAGGTATCCCGAGTCGGCTGTACGAAGCGCGGTATCGGAAAGTCCCTTACGCGCGCCGTGGGCGGACATAAAGTACTCCAGTACGTCAAGTCCCTCACGGAAATTGGATTTAATGGGCAGCTCGATGGTACGTCCTGTGGTATCCGCCATCAGTCCACGCATACCGGCCAACTGTTTAATCTGCTGGTTGGAACCACGGGCGCCTGAGTCCGCCATCATATAAATGTTATTGTATTTATCAAGTCCTGCCAGCAGAACGTCTGTCAGCTTCTTATCCGTTTCATTCCAGGTTTCCACAACTGCGCGGTATCTTTCTTCCTCGGTGATAAGGCCGCGGCGGTAGTTCTGGGAAATCCTGTCTACCGTTGCCTGCGCCTCGTTGAGCATTTCCGGCTTCTGGGCAGGCACCGTCATATCGGAAATGGAAACGGTCATTGCCGCCCTTGTGGAGTATTTGTATCCTGTGGACTTAATCAAATCCAGCACCTCGGCTGTCACCGAAGCTCCGTGAATGTTGATTACTTTTTCAAGAATCTGCTTTAACTGCTTTTTGCCCACATGGAAATCCACTTCGGGAAGAAGGAAGTTTTCCGGCCTGCTTCTGTCAACATATCCCAAATCCTGGGGAAGAATCTCGTTAAAGAGGAAACGGCCCAGCGTGGATTCCACAATACCGGATATCTTTTCTCCCTCTGCGTTCTTTTTGGTTACCCGCACCTTGATGCGGGAATGAAGGGTACAGGCTCCGTTCTCGTAAGCAAGAATCGCCTCGTTTACGCTCTTGTAATACTTGCCCTCGCCTACAGCCCCTTCTCTTTCCTGGGTCATATAGTAAATGCCAAGCACCATATCCTGTGAAGGAACGGCAACCGGCCCGCCGTCGGAGGGCTTTAACAGGTTGTTGGGCGAAAGGAGCAGGAAACGGCACTCCGCCTGCGCTTCCACCGAAAGAGGAAGATGCACGGCCATCTGGTCGCCGTCAAAGTCGGCGTTAAAAGCGGTACATACAAGGGGATGCAGCTTAATGGCCTTGCCTTCTACCAGAATCGGCTCAAATGCCTGAATACCAAGCCTGTGGAGCGTAGGAGCACGGTTTAGCATAACAGGATGCTCTTTGATAACCTCCTCCAGCACATCCCATACCTGGGTGTCAAGCCGCTCTACCAGCTTCTTGGCGTTCTTGATGTTCTGGGAAATTCCCCTGGTCACAAGCTCCTTCATAACAAAAGGCTTGAACAGCTCGATTGCCATTTCCTTGGGAAGACCGCACTGATAAATCTTAAGCTCCGGTCCCACCACGATAACGGAACGTCCCGAGTAGTCAACACGCTTACCCAACAGGTTCTGACGGAAACGTCCCGACTTACCCTTAAGCATGTCTGATAAGGATTTCAAAGCCCTGTTTCCGGGGCCCGTCACGGGTCTTCCTCTTCTTCCGTTGTCAATCAGCGCGTCAACCGCCTCCTGAAGCATTCTCTTCTCGTTCCTGACAATGATATCGGGAGCGCCCAGCTCAAGAAGCCGTTTTAATCTGTTGTTACGGTTGATAATTCTTCTATATAAATCGTTCAAATCAGAGGTTGCAAAACGGCCGCCGTCTAGCTGAACCATAGGACGAAGGTCGGGGGGAATCACCGGAATGGCGTCCATAATCATCCATGCCGGGTCGTTTCCGGATTCCCGGAAAGCCTCCACCACCTCAAGCCTCTTAATAATCCTTGCCCTCTTCTGGCCCGTGGATTCCTTCAAGCCGGTTTTCAGTTCATCCGCCTCTGTCTCCAGGTCAATAGCCGAAAGCAGCTCTTTGATGGATTCCGCGCCCATACCCACGCGGAATCTGCTGCCCCATGTTTCTCTTGCGCTCTGATATTCCTTTTCGGATAAAACCTGCTTATACTCCAAATCGGTTTCACCCTTATCAAGCACAATATAGGAAGCAAAATACAATACTTTTTCAAGAATCCTGGGGGACAAATCCAGGATAAGTCCCATACGGCTGGGGATTCCCTTAAAATACCAGATATGGGATACTGGAGCCGCGAGCTCGATATGGCCCATGCGCTCCCGGCGTACGCTTGCCTTCGTCACTTCAACGCCGCAGCGGTCGCAGACAACGCCCTTATATCTGATTTTCTTATATTTACCGCAATGACACTCCCAGTCTTTGCTGGGTCCGAAAATTTTCTCACAGAACAGGCCGTCCTTTTCAGGCTTTAAGGTTCTGTAATTAATGGTTTCAGGCTTTAAAACCTCGCCTCTTGACCATTCCCTCACCTTCTCAGGTGACGCCAGACCAATTCTTATGGCGTCAAACGTCATTGGCTGATACACTTCTTGCTTTGTTTCTGACATCGCTATCCATGCTCCTTTCCTGCCTTGTCATGCCGGAACAGCGCCTTTTGCCGTTCCCTTATGACTACGCTCATAACCTACTCATCAAATGAATCGACATCCAAAGCCTCTTCAAACTCCTCCTCAAAGTCGTCGTCCAGCTCTTCCTCTTCATCATCCGCGCTTACAAGCTCGCCGCTGTCTTCGTCAAATTCCTGCTGCTGATAGCCCATGGAACTGAAAGAACTCTTATCATAATCGTAGTTTCTCTCTTCGCCCTCGATTTCGTAACGGTAATCCGTATCGCCGTAATCGATGGTCTCCATGATTTCAACCTCGGTGTTGTCCTCCCGGAGCACTCTCACGTCAAGTCCAAGGGACTGCAGTTCTTTGAGAAGCACCTTAAAGGACTCGGGGATGCCCGGCTCAGGAATATTATCGCCCTTGATAATTGCTTCGTAGGTCTTCACACGGCCCACAACGTCGTCGGACTTCACGGTAAGGATTTCCTGCAGGGTATAGGACGCGCCGTAAGCTTCCAGCGCCCAAACCTCCATCTCACCGAAACGCTGACCGCCGAACTGCGCTTTACCGCCGAGGGGCTGCTGCGTTACCAGAGAGTAAGGGCCTGTGGAACGGGCATGAATCTTATCGTCCACCAAATGATGGAGCTTCAGATAATGCATGTGCCCTATGGTAACAGGGCTGTCGAAATACTCGCCTGTTCTTCCGTCCCGGAGCCTTACCTTTCCGTCCCTGGAAATCGGAACGTTTTTCCACACTTCCCTGTGGTCCCGGTTCTTATATAAATAATCCATCACTTCGGGAAGCAAATCCGCTTTATGCTTTGCCTCGAACTCTTCCCATCCTAAATTTACGTAATCGTTTGCAAGGTCTAAGGTGTCCATGATATCGTCTTCGTTTGCGCCGTCAAATACAGGCGTCGCCACGTTAAAGCCAAGTGCCCTTGCGGCCAGCGACAGATGGATTTCCAGTACCTGTCCAATGTTCATACGGGAAGGCACGCCAAGGGGGTTAAGTACGATATCAAGGGGCCGGCCGTTGGGCAGATAAGGCATATCCTCCACCGGAAGCACACGGGAAACAACACCCTTGTTGCCGTGGCGGCCCGCCATCTTATCGCCAACGGAAATTTTTCTTTTCTGCGCGATATAAATACGTACAGCCTGATTGACGCCCGGCGAAAGCTCGTCGCCGTTTTCACGGGTAAATACCTTGGCGTCTACAATGATTCCGTATTCGCCGTGGGGAACCTTAAGGGAGGTATCCCTCACCTCTCTTGCCTTCTCGCCGAAGATGGCGCGAAGAAGTCTCTCTTCCGCGGTCAGCTCCGTCTCTCCCTTGGGAGTAACCTTGCCCACCAGAATATCTCCGGCACGCACCTCCGCGCCGATACGGATAATCCCTCTCTCGTCCAAATCCTTTAAGGCGTCGTCGCCTACGCCGGGAACGTCCCGCGTAATCTCCTCCGGTCCCAGCTTGGTATCTCTGGCTTCCGCCTCATATTCTTCAATGTGCACGGAAGTATAAACATCCTCCTGCACCAGTCTTTCGCTTAAGAGAACCGCGTCCTCGTAATTATAGCCTTCCCAGGTCATAAATCCAATCAGCGGATTCTTGCCCAGCGCCAGCTCGCCGTTGGCGGTTGACGGGCCGTCCGCAATCACCTGTCCCGCTTCCACATGCTCGCCCTTGTTTACGATGGGCTTCTGGTTGTAGCAGTTGGACTGGTTGCTTCGTGAAAACTTGGTCAGACGGAATTCCGCCTTTTCCCCGTCGTCACAGGTCATCTTAATCAGCGCGGAGGACACGTAATCAATAACTCCGCTCTTTCTGGCAACCACGCATACGCCCGAGTCAACGGCCGCCTTCGGCTCCATACCGGTACCTACCACAGGCGCCTCCGTCGTCAGAAGGGGCACCGCCTGACGCTGCATGTTGGAACCCATCAGCGCGCGGTTGGCGTCGTCGTTTTCCAGGAAAGGAATGAGCGCTGTCGCCACGGAAAATACCATTTTAGGAGACACGTCCATGTAGTCAAACATGGCCTTGGGATACTCGGAGGTTTCCTCCTTATAACGGCCTGACACCGTGTTGCGGACAAAATGTCCTTCCGCGTCGAGAGCCTCGTTTGCCTGCGCTACGTGATAATTGTCTTCCTCGTCCGCCGTCATGTAAACCACTTCTTCCGTAACTCTGGGGTTGAAGCGGTCGGTCTTGTCTATCTTACGGTAAGGGGCTTCCACAAAACCGTATTCGTTGATTCTCGCATAGGATGCAAGAGAGTTAATCAATCCGATGTTGGGTCCTTCAGGCGTCTCAATGGGGCACATTCTTCCGTAGTGGGAATAATGTACGTCACGGACCTCAAATCCGGCACGGTCCCTGGAAAGACCGCCGGGGCCAAGGGCGGAAAGACGTCTCTTGTGCGTCAGCTCGCCTAAAGGATTGTTCTGGTCCATAAACTGCGAAAGCTGGGAAGAACCGAAGAACTCCTTCACCGCAGCCTGAACCGGCTTAATGTTAATCAGCACCTGAGGGGATATCTCCTCCGCGTCGTGTGTGGTCATTCTCTCACGAACCACTCTCTCCAGTCTGGAAAGACCGATTCTGTACTGATTCTGTAAAAGTTCGCCTACGGAACGGATACGTCTGTTCCCTAAGTGGTCGATATCGTCGTCGTTGCCGATTCCGTACTCAAGATGGATATTGTAGTTGATGGATGCAAGGATATCCTCCTTGGTAACATGCTTGGGAATCAGCTCATGGACATTTTTCCGGATGGCCTCCGCAAGCCCTTCCGCGTCCTCTCCGAACTCCTCGAGAATCTGCGCTAGAACCGGATAATAAACATGCTCCGTAATGCCAAGTTCTCTGGGATTGCAGTCAACGAAGCTGGTAAGCTCCACCATCATATTGGAAAGAATCTTTACGTTTCTCTCCTCTGTCTGAATATATACATAAGGAACGGCCGCGTTCTGAATTTCATCGGCAAGCTCTGCGCTCACTTTCGTTCCCTTTTCTGCAAGAATTTCGCCTGTTAAGGTATCCACCACGTCTTCCGCAAGAATCTGATGTCTTATCCTGTTGCGGAACGCCAGCTTTTTGTTGAATTTATATCTTCCCACCTTCGCCAAATCATATCTTCTGGGGTCAAAAAACATGGCGTTAATAAGGCTTTCCGCACTCTCAACGCTAAGGGGCTCACCAGGACGGATTTTTTTGTACAACTCTAAAAGACCTTCCTGATAATTTGTGGAAACGTCTTTGGAAAAGCTTGCTTCTATCTTGGGTTCATCGCCGAACAGCTCTCTGATTTCATCATTGGTACCTACGCCAAGCGCTCTTATGAGAACAGTAATTGGCACTTTTCTCGTTCTGTCAACACGCACATAAAAAATGTCGTTCGAATCCGTCTCGTACTCCAGCCACGCTCCACGGTTGGGAATCACCGTAGCCGAGAACAGCCGTTTACCGATTTTATCATGGCTTATCGCATAATAAATACCGGGAGAACGAACAAGCTGACTGACAATAACACGTTCCGCGCCGTTGATGACAAATGTTCCGGTCTCCGTCATCAGAGGAAGGTCGCCCATAAAAATCTCATGTTCGCTGATTTCTTCTTTTTCTTTATTATAAAGACGAACCCTGACCTTTAAAGGAGCTGCATATGTGGCATCTCTCTCTTTGCATTTTTCGATAGAATACTTCACATCGTCTTCACAAAGCTCAAAATCCACAAACTCCAGGCTTAAATGCCCGCTATAGTCTGCAATCGGAGAAATGTCGTCAAACACCTCTTTCAGTCCTTCATCAAGGAACCACTTATAGGAATCCTTCTGGACTTCAATCAGGTTTGGCACTCCCAGAACCTCTTTTTGTCGTGAATAACTCATACGCATGCTCTTGCCCGTAGCAATAGGACGTATTCTGTTCTTTTCCATTGACTATTCACCCCGTTCTTAATATGATTAGGCAGTTTCATGGTGGTAGTAAGCCTACCATACCACAATAGTGCATTTTCCAGTCTACCACAAATCTGAAAATGAGTCAACAAAAATTTTTCCATATTTTGTCTTGCTTTTTTCCGTATAATATATGCTTTTGTTCCCTGCAAAAAAGGCCGTGTACGTCAATGCCGTACACAGCCTTCTTTATCCTTCATAATGAACCGGAATCCCCGATTACTTTAATGTAACCTTAGCGCCTTCAGCTTCCAGTTTAGCCTTAAGGTCGTCTGCCTCTTCCTTGCTGGCAGCTTCCTTCACCATCTTAGGTGCGGAATCAACAAGGTCTTTTGCTTCCTTAAGTCCAAGTCCGGTTACTTCACGAACAACCTTGATAACCTTAACCTTGTTAGGGCCAACCTCTGTCAGCTCTACGTCAAACTCGGTCTTCTCTTCTACTGCCGCTGCTTCGCCGCCTGCTGCTGCAACTACAACACCTGCTGCTGCGGATACGCCGAACTCTTCTTCGCAGGCTTTTACAAGGTCATTTAACTCTAATACGGTGAGCTCTTTGATAGCGTCAATAAATTCCTGTGTGGATAACTTTGCCATTTTCATTTCCTCCATTTTACTTTTAATCTGACTGCCCGATGCCTTAAACCGGGCCTTCCTTTCACATTTAAGTGCCTGATAATTTTATTACTGCTTTACTCTGCTGCAGGCGCTTCCTCAGCGGGTACTGCTTCTGCTGCAGGCTCCTCGGCTGCCGCTTCCTCTGCGGGCGCCGCCTCGCATGCATCCGCGCCGCCTTTTTCCGCAATCTGGTTCAATACGCGCGCAAGGTT
>OFFK01001621.1_pt1 | contig 15455 bp, 12 predicted proteins | sample 1521361 | NCBI WGS metagenome assembly OFFK01 (sample SAMEA3504096, study PRJEB24116) | mouse gut metagenome | biome: mouse gut; feature: mouse-associated habitat; material: faeces | place: Denmark | collected 2011
TGGTAATTTTACCACCTTCTTCCAATTGTAGTTGGAAAAGTAGTGGGAACTATAGATAAATCTTTCTACACACCTTTTTCCCTAATTAGGTAGTAAGTGCACAGGCTTCCCGGAAGCCATGGCTTTGATATAATACTGTTTTTCAGCACTGGCTCTTGTTGTGCCTTGAAAAGCAATATACCTGACATTGTTTTCAAGAAATTCCTGGTAATAAATCATGCTGGCATAGCGGTTCTTGTTGTAAATAAAATATCTGCGCTTATCAATTTAAGGCTTCTTATCGGGTGCGGTATTGAATCCTCTGTCAACAAGAAACTCCGTGTTCACAAAACTGTATCTGTCAAACAATGCTTTTACAGATATTTTGTCGGTCCGCACCGCTGTACATCTGGCTTAACAACGGCTCCCTGGAAACTACATCATATGCTGTCAGCCAATTGATTTGTTCCGTGCCGAGTTTTGATGCTTTATATCCGAATTCTGACAAATCATTAGTTTCTGATGTACAGGCGATAACATGGCCGTCGATTGCTACTCTGTTGGAAGATTTTTCAAGCATCATTTGTTCAAAAGCTTTACGCCTGTTCTGCCTTGACCCAAGGTTCTCATACAAAGCATTCAAGGCCTTATAACCAACATTTAGGAACTGTCGGAAAATAACTGATACAACTTGTTCAGGAAAAAGCCCGGAAATCAAACAAAAGCCGTCATGAACTCGTAGCAGTTATTTGTAGACAATTCCTTACTCCCGGAAAACAGGAGGAAAGATACGACATATTTTTATAGTTCCTATGAGTTGCCGCCCAATTAAGGCAGCACCACGCCGCCGGCAATCGTCTTTACCACCTTCCCCCGGAGCCGCCAGCCTGTGAAGGGCGTGTTGGATGATTTGGAGACATAGCCCTCGGGGACGAATTCCGCGGCGGAATCTATCAGTATGATATCCGCAGGACCGCCCTCCGCCAGATATCCCGCATCCAAACGGTACAGATTCGCCGGATTGGTGCTCATGAGGCGCAAGAGCTGCCCCATGGTCAGATATCCCCTCTCCACCAGCTGCGTGATGCCCAGAGCCAGCGCCGTCTCCAGGCCGATGATGCCGCTGGGGGCTTCGGTGATGGGCCTCTCCTTCTCCTGGGCCGTGTGGGGGGCATGATCTGTAGCGATGATGTCAATGGTGCCGTCCACCAGCCCACGGATGATCGCCAGCCTGTCCTCTTCCTCCCGAAGGGGCGGGTTCATCTTCGCCAGTGAGCCATATTGAATGGCAGCGCTCTCCGTCAGGGTGAAATGATGGGGCGTGGCTTCCGCGTGGATATTGCTGTTCTGCGCCCGGGCCCGGCGCACCAGTTTAACGGATTCCCGTGTACTGATGTGCTGGATATTGATTTTCGCTCCGGTTTCCAGCGCCAGCTTCAGATCCCGCTCCACCAGCCTGATCTCAGCCTCCCTGGGAGAGCCGCCGATTCCGAAGAACTCGCTGGCCTTTCCCCTGTTGATGCCGTTGTTGTCTATCAACCCCGGATCCTCCTCATGAAAGCTTATGACCGTGTCCAGCTTCGCCGTCCGCTCCATGGCCCGCCGCACCAGCCCCTCGTCCAGGAGCGGCACCCCATCGTCCGTGAACCCTGCCGCTCCGGCTTCCGCCAGCTCCTCCATGGCTGTCAGTTCCTTCCCCTGCATTCCTACCGTCACATTGGCGCAGGAGAGCACATGGATGCCTGTCCCAAGCCCCTTCTCCAGCACACCGGCCAGCGTCCCCGGATTGTCTATGGGGGGCTTCGTGTTGGCCATCATCACCACTGTGGTGAAGCCTCCCCTGGCAGCGGCGGCGGCTCCGGTGGAGATATCCTCCTTCTCCGGGAACCCAGGATCGCGGAAATGGACATGGACATCCACCAGCCCCGGCGCCGCCAGCAGCCCCTCCGCGTCAATCACTTCGCATCCTTCCGGCTTCTCCAGCCCTTTTCCGATTCGCAGAATCCTCGCTCCCTCCGTAAGGATGTCCAGTTTTCCCTCCCGGCCGGACTTCGGATCTATCATATAGCCATTTTGTATGAGCAGCATAAGCGCCTCCCGTCTTCTACGGGCCTTTTCCCGTTTTAATGAACTATGCAAAAAACCGGCAAACGATAAACTGCGCAGAACTATACTCGCAGATGATAATGCCAGGCACCCTGTCCTGGAAATCTTCCGCTCATGGGCCGAGCCACTACAGAAGAAAGTTCGGTGCGAGTTATACTTGTTTATTTGTTTGCCCACATAACATGTGAATTCCCTGTATCTCCAAGTGTAACATAACTTCACCAAAAAAGGCAAGGGCACATATCACCCTTGCCTAAATTCCTACCTGAATTTACGTCCCCCGCTTTATCCTCTCCCACGCTTCCTACCTACATCGGTTCCGGCACACAGGCTCCCCCTACGGCAGATTCCCCGCCCCTCCAAGTCCCGATACGCCATCCCCGGCAATCCAGCATAGGCAATCTCCCGCAGCGAGCGAATGTTCACTCGAAGAGCACCGTATGCTCCAGATACTCCGTCTTGATCACGATATAAGGGCAGGATGGCTGCGCCTCTTCCTTCTCCGAGGCGTCCGGCCCCAGCAGGCTGGTATTGACCACGATGTTCGTATCCGTCAGGTACAGCTCGTTCACAGCGATGCTGTATCCCCCGGTCTTCTGCTCCCCATATCCGATGCATATGTATAGATTCGCATTGTCCGTGTAAGTAAGCTGGAACGGGGCCGCCTTCTTCTCCTCAATCACCGGCAGCAGCTGCTCCGGCACCTTTTCCTCGGAAAGCACCGTAAAATCCAAATCCCGAAGCCGGATTTTCTCCTCGTTCAGCAGGGTGCACCCGGCAAAAAGCATCATGCAGGCAATCGCCAGGGCGCATAATCCTATTCTTTTCAATGATAGACCTCACAAACTTTTTTCTATTTTCTTAATTTTATGTACAGTTTGGGATTTCTATGCTAAAATATCAGAAATACTATTGATATGAGAGGCTGATACCATGATTCGTCTGATTTTAGTGGCACTTTATCTGTTCTTGTTCCTGATCCTTTCCATCCCTGTGCTGGTGGCGGAATGGCTCATCGGGAAGCGGAACCCCTCCCTGAAAGACCAAAGCTCCAAGGCGGTGGTGGGCTGGGGCTTCCGCTGCATCGCCTTCCTGGCAGGCGCGAAGGTCATCGTGAAGGGACGGGAGAATATCCCCGCCAACGGCGCCGTCCTGTTCGTGGGCAACCACCGCAGCTATTTCGACATCGTCCTCACCTACCCCATTTTCCCCAGGGTCACCGGCTATGTGGCGAAGAAGGAGATGACACGATACCCGCTGCTGGTGAACTGGATGCGCAACATCCACTGCCTGTTCCTGGACAGGGACAATATCAAGGAGGGCCTGAAAACGATCCTGAATGGCGTGGAGGAGGTCAAGAGCGGCGTCTCCCTGTGCATCTTCCCGGAGGGCACCCGCAACAAAGTGAACGACACCCTCCTCCCTTTCCGGGAGGGAAGCTTCAAGATAGCCGAGAAAGGCGGCGTCCCTGTGGTGCCCATGGTCATCGTGAACGCCGCGGACGTATTCGAGGATCACCTGCCCTGGATCAAAAGGGCTACCGTAGTCATCGAGTTCCAGCCGCCGCTGAATCTGAAGGAGATGGACAAAAGCGCAAAAAAGAACCTGGGGATCCATGTCAGCGGGCTCATATCGGAGAGATATTTCCAGCTAAAGAAAGAGCATTTCGGGGGATGACCTCCGGCTCACCATCCCACCACAGCCCTCTGCATCAGCCGCATCATTCGTCACAGCGGCAGCTCCACCTGGAATGTGGTCACTTCGTCCTGGCTGTCCGCCGTAATCGTCCCCCCGTGGAGCGTCACAATCTCCCGGGCAATGGCAAGCCCCAGCCCGGCTCCGCCGGTATTGGTGGCCCTGGCATCGTCCAGCCGGAAGAACTTCTCGAAGATGGCGTCCAGCTTGTGCCGGGGAATGGTCTTGCCCCAGTTGGAGATGAGAATCCTCACATTGTCGCCCACCCTCCTACAGCCTATGTAGATTTCCGTGTCCGGGTAGCTGTAGGTGACGGCATTCTTCAGGATGTTGTTGAACACTCTGGCCAGCTTTTCCCCGTCCGCGTAGACCGAGACGGATTCCCCGCCCGGACAGGCCTCCAGCCTTATGGTGTTCCCGTTGGCGCTTAGAATCGGGTAGAATTCATCCGTCATCTGCTCCAGCATGAAGGACAGGTTCACGGTCTCCTTCTCCAGCGAAATCGTCTGCAGATTATAGCGGGTGATGTCAAAGAACTCGTTGATCAGCTTCTCCAGGCGCAGGGCCTTGTCCAATGTGATCCGGACATATTTGGCCTTCTGCTGCTCCGGCATGTCCGGCGCCTCCTCCAGAAGGCTTAAGTATCCTATGACGGAAGTCAGCGGCGTCTTCAAATCATGGGCCAGATAAGCGATCAAATCGTTCTTCCGGCTGGCCTCCTCCCGCAGCATCTGCTCGTTGCGCTGCATGGCGGCCTTGATTTCCACGACCGGCACGGAAATGGCCGCGTATTCATGGGGGAACACCTCCGACGCCTCCCGTGTCTGCCGCATGTAATCCTCAATCATCCTGCCCGCCGCCTGCACCGCCTTGTCCACCTGCCTGGAGGCATACAGGATGGAGACCAGCCTCACCAGCAGCACTATCAGCACCACCAGCGCAAGCATCGTCTGGAACAGCATCTTCTTCACCTTGACCCACACGATGGACTTCGTATAATAGCCCTCCACCCAGGAATCGTCCAGGGGAACCCACTCCGTATATACGTAATTCCGTTCAAACCACTCCCGCACGAAGCCGTTGAAGATCTGGTCGAACAGCACATAGAACAGCCCGCACAGCAGATAGCCCCCTACCAGCAAAAGGCATGTGATCAGAAATCGTTTCAGCTTTGAATTAACCTTCAATTTTGTACCCGCACCCCCAGACCGTCTTGATATACTTGGGATGTTCAAAAGAATCACCCATCTTTTCCCGCAGGTGGCGTATGTGCACCGTGATGGTGTTGTTGTTCTTGTTGTAATACTCGTCCTCCCAAATCAGATGGAACAGCTCCTCCGCGCTGACTACCTGGCCCTTCCGCTGGCACAGGATGCGCAGGATGGAGAATTCCGTGGGGGTCAGGTTCAGCAGCTTTTCGTTCAGGTAGCACTCATGGGTCTTCACATTCAGGGACAGGCCGGAGATCTCCAGAAGATCCTCCTGCTGCAGGCCTGTGTTGTACCTTTTGTAGCGGCGCAGCTGGGCCTTCACCCTGGCCACCATCTCCAGGGGCAGGAAAGGCTTGGTCATATAGTCGTCCGCCCCCATGGTCAGGCCGGTGATTTTGTCCATCTCCTCGCCCTTTGCGGTCAGCATGATAATCGGATAATTGTGCTTCTCCCTGATTCTGCGGCAGATGTCCAGGCCGCTGGCCCCCGGCAGCATGATGTCCAGCACCGCCAGGTCCAGCCGCTCCCGCTCCACGATTTTCATGGCCTGCGTCCCGTCATAGCATTTGATCACCTGGAAGCCCTCGTTCTCCAGATACAGCGCCACCAGGTCCGCGATCTCCTTTTCATCGTCCGCCACCAATATCATTTCGCTCATCCTTATCCCCCCAATTTTTCCCTGCCAGGTTTTTCTTTATTTTCTCATAAAATCAATGAGATTGGATTAAGATTTTCCTAATCTTTCCCGTACAGCGCTGTCTGAACGGATTCCTTCCTCCGCCGGTTCGTCCTCCAAAGGATGGAGACGCGATGCGGTTCATCCCATCGTTCGTAAGAATTCCAGGATTTCCGCAAAGCCCATGTCGTGGGACGCCTTGATGAGGATGGTGCTTCCAGGGGGCATCAAACCCTTTCTGTCCCCGGCCAGGATTTCCAGAAGCTCCTTTCTGTCCCCGTAGCGGGAGACGCTGCAGGCGGGAAGGCCCTTCTGTTCTCTGCTCTCCGCAGCTTCCAGGGCGGCCCGGTACATATGACGGGAGGCCTCCCCCACGCAGAGGATATGGTCGATGCCGGCCTGCACCGCATAGGTTCCGATTTCCGCGTGGTACCGGTCGGAATCCTCCCCCAGGTTCAGCATGTCGCCCAGAACCGCCACTTTCTCCGTGTCCGCCAGGGCCAGCAGCTCTATGGCCGCTTTCATGGAAGCCGGGTTGGCATTGTAGCAGTCGTCGATGATGGTGTGCTCCCCCTGGCTGATGATATTGGTGCGGCCGCTGACCGGAGCTGCTTTGCCGATTCCGGCGGCAATCTGCTCCGCGTTCAGGCCCAGCAGCATGGCCACGCACGCCGCAGCCGCCGCATTCAGCACCATGTGTCTGCCAGGCTGGGGGACATGGATTCCGACAGTCTCCTCCTCCCATCTGCCGGTTTCTCCCCGGACACGGCCAACGGAAAGTTCTCCTGTATCCCAGCTCTCACCCGGGAACTCCCCGGCATCCGGATTCTCAGCCTGGAGCGCCCCTGTCCTTCTCCGCAGCCGCAGGGCGGCATCGCTGCCCCAGAGCCCTCTGCTGACGATATCCACCGCTGCCGCTTCCTGGGCGGGATTGCTCCCCAGCCCGAAGAAATGCGGTCTGTGCCCCTTGATTTCCTGTATGGCATTCAGCTTGTCGTCCTCGCCGTTCAAGCAGATTTCCCCGTCCGGGGCCATATAGTCGAAAATCTCCGACTTGGCCCGTAGGATGCCGTCACGGTCTATCAGGTTGTTCAGGTGGCTCTGGCCGATATTGGTCATCACGCACACGTCCGGGCGGGCCATCCTGCTCAGGCGGCGCATCTCCCCGAAATCGCTGATGCCCATCTCCACCACCGCCAGCTCGTGCTCCCTCCGGATCCGCAGCAGCGTCAGGGGCACGCCGATCTCGTTATTGAAATTCCCCTCCGTCTTCAGCACCCGGTATTTCTCCGCCAGCACCGCGGCTATGAATTCTTTGGTGCTGGTCTTGCCCACGCTGCCTGTGATGCCCACCACTTTCACCGGAAGTTTCTTCCGATAGGCCTCCGCAATCTCCTTCAGGGCCTGCAGCGTGTCCTCCACCAGCACATAGCAGCCCCAATCCGAAGCCCTGCAGCCATGCTCCGCCTCCACCTGCTCCGGGCCTTTCTGGGTCACCACCAGCGCCGCACCCTTCGCATAGACGTCGGGAATGAACTGATGGCCGTCCACCCGCTCTCCCACCGTGGCCAGGAACACGCCCCCCGGCTCCACCGCCCGGGAATCAATCACCACAGAACTGACACATGTGTCATCTTTTGCCCTGCCGCCCTGAAGCACCAGCGTCCCGCCGCAGGCCTCCGCAATCTCCTTTATCGTCAAATCCATCCTATCCGCCATACCTTCTCCTTTCCCCCTCTCCCTTTTCAGAAAAGTTTTCATTTCTCACAGGCCTCATCCCCTGGCCTCCGCCAAAGCCATCCTCAGAATCTCCTCGCACAGCTGCCCAAAGTCCATGCCCGCCGCAACCGCCTCCTGGGGCAGCAGCGAAGTAGGCGTCATCCCGGGCAGGGTATTGGCCTCCAGGCAATAGATTTCCCCCTGAGCGCTCATGACGAAGTCCATGCGGGCATAGCTCCGCAGCCGCAGCACCCGGAACACCTGCTCCGCGATTCCCTGCATCCTCAGGGCCTGTTCCCGGGGGACCTGAGCCGGGCAGGTCTCCACGGTAGTGCCCGCCTGGTACTTGTTCCGATAATCATAGAAGCCCTCCTTGGGCGCCATCTCTATCACGGGAAGGGCCTTTCCGTCCATGACCCCCACGGAGAATTCCCTGCCTTTGATATACTGCTCCACGATCACCTCGTCGCCGTACCGGAACGCCTCATCCTTCGCTTCCGCATATTCCAGGTCATCCCGGGCGATGCGCACCCCTATGCTGGAACCGCCGCAGCATGCCTTCACGATGCAGGGATAGGGAATCCTACGCTCCTCCACATCCCCCTTCCTCAGGCGGATGCCGGCAGGAGCGGGCACACCGTAGGCCGCAAAAAGGTCCTTGGTGATCCCCTTGTCCATAGCCAGGCAGGAACCCGTGCAGTCCGCCCCCGTATAAGGAATCCCCATCAGTTCAAAGCAGGCCTGAATCCTGCCGTCCTCGCCGTTGGCCCCGTGCAGCGCCAGAAAGACGCAGTCCGCCCTCTGGCAGATGTCCAGCACCTGAGGTCCGAAGAACCCTTTCCCGCCGTCCTTCCGCAAGGCCCTGACCGCCTCCGGGTCCGGATTCTCCTCCCCGACGGCGCCGACCTGCGCCGCCCAGTCCGTCTCCTTTTCAAAAATCCCTTCCGCGTCCCCCTCGCAGCCCAGGTATACATCCAGTAGGATGGCCTGATGCCCATTTTTCTTCAATGCCCTGTAGATCATGCCGCCAGAACTCAGAGAGACATCCCTCTCCGAGCTGATGCCTCCCGCCAAAACCACAATCTTCATGCAAAGCCCAGCCTTTCTCTCCCCTGCCGTCCGCCGCGCTTTTCAGCAGGCGGCAGCCATTCTATTGAAACTTATTCCCGCCGTGTCAAATGTGTGCCAGTCCATATGTATCTGCTTCCGGACTTTCTCCATTATACTAAGGTTGGAAGATATCCGCAAGAGCGAAAGTGCGGGGCGGAAAGACCGGAAGGGGACGGAAGGGCAAGCAGACAGAACACGGCCAAAAGAGCCGCCGGAAAACGGCCGCATGCGCAGGTGCCCTTTTCCGGCAGCCCCCTTGTCTCATCGCCCTCACTATCCGGCCTCATAGACCACCTGCCCGTCAATGATCGTATACAACGTCTCCGAGAACACCTCCATGGGGTTCCCGGTGAAAATCGCGATGTCCGCGTCCTTCCCAGGCTCCAGGCTCCCCACCCGGTTCCCCACGCCGCAGATTACAGCCGGGTGAATCGTGATGGCCTTATACCCCTCCTCCAGGGCCAGGCCGGACTTCACCGCCAGCCCCGCGCACAGGGGAAGGGATTGAATCAGCGACACCGGATGGTCTGTTGTAATAGCCGTCATGACGCCTTTCCGGTTCAGGACGCCCACCGTCTTGAAAGCCATGTTCTGCACCTCAATCTTGGACCGGCTGGCCAGGTCAGGCCCCACGATGGCCGGGAACCCTTCCGCCGCCAGCTCCTCCGCGATCAGATGCCCCTCCGAGCAGTGGTCCAGGGTCATCCTCAGCCCGAACTCCCTGGCGATCCTGATCGCCGTAAAAATGTCATCCACCCGGTGCACATGGGCTTTCAGGGGAATCTCCCGGCGCAGCACGGGAAGCCAGCACTCCAGGGTGAAATCCTCCTGGAAGTCATCTCCGTCTTCTTCCGCCTTTTTCTTCCTGGCCTGATAGGCGGAGGCCTTCTGCAGCTCTTCCCGCAGCATGGCGGCGATGGCCATCCTGGTGGAGGGGCTTTTCCCCTGGCCGGAGTAATTGACCTTGGGATTCTCTCCGAAAGCAACCTTCATGGCCGCAGGCGCTTTCACGATGAGGTCGTCCACCCGCCTGCCCCTGGTCTTCAGGAAGGCGAACTGGCCCCCTGCCACATTGGCGCTGCCCGGCCCGATCATGGCCGAGGTGATGCCGGCCCTGACCGCATCATCGAAAGCGGCGTCCATGGTGTTGATGGCATCGATGGCCCGCAGATAGGGGGTCATGGGGGCCACCGTCTCATTGCAGTCGTCCCCCTCCATGCCCTTCTTCTCCTCCGTGATGCCCATGTGGCAGTGGGCCTCTATGATGCCGGGCATGATCAGGCCGTCCCTGACTTCTATGACCCGTTCGCAAGGAGCGGGATGAAACGCCACTTCATCCCGCTTTCCGATTTCCGCTATTTTGCCGTCCCGGATGCGGATGCACCCGTCCCGGATGTCCGCCCCGGCCATTGTCTTGATCAATCCGCCGATGATATACATGTTTTTTACCTCTTTAGCGCAGCAGCCCTTCCGGATCCACCGGCACGCCGTTCATGGTAAGCTTCAGGTACAGATTGCTCCCCTCCACGCTGAAGTATTTCGTGGGCGCGGCTATGAAAGCGATGATTTCGCCGGACTCCACATAGCTGCCCTCTGTCACGCGGACCTCCTCCAGCTGGCCGTAAGTAATCTGATAGCCGTCCCCGAGCTCCACGGTGATGGCCTTTCCAATCTCCTCATTCTCGAAAACGGAGATGACCCTGCCGTCCGCGCAGGCGCTGACGGCCGCGCCTGTCTCAGCGGCTATCATCAGGGCCGGATTGTACTTGAACTGGTCCAGGGTAGAGAAATAGACGCTGCTGTCCATGCTGAACGGAATCAGCACCTCGCCGCTCACCGGACGCAGCAGCCCGTCGCTCTCCGCGAAATGCAGCGTCTGTGCCTCCACTTCATTGCTGCCAGCGCTGTCCACGGCACCCGCGTCGGCTGCCTCATTCCCAGCGGCGGCGCTGTCCGCGTTCTCCGCCTCCTGCTGCGGCTCCTCCGTGGCATCGGCGGAGGCCTGTGCCCCATCCTCGGTCTGTGTCCCGGCCTCCGCCTTCCGGCCCTGCGCCGACGCTTCGGCAACAGGCTTCCCATCAGCCTCCTCCCGGCCTGCGGCCGAACCCTCAGGCGCCTCTTCCAGCTCCCTGTCCGTCAGGCCGGGGATCGTCACCGTTCCGGAGCCCACCTCCATGGGCAGATAGTCCAAATCGTCCTCCAGATTGTCGGCCTCATCCGTGGCATTGCCCGCCACCTGGTCCTCCGGCGCGTCCTCTTTCTCCTGAGACTGCACGTTTTGGGCGATTTCCTCGTATTTGTCCTCCACGCTGTCCTCCAGCGCCGTGAAGTCAAGCGTGTACCCGTCGTCCTGCTCCGCCTCCTGATTGGACTTCATATAGATTCCCGTCATGGTCAGTGCCGAGAGCACGAACACGGACGAGGCAATCATGATGATCCTTTCCTTCTTCGTGTTGTTCCTTCTGTTTTTTCTCATAGCTGCCTTCCCTTCCTTCTTCATTCTGCCTAACTCATATTGATGAACCAAATATCCCAGAATCTGTGATATTCACTTTCTCGCTAACAGTTTGCCCTGTAGGAAAAGAATTATGCATGAAAAAAGGACAGCTTATTTCCTGAAAAATAAACTGTCCCGAAACCTTTCGTCAAGAACCACGCATCGGCGTCACGCCTTCGCCTCGTACTTCGCCACGTCCACATGCTGCACGGTCCCCACATTGCCGTTCTCATATAAAAACACGCCGCTGTTGCGGATCGCGCCCTGGGTCTGCCCCGCCTGGCCCTTCAGGGTGAAGTCCGTGGCCGCGTTCTGCAGGCAGATAGCGCCTACGCCCTTGTCCGCAAGCCTGTAGAGCACATCATTGCCCTCCTCGTCCTTGCACCAGATCTTCAGCTTATCCCAGATGGCATCGTTCTCGTCGATCCATCCGTTGCCGTCCTCGTCGTAGGCCGCCAGGTCCGCGAAGCCGTTGCCGCTGGCGGTGCCAAAGAGCTCGCTGCCGTCATTTATCTTACCGTCCCCGTTCTTGTCCAGGGCCAGATAGGCGCTTCCCGGGCCCAGCTGGGATATCTCGTCCATCTCCCCGTCCGCGTCTATGTCGAAATAGAACGTCTGGTCGGAAAGGGAGGCGATGTCCGTGTCCAGGTTGATGACCAACGGGTCGCACATGGTAAAGCCCATCTGCAGGCTCTCCTGGAAGCTTTGCTGGAACCTGCGGCTCATGCCCACGTTGACATTGAAATCAATCTCCCTGCCGTCGGAGGTGCGCACCTTGCCCACCGTGGAAAAAGAGGTGTCCTCGGCCTCGATCTGGATGGTCTGTTTGACATAGGTCAGCGCCTTCATGTTCACCGTAAAGGTGCCCGTGTCCACGCTCTGCTGCCCCTTCTGGGCCGATGCCTGGAGAGCGCCGCCCCCGTTCTGGGCAGAACCATTGGCGGGAATGCCTTTGTTCTGCCGCCACTGGTTCAGCCGGTTCCTCCTGGCATTGAATAAAATATCGAATATATAGCGGACAGTGGTCTGGCGGATGTTGGCCAGCGTCTCGCTGGCGGCGCTCCTGACCGTCCTGTTGGAGCCCGCCTGCAGACGGACCTGCCAGTCCTGAAGGGCCGCCGCCTGCTGCGCAGCGCCCTCCGGGTCCGCGGATTTCCCGGCATCCTCCCCGGCGTCCTGCGCGCCGCCCTCCACGGCAGCGTCCAGGGCAGCCCCTCCCCCTGTCAGTTCGCCCCTCACGTTGAGCACGGTAAAACGCCTCATGGAGACGGACGCTGCCCTGTAGCTCCTGGCAGACTCCATCGCCATTGTACTGGAATCAATCTTCAATCCTTCCCTCACTCCTTTATGTCCACCCATCCTGCGGTCCTGCGTCCTCCCACCTTCCCTGGTGCCGATCGCGCCCTCCCGCCGGACTTTTTATGGCTTCCATCCTGTCCCCCCGGACGCGCCCTCTTCCCGGCGCGCCGCCGCCCGGCTTCTTCCGGCGCGGCATAAAAAAATGGCATTTAGACAGGGAACTCCTTTCCCTGCGTAAATACCATCCGTGGTGTCCATATATAATCTGTACTTGGAGCAGTCGGCCTAACTGCTTTCCTGTACTCATTATATCGACATAAAACAGGCTTTCTTTAGCCTTATTTCTTCTGTTTTTCCGCCATGCGCTGCATCTGGGCCGCCCTGGCGGACATCATCCCGGCCAGCATCTCCCTGGGCACCAGGATGTTCGCCCCCATGGGATTGATCACCATCCCCAGCGCCGGGCACAGGCCGCCCTTGGGATCCCTGCGCAGTATCATGGCCGCGAACTCCTCTATCTTCATGGCGAAGGTGGGAAGCTCCTTGTTCTTCTCCTTCCATTTGCCGTACTCGGCAGCATCCGTGAAGGCCATGAAGAATTTCGCGCCGTCCGGCGAATTGATCATGGGGAACTGTACCTTGCTGCCGGGCGCTATGGCCAGCTTCCCGTCGGCCTCCTGGGGGGCCGGTTCTATAATGGCAGGGGACAGAAACTCCGCCTTGGCCAGCTCTCCCATGAACATATTCCGGTGCGCCGGCGTGTCCTCCGCCTTCATCAGCTCTATGGATCCCATCAACAATGGGTTGGATACAGGTTTATTAAATTCCATGTTCTCTCCTTTTCCTGTGCGTGGTCTTTCAATGCTTTTTTCATTATAGCCAGTAAAATCCGTTTACGCAACACTATTTTCAGTTTCTCACAAAAAATCCGTTAGCCCGCCCCAAAAGATAGCGGAATCGTATGAAAAAAACAGCAAAAATCACCTATCATTTTCGCTCCTTTTCCATGTATTATCCCGTTTTAAACACTTGAATAGTTTACAAAAGCCGATATCCCGCATAAACACTGGGATTGTCGGCTTTTCTAAAGGGCAGAAATGTTGTATGTGAACCCTATGTCAAAATTTTTTTGAGTTTTCCGTTCAGGTCTTTGGGTCTGTAGTGGAGTTTGTCTAGCCCCAGCTGGGTCATTTCAGACAGGGCATCAAGTGTTCTGCTTCCGTTATAAAGGGCCATGTACTCAACATCATGTATATTAGTAACATTCATATTCTTTAATGTGGAGATCAGGTTCTCTGTTGTCACATGAGTCTTTTGGTCATCTAGCTTCGCTTCCAGCAAACGGTATACCAACAGCGCTGTGTAGCAGATCAAAAAATGTGCCTTTATACGGTCTGGAAGCCTGTGGTTGATCGGTCTGCCGGAAAAATTTGTTTTCATGATCCGGAAACAGTCTTCGATTCGGTATCTTTTGTGTGAAACTGCCAGTATGTCTTTTGCCGGATCCATCAGGTTGGTTGCAACAGCATAATAGCCGTCATATTTTTCTTCTTCAGCAATCTTTTCTTCATCAAGCTTATACTCAACTGTTGCCTTTTCACCTGATTTCGTCTGAGAGATTCTCTTCATGAATCTTCTGACATCGTTCGGGCCTTTTTTTATTTCTTCCGGGTCTTTCAGCTCCAGAAGTTTTTTGGCCCGTTCTATCTGGCGGTTCCGTACAGTTCTCTGGTATTCCATCATTTTACGGGAGAAAGTGACAATAATCCTCTGCTCCAGGATGCCGGTAGCCTTCACCTTTTTTGTCCGGCCATTTTTCAGTATTTTTTCTTCGTAAAGTCCCAGGTCGACAGCCCTGTCAGCAGCGATCGCTTTATAGGCAGAGTCATTGTACAGGCCGAGGTTCTTTTCATCCTGTTTATCAAACTTTTTCATGTCGCTGATCTTAACAGGTTCGTCATTAGAGAGCAGGCGGTATTCAAAGTCATTAAATACGGCTTTTTTCAGCGTGTCACTGAGCTTTTTGACTGATTGTGTGACGATGAAGGCCCTGCCGCCCATGCTGTTGAACTTGCGGATGTTATAGGAACCCAGGCCGGCATCGGCACAGTAGATAAATCTGGCGTTATCCAGCATTTTCAGGACTTCCTTTTCCAGCGGGACGGCGGTGAGCTGTTCGCTGGTATTTCCCGGGTGCAGACACATGGTGATGGGGATTCCGCGGCTGTCCATGAAGAGCCCCATTTCAACGATGGGGTTGGGCCGGTGTTCCTTACTGAGGCCAAATTTCCGCAGGCCGCTTATGGTTTCGCCGGTAACCTCATCCACCACATCCTCGTCCGGCTGTCCGCATTCGCAGTAGAAGTTTGTGCAGTCATAATAGAGGACAGATGTGTCCCTCTTTGCAACAGAACTGCTGTTTTTATAAAGCCATGCCAGATAGCCATCGTAATTGTCTGCCAGCAGATCCATGAACCGGAGGATGTGCTGGTAATCGAAAGAGGGCTGTTCATAATAGGAAGAGAGCCTTCCCCATGTGGCAAATTTGGAGGCAGGGTCCAGGATCCTGGCATAGGTCAGGAAGCGTGACACTGTATAAGAGTCAAAAGTGATCTTCCTGCCATCGGTTATCTGTTTGAAGAATTCTTTTAGCTTTAAGTCCTTCATGATGTACTGGAGGAAAAAATAGCCGGTGTTTACCCATGTGGGGGAAGATATGTCATCGTCTGAATGTTTAACCCTTTCGTTAAAATCGGCAGTCAGGTCAAAGGCAACCCTGCCAACACGGTATTCCTCATTCAACTTCCGGATCTCTTCTTTTACATATGCGAGAGGGTCATCTGTAATTTTCAGGAGTTCAGAATGCTTGCCGAATTTCTTCACGTTTTTGGAGGTTACTTTCTTACCGTTCCGAAACCCCTGCTGTCCATAGTATGTAGGGTCTTTGAGCCGCTTGTCATAGTATAGTTTCATAACATGCCCTCCTCTACCCTTAAGTATACCATAAACATGCAACACATGCAACAATGCATTTACAAAATTTGACAAAAAAATACAGGCTTTATGCGGCCTGTGGCGATTTTCCCTTTATTCAACTGTTGAACTCCCGGATGCCGTAAGCCTGTCGGACGGCAGGATCCTTCGTATCGTTCTGATTCCGGAT
>OFFK01001640.1_pt1 | contig 15285 bp, 13 predicted proteins | sample 1521361 | NCBI WGS metagenome assembly OFFK01 (sample SAMEA3504096, study PRJEB24116) | mouse gut metagenome | biome: mouse gut; feature: mouse-associated habitat; material: faeces | place: Denmark | collected 2011
AATCATACAGAGAAATGTCCGGTCATTAGAACGTCTGGGAGTAAACGTAGTGATTAGTTAAGTTATCTGCCATGTCAAAATTAAAAGCCCACCATAATTGGTAGGCTTTATTGTAATGCTTGTTATTGGTTTCCCGAGAGTTTACGTTTTCAGGACAGCTCCTTTTTGGTTCCACTTGAAAATGCTAAACGACTATTGTATGATAAAAACAGAGATTCAAAGTGGAGCGGAAATTTCTGAATGCAGACAGTAAAATAGATGATGTAATTCAGGAATTGGCAGCTTTTTTGGATTATGTGGCTGGAAAGTTATTTCCAGGATGATGTAATAAATGTTGTTAGATTTAGAAAGGATTAAAAATGGCAGAGGTTATAAAAAAAGCGGTATTGGCAGGCATTTTGGTCGGTATTGGTGTTATGATAAACATTTCGGTGGATAATAGGTATGTGGGAGCATTATTGTTTAGTTTTGCCCTTTTAACGATTATAAAATGCGAACTGAATCTATATACGGGTAAAATTGGATTTTACTGGTCACAAAAGCCGAAAGAATTGGCCGTCATACTGTTGTTCAATCTGGCAGGGGTTGTAATTCCTACACTGGGGGTGGCGGTTTGCAGAAAAGAGGCGTATACGGCAATTATAGAAACGTCTGCCGTAAAGTTTGGGCATACTTTCACAGAGTTATTTGTGTATGGTGTGTTTTGCGGGGTTTTAATGTATGTGGCCTCATATGCGAAAGATACTGTGATTACGATTTTTTGCATTATGATTTTTATCTTGTCGGGGTATGAGCATTGCATTGCGGATTTTATCTACCTGGTGTTAAATTTTTCAGTTGCGCACCTGATGAAATTTGCAGTGATTCTCCTGGGAAATTCTGCCGGTTCAATTGCAACAAATTTTTTGATGGAGACGAAAAAAGCTTAAAGACTGTTTTTAAAGGGAAAGGAGCGGTTTTGTGAAACGCAGATACATAGTTTTGCCGCTAATCCTGCTGTTGGCGGCAGGGTATACGCTTTGCTGCGCGGCAGTAGATACGGGGCGTATTTTGCCTAAAACATTTGTAAACGGCAGAATGCTTGGCGGGATGCGGCGGGAAGAAGCAGTAAAAATTCTGGAGGAAGAAGCAAAAGTCCGCTGCGCAGCTGCCGTTTATACGGTTTCGTTTGCCGGGGAACATTATACGGTGGATTTGCAGGAAGCGCTGGAGTATGATGCAGACGCACTGGCGGAAGAGCTTTTGTCTTGCTGCCGCGGTAATTTCTGGACGAGAGGATTTGTTTGGCTGCAGGCTATGGCGTTCGGTACTCAAAAGAAATTGCCGTTTTTTATCAAAGACGCAGATACGCTTGCACACTGTATTGAACTAAGCGGCCTGAAAGAGGCCGGAGCCACTACCCAGACCACATTCCGGATCAAGGATGGAAATTTGGTGTTTACAAAAGGAAAATCTGGAGAAGATCCAGATATGGCGGCATTGGCCCAAGCGCTTAAAACGGCCGTGGAAACGGAAGAAACCGGGGTCGTGGAATGTCCTGTAACTTTGGGCAAAGTTCAAAAAGTTGATTTAGATCAGGCCTATGAAAAAATTCACCGGGATCCCCAAAATGCCACGCTGGATCCAAAAAACAATTACCAGATAGTAGAATCTGTTACAGGCGTGGATTTTGATAAGGAAAATGCCCGCAGCGCATTGGACAGGGCAAAGGAGGGCAGCGTCATTGAAATTCCACTTCGTTTAGCAGAGCCTGAAATTTCAACAAAGGATTTAAAGAAGCGTTTATTTGCAGATAAACTTGGAACTTATACCACAAAAGTAAACGGGACGCCGGGACGTCTGGCTAATGTAAGCCTTGCAGCGCAAAAGTGCAATGGGGCTGTTTTACTGGAAGGAGAGATATTTTCTTTTAATGACGCTGTGGGAGAGCAGAGTGAGAAAACTGGGTTTTATAAGGCGAACGCTATTTTGGACGGAAAGATTGTGCAGGCATACGGCGGAGGGATATGCCAGGTGTCGTCAACGGTATTTGCAGCTGCTTTGTATGCTAATATGGAGATTGCAGAACGGTGGGAACATGATTATGTTTCCGGGTATATAGATGCCGGTATGGACGCAGCGGTAGCTTATGGAGCCTTGGATTTAAAGCTTGGCAATGCATCGGGTTATCCGGTTCGGATGGATGTTTTTTATGAAAACGGATATCTGACGGCAGATATTTGGGGAACTAAAACAGATGATTCTGTTGTAGAAGTTGAAACGGAAACAGTTGCAGATTCTGGAGAAAATTTAGAAGTTCAGACGTACAGAAAGATATACAACGCGGATAAAAGCCAGGTTTTTGTCCAAAAAATAGCTTATAGCGCTTATGCGCATTAGTACTACAGCGAACAATGTTGGTAAAGTTCCGTCAGCCAGAGGACGGGGGATACTTAAGAGCCGCTAAATACTGTTACAATGCGAATGCCGCATCCCCTTCCCTCTGACTGACGGCCCTTTTGCCATCCACTCCCTATAGTTCGCTGCAGTACTAGTACTCCATCCGGCCAGAAATTGAATTGTGGAACCATCTGCTTCGCACCATTACGTCGTTAAAATTTCTAGACGATGCCACCGCATCGCCGTCGAAATTTTGCCTAGCACTGGCACAAAGCAGGTGTTTCCAAACTTCAATTCCTGGTCGGATGGAGTACTAGAAAATTGTCAATAAGTTAATTTTATAAAACTTACATTTCTACTTGGCAAACCCTTAAAGTTCCACATTTTTCCTTAGTTCTAGCATTTGTTTGTCTATTCTGCTTATTTCACTGGAGTAATTTTTCAGCGCAAGTTCTGCGGTTTTTAATTTTGCGGGATCTTTTTTATAACAAATCTGGTTGTCAACGCCCGCCCAGAAATCCATTGCCACCGTGCGGATTTGAATTTCCACACGTTGCGCTTCCCGCATATCTTTGTAAATAAGAGGTACCTCGAAAATCAAATGAAGACTTTGATATCCGCTTTTTTTCGGTGTTTTAATATAATCTTTTTCCTTTATTAGCGTAAAATCTTTTTGTTCTTTCAACAAATCTGCAATTTTATAAACATCGTCGCTGTAAAGGCAGACGACGCGGATGCCTATAATGTCGTTTAATTTTTTATCCGCATTTTCGAAAGTAATTTTATACCCCTTTTTCAGAAGCTTTCGCGCAATGCTGTCCGTTCCCTTGATTCTGTGTTCTACCTTCTGCATAATAGTCCGGTTATACTTTTCAGACAATTCCAGGTCAATCATTTTTAATTTAAATTCAATTTGTTGAACAATCCAGTTTTTTTTCAGAACGTAATCCGGTTCCGAAAGTTTTTGATTTAATAATTCTGTATTCATGTATCCCTTCCTTATATTAATGTATTATCGCCCGGAATTTTTGGCCCCATTATCATATATATGCAGATGATGGTAAAAAATGCATAAAATTTTTCAAATATAACCTTAAAGAATTGTAAGCAATTGAAGAATTTGGGAAATCATGTGGATATGGGCAGATAAATCGGTTATAATGTGAAAAAGAGTATTTTTCCAGGAGGGACATATGGATATCTTTGGAATCTTGACGTTGGTGGGCGGCCTGGCATTATTTTTATACGGCATGAGTGTAATGGGCGCAGGTTTAGAGAAGGTTTCCGGCGGAAAGCTGGAACTGCTGTTAGAACGGCTGACGTCAAACGCCCTGTTTGCGGTATTGCTGGGCGCCGGGGTTACTGCGGTAATTCAGTCGTCGTCTGCGACAACGGTAATGGTAGTCGGTTTTGTAAACTCCGGTATTATGAAGCTGTCCCAGGCAATTGGAATTATTATGGGCGCAAATATCGGAACAACGGTAACCTCCTGGATTTTAAGTCTGACGGGAGTCGAGAGCAGCAATATATGGGTTAGGCTGTTAAAGCCCTCTTCATTTTCTCCGGTTTTAGCTTTGATCGGAATTATCCTGTATATGTCCGGTAAAAACAGCAAGAAAAAAGATGCGGGTGAAATTTTGCTGGGATTTGCCGTTTTGATGTTTGGAATGGAAACGATGAGCGGGGCAGTAAAGCCGTTAGCCGACGTGCCGGAATTTACCAGCATGCTGACATTATTTCAAAATCCTCTTTTAGGCGTGGTAACGGGAGCAGTGCTGACGGCGGTAATACAGTCATCCTCCGCGTCGGTTGGTATCTTACAGGCGTTGTCTGCGACGGGCGCGTTTACGTATGCGTCGAGCATTCCGATTATTATGGGACAAAATATCGGAACCTGTGTAACGGCGATGCTTTCGGCAATCGGAGCCAGCAAAAGCGCAAAACGTACGGCATTTGTCCACTTGTATTTTAACCTGATTGGAGCGGCGGTTTTTATGGCGCTGTATTTTGGGCTGGACCTATTTATTGATTTTGGCTTTTCCGGGCAAAATATAGGAGCGGCCGGTATTGCGCTTGTTCACAGTGTGTTTAATATTGGGACAACCGTAGTGCTTCTTCCGTTTATACATGGCCTCGAAAAGCTGGCTTATCTGACGATTCCGCTTTCCGAGGAGGAAAAGGTGCCCGCAGAAGATAAGGAATTTCAGATTTTGGACGATCGTTTTCTTATGACGCCCGGCTTTGCGATTGAACAGTGCAGAAGCCTTTCAAACCAGATGGCTGAACTTTCGAAGGAGTGTTTTTTAAAGGCGGCTGACGTATTGTTGGGGAGTTATTCCAGGGAAGCGGCGCAGGAAGTTATTGATTTGGAAAACCGGATCGATTTGTATGAAGATAAAATCGGCGTTTACCTTACGAAGTTAAGCAGCCAGAATCTTGCATATAACGACAGCCAGAACGTTTCCACACTGCTGCACTGCATTACGGATATGGAACGTATTTCGGATCATGCGGTAAATATTGTGGAAGCGGCGCGGGAAATGCATAAACGGAAACTCAGTTTTTCCAAAAAAGCAGTGGAAGAAATGTTTGTCTATACAGAAGCGGTAAGGGATATTTTAAACCGTGCGATGGACGCTTTTGTAAATGGGGATGAAAAAATGGCTTTGACGGTGGAGCCTTTGGAGGAAGTGATTGACGAACTGGACAAGGATGTAAAAAAGAGGCATGTAAAACGGCTGCGTAAGGGGAAATGTACGATTGAACTGGGGCTGATTTTATCGGGTATTGCAACAAATTATGAAAGAGTTGCGGATCACTGCTCGAACATTGCGCTTTATCTGATTCAGGGACAGGATACGGAACTTGAAGCGCACCGTTATGCAAACCAGTTAAGGGAACAGGATGGTACGCAGTTTGGAAAGCAGGTGGAAATTTTAGAGGACAGGTACAGGCTGTAGAAGTTTTTGTTGATTTGACATTAAAATATGGTATAATGCTCTATAACAGTTTAAATGCAAAGGAGACGGTGCTATGGCATTATTAGAAAAAGTGGGAGATACCATTTTGAGTATGGGTAAGGATATGTCCCAGAAGGCAAAGGATATGTCCGGGATAGCAAAACTCAAATTGAATATCCGTTCCAAAGAGGATTTTATCAAGGAGCAGTATATTGAAATAGGAAAAGCGTATTATGAGAGACATAAGGGAGAAGAAGTTCCCGTGATGGCGCAGTTTGCCCAGATTGACGAGGCGCTTGAAGACATTGCACGGATGGAACTGCAGATCCTGGAGCTGAAAGGCGCCAGAAAATGCCCGGAATGCGGATCTGAAGCCGCGGAAACGGCGGAATACTGCAGCGTTTGCGGCGCTAAGCTTTCGGTTGTAGTTGAGGAAGAACCGGAAAAGGCCGATGATTTGGAGCTTGATATAGAAACCGATTCGAAGGAAGCTTCTGACGAAGAGGAAATGTAAGACGGATTTATTTTTCAGGGCTGCCGCACAAAGCAAAGAAATAGATGCTTTGTGCGGCAGTTTTTGTTTTTTGGGATAAAAATCCATTATTTTTCTTCGTAATGGATGATGTCTTCTGTATATTTGCGTTCCATATCGTGACGTATTTTCCGATGCTCTACCGTTTCAAATAGTATGGAAAAATCGTAATTTTCCGGATACAGTTCGTCAGCGGATACATGCAGCTTTAATCTTTTGTGGTTAATCCATATTTTTCTGCCGGGAAGCTGCACTTGGAGAATGCCTTTTTCATTTGCCGGCTTACAGACAATTCCGATTTTTTTGTCCGGATATACCAGTACGCTGTCCCCTAAACGATAATGGATCTCGGTTTTTGGGCGCGGTTTTGATTTTTTGATTTTGGTAATTTTTGCAGGTTTCTTGTCGGCTGGAAGGGGGCTTTTGTTTTGAAAGCGGTAATTGTCTTCTGCCTTTGCTCCGTATGCGGCTTGCGCGGCTGTCCGTAGCATTTCTTTTGGCATGCCGAGTTTGTCCGCAATATAAAATGCGCAGCTTTCTCCTGCTTCGCCGATGACCATCTGATAGGTGGGCAGCAGCGTTTCTTTATCGAACGTCATTTTGGCGTTTAACATGCCATCTGCCGTTTTGGTATATTCTTTTACCTCAGGATAATGCGTGGTTACAAGAAATAATGCGCCGCTTCGCTTTAATTCTTCCAAAACGGCTACGGCAATGCCCATTCCTTCTGCCGGATCCGTCCCGGAACCTAATTCATCCATAATAACGAGGCTTTCCGGGCTGATTTCTTTTAAAATTTCCAGGACATTTTTGATATGCGCCGAAAATGTGGAAAGGTTTTGCGAAATATTCTGCCCGTCCCCGATATCGCAAAGATAAGAGTTGTTCATACAGATATCGGCTTTTTGGCAGGTTACGTGCAGCCCGCACTGCGCCATCATACAGTTTAGCATAACGGTTTTTATGGCGACTGTTTTGCCGCCTGTATTCGGCCCTGTAATAACAAGACCCCGGATGTCTTCTCCGATTTCAAACTGCAACGGAATATTAACGGATTTATCCATCAGCGGATGCCGCGCGTCTTTTAAAACAATGCGGCGCTTCGTATTGATATCCGGTTCGACGGCGTCTAGGTCAATGCTCAGTTTGCCCTTTGAAAAAATAAAGTCCAGCTTTTCCATCAGCCTGATATTTTCCTGAAATGTATGAGAAGCTGCGGCAACGGAAGCAGATAGTGTATACAGAATACGGTAAACTTCGTTTTCTTCCCGGATTTTTAAAAGGTTTAACTCTTCTTCGTATTTCATAAGCGCATGAGGTTCGATAAACAGCGTGTTTTTGGTGGAAGAGGTATCAATGACGTTTCCTGGTATTTTATTCCGGAAGTCTTTTTTTACCGGCAGGCAGAGACGCCCGTTTCGGAGGGTACAGTAACTGTCCGCCATATACTGCTTGTGTGAACGCATCAGCTGTTCGGCTTTCCGTTTTTTTTGTTCCTCTGATTTTGCTATCTGTGCGCGGATCTGCGCAAGTTCTTTGGAGGAAAAGCTGTCTACGGCGCCGTTGCGGATTTGTCTTGCGATTTCTTCCCTCAGTTCATCTAACCCGTCTAAATTTTCTTCATAATAAGAAAGCGGGTTTTCCTGTAGTTTGCCCCTGCAAAGGTAGTCTTTTAGCCGTTTTACCGCCGTTAGAGCAGCTTGTGTGCGTTCAAGTTCACAGGGGGTAAGGCACGCGCCTTTTTCGGCGGCCGTTAAAATTTCCCGGATGGGCGTATCATTTTGTAAAGGCGGCGTTCCGGCCGTTTCTATTAAATTCCGGCCGTTGGTTGTATCCGTCTGTTCTTTTCTTAGCGCTGCTTCGTCCAGGTAAAATGAAAGATTCCTTATTTTTTCTTTTGCCTGATCTGTTACGGCGAGATTTGCCCACATTTCTTTTATTTGATCAAATGCTATCTGTTTTTCTGTGTTCACTGCAATGAACTCCTTTCCTGATAAAAAATGGATACGCGCCCATTTTCGCCTGAATGCACAAAAAAACATGGCCGTACAGCCATGCAGATTCTATTCCGGAAAGATACTCTCTTATATATGGTAGGAAGGCAATTGTAAGGCGAAAAGCCGACAGGGAAACCGTCAGCGTATGGGCAGACTTTTCCTGTAAAATAAGAAAACCGACCCTGCAATATTTATTTTGCAGTTTTCTCCGTTACAATCACAATTAACATAAAATGTCCTCCTGAATTTTGTTTTGTATATTATATATAGAAGAATGCCGGATTGTCAAGACTGCGCAATTGTAAAATATTGCTAAATCTTAAGAAAAAAAGAAGAAAATATTAGGACTTGACAAAGATATGGGTGTGTGATAGTATCCTAGTGTAACATTTTTGTAATAATTGTAATATTTATGAATTGAAATTTGAATAATTTGAAAAGAAGTTGTTCTTATTTCGACCAAATATTACGAATCTTGGAGGTTGAATGATGAATCGAAACAAAAAAGTGGTTGAAAGCATGACGGTTGCGTCAGCATTATTGGTTATGACAACAATCACTGCATTGGGAGGATCCACAGAAGACGGCAAAGGAAATGTGACAGGAAACGTTTTGCCAAGCAAAAACGGTACGGCCGGCATCGTTTCGGAATTGTATGATATGGAACTGGTTCCACAGGATAAAATGAAGTTAGCCAGTGTGGAAAAAGTACAGCATGATACGGTTTCGGAAGGAAGCGTCATAGCAGAAGATAGCCAGGAAGTATTGGCTGCGGGCATTGCATGCGGCGCGGCGAATCTGACAGAGTTTGTGGCGGAAGAAGTTGTAAACAATGTCGGAGAAGACGGGCAGATATATATGGCAGCTAATGATATACCGTCGGAAGCAGGTGTACAGGAAACAGCAGATACACAGGCGTCAGACGTACAGGAAGCAGAAACCGGAAGCGCACAAGAGGCTGAAGTTCCGGAGGAAACGGTGTTACAGCCGCAGGAAACCATAATAGAAGAAGCGGCGGCAGAAGCGCCTGCGGAAGCAGCGCAGGAAGCGGCGCCGGAAGGAACATGGACAAATATGGTTATGGCGAACGTAGAGGAAGATATGAATATCCGTACGGCGCCGGATGCAGATTCCGAACTGGCCGGAAAGTTTTACCGCGGAGATGTGGCGGAAGTCATTTCGGTAGAAGGGGAATGGACAAAAATTTCTTCCGGGAATGCGACCGGATATGTGAAAAACGAGTACCTGGTTTATGGGGAAGAAGCGAACCAGCTTGCAAATGAAGTGTGCAGCCTGTATGCGACGGTAAATACAGACGGGCTTCGTCTGAGAAGCGAACCGCATGAAGAAGCCGGTATCGTAACTACGGCGTCCGACGGCGAGAAATTAAAAGTAAATAAAGAGGCGGAAGGGACGGACGGCTGGGTAGCCGTTTATACAACCGATTCAACCGCTTATGTAAGCGCAGAATACGTAAACGTGGAATTAAACCTCGGCACGGCGTTAAACAGCGAAGAAGTAGCTGCAAAAGAGGCGCAGGAAGCAGAAGCGCAGCAGGCTGCGGAATCTTCGTCGAAGAAGCCGGCGGCATCTGCAAATTCAGATGAAGTGACGCTGCTTGGCGCATTAATCCAGTGCGAAGCGGGCGGCGGTTCTTATGAAGGCATGGTTGCGGTAGGCGCGGTCGTTATGAACCGTGTCAGGAGCGGAAGCTATCCGGGAAGCATTTCCGGCGTTATTTACCAGGGCGGCCAGTTTACACCGGCATTAAACGGCAGCGTTTCAAGCGTCATGGCGGGCGGCGTACGCAGCGCATGCCTGCAGGCGGCAAGGGAAGCAATCGGCGGTGTGGACAATACAAACGGGGCGTTGTCGTTCCGCAGCGCGGCGAGCGGCCACTCAGGTACGGTAATCGGCGCAAACGTCTTTTTCTAGTTGTAATATGAAATAGATTGTAGTAGTATGTTAGGTATGGATATAGCTGACATACTACTATTTTTTATGGAGGTTTTGCTTATGGATTTGATGATAGGAACGGCTGTTTTAATTGTTGTTGTTTTGGTTACGGCCGCAAGCTGCGTAAAGATTGTGCCGCAGGCGCACGCGGCGGTTGTGGAGTGCTTAGGCGCATACAGGGCGACCTGGGGCGTTGGGATTCATTTTAAAAGACCGTTTGTGGATCGGATTGCCAGAAGAATTAATTTAAAAGAACAGGTGGTGGATTTCCCGCCGCAGCCGGTGATTACAAAGGATAATGTCACGATGCAGATTGACACGGTTGTATTTTTCCAGATAACGGATCCGAAGCTGTTTGCATATGGGGTTGAGAGCCCGATTATGGCGATTGAAAATCTGACGGCGACGACGCTGCGCAACATTATCGGAGATCTGGAACTGGACGAAACGCTGACTTCCCGTGAAACGATTAATACGAAGATGCGGGCTTCCCTGGATGTAGCGACGGATCCCTGGGGGATCAAGGTGAACCGGGTGGAGCTTAAAAATATTATTCCGCCTTCCGCGATTCAGGATGCAATGGAAAAGCAGATGAAAGCGGAGCGGGAGCGAAGGGAAGCCATTTTAAAGGCGGAAGGAGAGAAAAAATCTACGATTCTCGTTGCGGAAGGAAAGAAGGAATCGGCGATTCTGGATGCGGAAGCCGAAAAGCAGGCTGCAATCCTGCGTGCGGAGGCACATAAGGAAGCGACCATACGAGAGGCGGAAGGACAGGCGGAAGCGATTCTTAAGATACAGCAGGCAAACGCAGACGGCCTGCGGTTTTTAAAAGAAGCGGCGCCGGATGCGGGAGTGCTCCAGCTTAAAAGCTTAGAAGCATTTGCAAAAGCGGCGGACGGAAAAGCCACAAAGATTATTATCCCTTCGGAAATCCAGGGGATTGCGGGACTTGCGAAGGCAGTCGCAGAGACCGTATCGAAAGAAGCCTGACAGGCTATATGCAGGAGGATGAGAAGATGAATTTAAAGGGACGTCATTTTTTGAAACTGATCGATTATTCGCCGGAAGAGATTTTGTACCTGGTGGACTTGGCGGGAAAATTGAAGGAACAGAAGAAAAACGGGATTGCTCATACGCATTTGGCGGGGAAAAATATCGCCCTGATTTTTGAGAAGACGAGTACGCGGACGCGGTGTTCGTTTGAGGTGGCCGCGCATGATTTGGGAATGCATGTGACGTATCTGGATCCGTCCAGTTCGCAGATTGGCAAGAAGGAAAGCATTGCGGACACGGCGCGGGTACTTGGCAGGATGTTCGACGGGATTGAGTACCGCGGGTACGGGCAGGAGATTGTAGAAGAACTGGCGGCGCATGCGCAGGTACCAGTCTGGAACGGGCTTACGAATGAATTTCATCCGACGCAGATGCTGGCGGATTTGCTGACAATCCGGGAGCATCTGGGAAGGATTGGGGGCGTGAAGCTTGTATATATGGGAGACGCCCGTTATAATATGGCAAATTCCCTGATGGTGGTCTGTGCGAAGCTTGGGATGCATTTTGTGGCCTGTACGACGAAGAACTATTTTCCGGATGAAAAGCTGGTTGCCTATTGCGAAGGGCTGGCAAAAGAGACAGGCGGCTCGGTAACGCTTTGCACGGATGTGGCCGAAGCGGTTACGGGTGCGGATGCGGTTTATACGGACGTATGGGTTTCCATGGGAGAGCCCGATGCGGTATGGGAGGAGCGGATTAAAGAACTGATGCCGTACCAGGTAAACGGGAAGGTGATGGAGCTGGCGGGGAAGGACGCCATTTTTATGCACTGCCTGCCGGCGTTCCACGATTTAAAGACAGTAATCGGCAGGGAAATACACGAAAAGTTCGGGCTGGATGAAATTGAAGTAACGGAAGAAGTGTTTGAAGGAAGCCAGTCGGTTGTATTTGATGAAGCAGAGAACCGGATGCATACGATCAAAGCGGTGATGCTTGCTACATTAGGAGAGGGAACGTTTTGAAAACAGAGCTGTTGGCCGCTTTACGAAATGCGCAGGGCTTTGTGTCCGGGCAGGAGCTTTGCGGCAGGTTCGGTGTTTCCAGAACGGCAGTCTGGAAGGCGATCCATAAGCTGAAGGCGGAAGGCTACCGGATTGAGGCGATCCCGAATAAGGGCTACTGCCTGAAGGGGGCGCAGGACGTATTAAACGGGGAAGAACTGGAAAGCCTGCGCAGAACCGCGTGGGCCGGAAATAAAGTGGTCTATCTGGATGTGACAGATTCGACAAATATTCAGGCAAAACGTCTGGGCGAAGAAGGGTGGCCGCACGGTACGTTAGTGGTAGCGGGACGGCAGGAAGCCGGACGCGGGCGGCGGGGGCGCGCCTGGGAGTCGCCGGAACATACGGGGATTTTTATGACGGTTTTGCTGCGGCCTTCTTTTTTGCCCAAACAGGCTTCGATGCTTACGATTGTGGCGGCGATGGCGGTTGCAAAGGCGCTCAGGGAGCGTTTCGGGCTTGACGCGCAGATTAAATGGCCGAATGACATTGTGCTGAACGGCAGGAAAATCTGCGGTATCCTGACAGAAATGAATACGGAGATAGACGCGATAAATTATGTGGTAATTGGAATCGGCATCAATGTTTCCAATGAACGGTTCGGAGACGATGCCGCGGCGGTGGCGACTTCGATTGTTATGGAAGGCGGCGGGACAATCCGGCGGGCAGAGCTTATCTGGGCGGTTTGGGAGCAGTTTGAACTGTATTACGGCTGTTTTTTGGAAACGGTCGATTTGAGCGGGATACAAAAGGAATATAACGGGTATCTGGTGAACCGGGACAGGCAGGTGCGCGTGCTGGATCAAAAAGATCCTTTCGTCGGAACGGCGCGGGGGATTGCGGAGCACGGTGAACTGATGGTGGAAACGGAACAGGGAGTAAGGCTTGTTTCCTCCGGGGAGGTGTCCGTGCGGGGGATTTACGGATATGTTTAGTACTCCGTCCAGACTTCAACTTCTGGCCGGATAGAGTACCAGAGCGTGTTTGAAAAATGCTTCCCGGCAGACGGCTTACGGTTTTTGGCCCGGTTTGGAATCAAAAAAAGGAGAGTACATGGAGCAGCAGGAAACCGTATTATGCGCCGCAAGCGCATATGAAAAGAAATTTTATCTGAACGAAGCGTTTTCGGGGCTTCCGCAGGGGATCCGCGACGAACTTAAGATCATGTGCGTGCTTTTTACGGAGGACGTGGGCGGCGTTGTGGAACTGGTGTTTGACGAAGACGGAGAGCTTACATTCCGGACTTCGGCGGATGAAGGGGATTATCTGTATGACGAAATCGGAAGCGTACTGAAGGTTAAGGAACTGCAGCGGGAAAAAGCGGAACTTTTGGAGCAGCTGCAGGTGTATTACAGATATGTTTTTCTGGGCGAGTATGAGGAGGAATCAAGATGTTACTGACAATGGATGTAGGGAATACGAATATTACATTTGGTGTGTTTGACGGGAAAGAACTCGTTACGACGTTCCGCATGACAACGAAAAACCCCAGGACATCAGACGAGTTTGGCGTAAGTATTATTGATATGATTGAACGGAACCGGATTGCACAGAAGGAGATTACACATGTGATTACGGCTTCTGTCGTTCCGGATGTAATGCATTCCTTAAACAGTGCGGTGATTAAATATTTCGGCATTACGCCTGTGATAGTCGGGCCAGGGGTAAAGACGGGAATCCGGGTTGTGACGGAGAATCCAAAGCAGATTGGGGCGGATCGTATTGTAGATGCGGCGGGCGCATATGAGTTATACGGCGGTCCGGCGCTTGTTCTGGATTTCGGGACGGCGACTACTTATGATCTGGTGGACGCATCCGGCGCATTTGTCGCAGGCGTTACGGCGCCAGGCATCCGTATCAGTGCAAAGGCGCTGTGGGAAGACGCGGCGAAACTGCCGAAAATTGAAATCTGCAAGCCGCAGAGTATTTTGGCGCAGGAAACCATCAGCAGTATGCAGGCGGGACTGGTATACGGGCAGATTGGGCAGACGGAATATATCGTGCGCAGCATGATTGAAGAGTCCGGCTACCGGGATGTGAAGGTTGTTGCAACCGGGGGGCTGGGCAGGATCATTGCAAAGGAAACAGACTGTATTCATATTTATGATCCCAACCTTACGTTGTCCGGGCTTCGTCTCATATTTGAAAAACAGAAATAAAAAGGCAGGTTAAAATGAAAAACCTAAAGGATACCTATATGCCGTGCGGCAAGAAAGCAGAAACCCTAAAGGATACCTATATGCCGTGCGGCAAAAAAGCAGAAACCCTAAAGGATACCTATATGCCGTGCGGCAAGAAAGTAGAAACCCTTCAAATTGGAAACGTAACGCTTCCCAATAATCTTATATTAGCTCCAATGGCAGGTGTTACAGACCTGCCATTTCGCATCCTGTGCAAGGAACAGGGGGCGGGGCTTATTTGTATGGAAATGGTTAGCGCAAAGGCAATTTTATATAAAAACAAAAATACGAATGAACTTCTCACAATTGACGAACGCGAGCATCCGGTGTCGCTGCAGTTGTTTGGATCGGATCCGGAAGTGATAAGCGGGATTGCAAAGCAGATCGAGGAGCTGCCGTTTGATATTCTGGATATTAACATGGGTTGTCCCGTGCCGAAGGTGGTGAATAACGGGGATGGATCCGCTTTAATGAAAAATCCGGTTTTGGCGGGGAAAATTATTGAACAAACGGCAAGGGCGATTCAGAAACCGGTGACGGTGAAGATCCGAAAGGGGTTTGACGACGCGCATGTCAATGCGGTGGAATTTGCACGTATTGCGCAGGAATCCGGAGCGGCGGCAGTCGCCGTACATGCAAGAACCAGGGAGCAGTATTATGCGGGAAAGGCGGATTGGGATATAATCCGGCAGGTAAAGGAGGCCGTCCGTATTCCGGTGATTGGCAACGGAGATTTACTGACCGGGGAAGATGTAGAGCGGATGCGTATGCAGACCGGGTGCGACGGGTTTATGGTAGCACGGGGCGCACAGGGGAATCCCTGGATTTTTAAAGAAATGCTTTATTATCTTGAACATGGCAGGAATATGGAAAAACCGTCTATGCAGGAGCGGGTGGAAATGATGCTGCGGCATGCCAGGATGCTGATTGCATATAAGGGGGATTACACCGGCGTGCGGGAGATGAGAAAACATGCGGCCTGGTATACAAGCAGGTATCCTAATTCGGCGAAGCTGCGGGGGAGAATAAACGAGGTGGAAAGTTATGAGGGGCTTTGTGCGTTGTTTGAGGAAGTATTAAAGTGATTTTTAAGCATGTTCTACTATTGTAGCGAACAATGTTGGCAAAGTTCCGTCAGCCAGAGGACAGGGGATGCGGCATTCACTGTGTGACAGGATAAAACGGCTCTAAAGTATCCCGTTTACGTATCCGAATGCGGACGCAACC
>OFFK01001643.1_pt1 | contig 15267 bp, 15 predicted proteins | sample 1521361 | NCBI WGS metagenome assembly OFFK01 (sample SAMEA3504096, study PRJEB24116) | mouse gut metagenome | biome: mouse gut; feature: mouse-associated habitat; material: faeces | place: Denmark | collected 2011
TGCCAGCGAAAATTTCTGGCGCAAGTCTGCACGCGTTGATTAAATCAGTGCTTCCTTAAAAATCCTTTCGATATATTAAATTATTGCTGGTTCATGACATTATATGTGGGGATGGGAAGCAGCGATGATGAAATAGCCTATGCTGTTGAAGGCGAAGGCGAGTGGGGCGAGAATATCGGCTTTGTCATATCCAATGATAGTGTTGTTTATGTGGGGGCTGATTATTTGGATTACATGGAAAATGCACAGTAAACTTCCAATTAACGGGGGATTTTACTCAGGTGAAATCCCCCTTGACAAATCTTTTCTTGGTACAGCCTGACCGGGCTGTGCTGGACTCGAAGCCCGGGAGGGCTGGATGGAGAGGCCGGAAGAGCCGGTAAACGGGATGTATGCGATCATCCGCCGCAGTGTATTTGAAAATGAGCCCCTGCGGTACAAGGGGAGGAACGAGCGGTAAGCTCCCGGCGAAAAAAAGAGCCAAGGCCCACGGGCCTTGGCTCTGCTGTTGATGGGAAACGCTGCGCTCCCGGCTCACTCGCCCATGGGCGCGCCGCACTGGGGGCAGAATTTGCTGTCGGACTCGGCGCCGCAGATGGGGCACTTCTTCCCGGCGGAGGCATCCTCCTCGGTCTCGGCGGGCTCCTCCCTTACGGGCTTACTGGCCTCCAGCTCGGCGATTTTGGCCTTGCTGGCGTTGACAGCCTCCACAGCCTCCCGCACTGCGTCGGGGATCTCGCCCTCGTACTCGCTGACGAACCACTCGCCGATGGCACGGTAGTTTTTGTCGATTTCTTTCTGTTCTCCGGCAATGGCCACGTTGAGCTTTACCAGCTCCGCGGCGTCCTTGGTCCGGTCGGCGGCCTTGTTGGCAACGTCCTTTGCTTTGCGGGTCAGTTCATCGAAATTAAACGCCATGGTTGTTGTACCCCTTTCATATTCCGGGCCCGCTGGGGGTCCGGTTTTAATCATGTCCTAGACTACAGGACCTAGTATATCGTATCCTTTTGTAAAACGCAACAGAAAGCCCAAATGTTTACAGTTCTTTTTCAATCGGGGCCTCAGTGGCCCTGCTCCGCCTTGACCACCGCGCCGGAGGAGGCGTCGATTTCGTAGTCGTACTCCACGCTTCCCACCCGGAACTCGAGCTCATAGACCCAGTAGCCGTCGTTCTCGTCCAGCTCGCACTTGACATAGCCCGCGTCGGCGGCGGAGACCCCGGCGTGGGTGAAGGCGGCGCTTTTCGCGGCCTCTTCGCCGGTGGCGGCGGGCGTTCCGGCGGCGGGGGACTGGGTTCCGGAAGAGGGCGTTTGGGCGGTGGAGGCCGGAGCCTGGGCGGCGGGCGTCTGGGTCTTAGGGGAGGCGTCGGGGACCGTCTGGGGCGCAGCGGCGGCCTGGGAGCTCCCCATGACGTCGGGAAGGCCCTCCAGCACCTCGCCGGTGTAGGCGTCGATCTTATATTCGAAGTCCCCCAGGGTGGGGTGGTGGAGCTCTACCTCATAGTGGGCGGGGGCCTCGTCCAGCTCGGGGTCCGTTTCGCTGGTGACGGAATCCACGGCCAGGGTCCCGGCGTATTCCCCGGCGGCCTGGGCGGCGGCGGAGACGCCGATGGGCAGGCCCGGCGCGCCGGTCTCCCAGAGCTGTTCCAGCTCTTGAGCGGAGAGTTTTGCCAAATCGTCGGCGGAGAGGTCCGCGTTCAAGGCCCGCACGTCCTCGATCATGGCGGCCTTGCCGGAGGAGAGCGTGGGCCCGGCGGCCTGGGGATTGTTCGGGTTGGAAGCGTCCTGGGTGAGAGGCGGGTCGTTTCTGGCGTTTCCGGAAGCTGTCCTTCCGAACATCTGCCACAGCTGGAGGCACAGGACCAGGACCAGAAGGACGATGGTGGCCATCAGCAGCCAGCGGGTCAGCTTCTTGTCGTGTTTCTCTGGGGTCATGGTGTTCACGCTCCTTTTTAGGATGGCTTTATTATAGCACAGGAGGGAGAAAAAGTCCAGAGGGACAGCCCGGGAGGGAATGTCCGCTTCAGGGGTTTTATGTTGTAGGGCGGACCTGTGTGCCCGCTCTTGGCCCCGGTATTCGTGGCAAGCAGGGCGGACACACAGGTACGCTCCTGCGCCTCCTTCTCTTCGTAAATGCTCGTTGGGACACTCCCGGCCCGGGATTTGGGATTGACAGACGGGGAAAAAGCGGGTAAAATAAAGACGCTATCTGCCCTTGTAGCTCAGCAGGATAGAGCGGCCGCCTCCTAAGCGGGAGTAGGAACGCTTCCCCAAAACCGCATATCCAGCGCATACAAGTGAATATGCCCCGATAGCTCAGATGGATAGAGCGGTCGCCTCCTAAGCGACAGGCCGCTGGTTCGAATCCAGTTCGGGGTGCCAAAACGCCGGATATCGCGAAATATCCGGCGTTTTATAACTTTTTTCGGGTAATCTTGCCTACAAACTCAGTTCTCTTTTTATTCATTCGCTCTGAATATTTTGCCTACAAATTCTCGGCTTTTTTGGGCTGAAAATCGCCGTTTTGCCTACACTTGCCTACATTTAACCAATTTTACCCCTTCACTTCCGCTCCCCGTTGGCCTCTTTCAGCAATTCAGTCAATAGCTCCGGGTGCTGTCGTACCAACTGCTTCAGGAGGTCTACGGTGGCACTGTCGGCCTCTGCTGGCTTCTGGTCGGCTCCTACCTTGGAGAAGAATCCGCTGTCCATCTCCTGGGCGATCAGCTTGCGGTCAGCGTCAAAACCGTGAGCGTAGGTGTCTGTGACCATCCGGGCCTCGGCATGGCCTGTATCGCCTTGGACAGCCTTGATATTGCCCTTGCTCAGTTTTAGCTTCAAGGATGTGCTGCTGTGCCGCAGGCTATGAAAGACCACAGGGCGCAGAGAATTCTCCTCAATCTGCTTGTAGAACATCTTATCAATGATGCGCTGCTCGTAGGGCCGTCCGTTGATCTGAGCAACCACAAGGTCGTAGTCCTGGTATTCCTCGCCCAACATGGCCTTGTACTGCTCCTGCCGGGCCTTGACAATGCGCAGTTCGTCAATGACAGCCTGCGGCAGATAAATGGTGCGGTTGCTGCTCTCCGTCTTGGGGGCCTTCAGGACAAGGCTGGTCGTGGCCTTCTTGGGCATGACCTTGGGGAACTGGAAGATAATTGTACTGCGGTTGACCTTCTCCAAGGCCGCTATGCTCTCGTTGGAGCAACGGCGAAGCTCACGATCCACCTTCAAGTACGCCTCGCCAGCGGCGGCGTGAGGGCCGTCAATGTGGACATTGGCCCACTGCAAACCAAGGATTTCCCCCAGACGAAGGGAACATCCCAACGCCAGATAGAGACAGATGCGCAGGGCCATGTCTTCACACACATTCAGAGCCTTAATCGCTTCATCGTCTGACCATACGGCACGCTCTTTACTGTGACGCTCCGGCAGAGTAGCGCCAAGAGTTGGATTGATTGAAGTATACTCCCAGGCTACCGCTTTCCCAAAGGCACTTTTCAGCAGCTTGTGGATTCTGGACACTGTATTGGTGCTGATCTTTGCCCCAGTGTCATGATGGCCGGAGACAATCACGGCGGGTTGTTCCAGGAGCATCGTATAGTAGGCATCCATATCCCTGGTGGTTATGGAGCGGACATAACGATCTCCGATGTAGGGGATGATGTAATTCTTGATAAGGCCAAGATTGGCTGTATAGAAAGAATTGCCCCACTTTTTCAGCCCGTAGACCTCCACATACTCGTCCATGAACTCTTTGACCGTAATATCCTTCTTTGGTGCGATCTTGCCCTTGGCTTGGCGAACAGGCGGCTCAAAGGTGCCATTCTGTTTAGCAAGTCTGATTTGTGCATCCCGGATCAGGGCTTCATCCTCCGACTTGAAGGTTTCTGTCTTTGGTGTGGACTCGCCAGGGACACGATAAGCAACCTGGTAACGATTACCCCTCTTTCTGATAGACATAGTGGCCTCCTTATGATAGCATACGGGCTGTCCGCCGCTTGCACAGCGGACAGCCCTGATATTCAGGCACTCTGTACGCCGCTTTTAACGAATTTGATAAACTCGTCTTTAGGAATCCGATAGTGCTGGCCGATTTTCAGTGCCTTGATGGTGCCGGAGTTGACTAGCCCGTAGGCCTTATTGCGCCCAATGGCGAGAGTATCGGCGATGTCCTCCACACTGAGGACGAGGGGCATGGACTCAAAGTTTGCATAGATCATTTTGACATCCTCCTTGTCATTTTCACAGATTTTCCCGTTGACTTACGCTTTCGCACAAAACGAAAACGCTGCACAGGATATTCCAACTCATCTAAAAATTAAGGATAACGCCTACTGAAGAACCATAGCGGCCATTTTGAGCGAAAAAGCCCAACTGCGCCTTTAATGAAAACCCACTGGAACGAATGTGAGGCATCACACACTCTATCCAGCGGGCTTTTTACAGTATTTCCTACGGCTGCGGCGGCTGATAGCTCCTTATGGCTGGAAAATAAAGAATCGCATCTAAGCCAAGCTCATCAATCGAAACGCCTTCAAGCTCCAAGTGCGGATCGTCAAAATTCTTCGACTCCAGGTAGCGGGTCAGCTGCGCCAGAACATCAAAAAGATTTTGTTCTGGCTTCAGAATAATACCAATAGTCTTCCTTCCAAACATCATACGCCCCGAATAATCCTCATAGATTTTGAAATCGTTCTCCTTGCAGAATTCTCGAATCAAATCCGTCAACACAAATACCCCTCCTTCGTAAACAGATATGTACCTAAAAAGCACCTTACGTTCAATCAGCGGCCCGCCAGTATGTTTGCCGCAGCTTATAGTATGTTGTCTTTCTCACTCGAAGCTCACGCATCGCATCCACGGCCTTAAGCTGGCCGGAGTCAACCAGGGCCATGACTTGTTCGTAGTTGTCAGGCTTAGCGATAGAGGGCCTGCCGAAGCGAACACCTTTGGCTTTGGCAACAGCAATGCCTTCCTCCTGCCGCCGATGAATCTTGACACGCTCCTCCTCGGCCACACTCGCCATGACCTCTATCAGTATATTACTGACCATATCCAGCACCCAATCCTGGCCTCCGCAATCCAGCAAGGTTGTCGGCACATTCAAAATCTTGACACGGATGCCCTCGGATTTGAACCATTCAAGCTCACTTTTAATCATCGCCTTATTGCGACCGAGGCGGTCTAACTCTGTTATTACAAGGGTGTCTCCAGAGCGAAGCATATTCTGTTTCAGTGAGATGTAACCTATCCTATCAAAGTCCTTGCCAGATTGCTTGTCAATCATGATATTTCTTTCTTCTACACCATACTCCAGCAATCTCTGAATTTGGCGATCTTCTCGCTGATGAGCCGTGGAAACTCTGGCATAGCCAAACTCTTTTTGCACAGAAAACAGACACCTCCCAATTTTTATAGAGTTACCACCGTTCGTAAACGTCCGTCCTTATGACGAACGTTCGCAAAAAGCAACCCTCAAGGTTTCCGGTCGCAATATAAGCACCCGCAAAGGCTTCCGCAAATTTGTGGTTTTACGAACGGCTGGTGGTACTATAGCTCTTGAGCGCAGTCGATCGCAAGCCGCTAAAGTGCTGCAAAATTTGCACGCTGCTTTGGTGGTTATGTATCATTTGAGCGATTTCCCGAGGATAATTTGAGGTACCCCGAGGGCTGACAAAACCCATATCGTTACTTCCGCATATAGTCCTGATACTCACGCTTCACCATCGAAAGCTCATCCTTGCACGCCACAGATGTAGAGTTCAGCCTGCGGAGCAACAAACGGAATATCAGCTTGGTGGAGTTCACTTCGTCCGACTGCATATCGTTATAGGCATACCCCAGGGTCTCCGGATCAATATCACCCAATAGGTTGAGAGTAAAGCTGCGGGAAGTCAATGCAAGGTACAACACAGACTGAAGGTATTTATCGAAGTTTTCACGTCCCACATCGAAAGAGTCTGCCTGACCAATATGCGATTTCAACCAGCCAAGCTGTCTCAATGAAAATTCTTCATTGATATTGACAGGGTCACGGACGAGCCTGAGCTTTACAAGACACTTCTTCAAAGCGGCAAGGTCTGTCAAAGAATAGACCCCCTCTGGGCAGGGCTGGCCATCAAACAACAAGCCGTTGATGGTATCAGTCATACGGGATATTCTCATGCGGAAAGCACTGTTTTTCAAACCGACAATGTCCCCGATCTGATTGAGCGGAGTACCGTTCTGAATGTAGCCAACAATCTCTTTGGCAACATCGCTGTCTGTCCACTTACAGGAGAACAGAAATTCTTCAAACTCCGTCAGGAAACTTTGACGAACATCCGCACCATCGAATACAAATCTTCTCTGGGCCGCACGCCAAGACTCGATTTCCTCGTCACAAAAACAAGAGGTGTCATAATTTTCTATCGAAGCCCAAGCATCATGGATGGTTTTCAAAACCTTGAAAATGTTGGCGTCTCGTTTTACAACAGCCATAAAATAACCCTCCAAATCTGTGATTACATCCTGTGGCAAACATACTACCCCCAGGCTTTCCTTTTTCGCCAAAACCCACCTCTACAGGCGGTTTCGCCGGAAAATAGAACACGCATAAAGAAAAATACACGTTTCCTATCATAAGACGTGATTAAAAAACAAGACAGTATCTCAGTATCAAAATGGCAAATGTGATTGTTTGAAAAAATCAAGCAATACGATACAGACGCAAGCGCCATGCACCTTCAGGAAGGAAAGGCAGACTTACACAAAATATGCGATAATGATACCCCGTACCCCCGAGCAATCCACCTACGCACAAGACATCCCATGCCGCAGAGTAAATGAAAATATGACAATGTAGATATACACAAAGATTTGCCCTCGTTTTGGGTTATTTGATGCACTATACCCCCAAGCCCCACATTCGTCTTTGTCAGGTATGATGTATAGCTTTATTTGAGACATTCGTTTATCCTGTTGTCGCTAAGGGGGGTATGCGCCATGACCGATAAGGAATTTTTGGACACATTTATTGTAGAACGGATGCAACTTCACTACTCCAGCGAACATCCAAGTCTGACAGGTGATGAGCTTGCCGCCGCGCTTCAACTGGAGGCTGAGTATAATCATATTCTTGAGACTTTGCCTCCGGAAGCTGCGGCTACTATCAAGAACTTTCATGAGAGTGTGACCAACAAATTGTCTGAGGAAGAAATCTTTTATTACTTAAAAGGGATCAAAGATGGGCTGCTTCTCTACAGAGCGTTGGAAAAACTGTAACCTATTGCACTCCGCCCATACAGAATTTTCATGCCGACAGAATAAATGAAAAAAACAAAGCAAAGATCATGGCAGAACAGAATGGATGCTTTCAATATCAGACAATATCAAAACAAAAAAGTTTTACTCAGTACAAACGCAGCCACACTCGCTCCAAATCAGCGTGGCTGCGTTCAAATTCAGACAATATTAAAACAGCGCAGAGAATGTTAAAACAACATAGTTTCGCTTGGAACAACGCAGATATCCTTAAAACAAGCTGCGGATAAAAGCACTGGAGCCATTGACAGGTATACCCCATTTGTGTACAATAAATACATATTTTCGACGCAATATGGCGTTCCGAAAAGGAGAGATTTTGATGAAAAAGCGAATCCTGGCCTTGACCCTGGCACTGTCGCTGCTCCTGACTGCCTGCGGCGGAGGGGCCTCCGCCACCACCATGCGCTTGAAAAAGACAGTGGGGACAGTGGGCGTGTCTGACGGTGAGGGCAAAGACGTTTCCCCTAGAGATGACCTGATGCTCTACTCCGGCTATGGGGTGGATACCAGCTCCGAGAGCTACGCTTGGATCAGCCTGGACGAAGCAAAGCTGACCAAGCTAGATCAGGACAGCGAGATTGCCATCACGAAAGAGGGTAAAAAGCTGGAGATCGAAGTGAAGTCGGGGAGCCTGTTCTTCAACGTCACCCAACCCCTGGCCGATGACGAGAGCATGAACATCCGCACCTCCACTATGGCGCTGGGTATCCGGGGTACCTGCGGATGGGTGACACAGGATACCGCCGCTCTGCTAGAAGGTAAGGTGGAAGTCACCGCTGGGGAGCAGTCCGTGACCATCTCCGCCGGGGAGGTGGCCTTTATAACAGACAGCGGAGAAATCGAAGTGTTCCCTTTCACGCGGGAGGATGTCCCCGTGTTTGTGCTGCCTGAGATTGAAGCGGACGAGGCTTTGACGGAGGCCATCCCCGAGTCCGCCACCATCTACCCGCTGACGGTTCTGACCAGGCAGACTGTTTATGACAACGAGTCTGAGAATACATACGCCGATACATACATCATAGATTATTTCTATGACGAAGAAGGATACGCTCTCCGCAGGGAGGACAAGAGCTATATAGGGGAATTGGTACATACATCAACGGTAACCTACAGTTATGATGGGGAAGGGCATTTTTCAGTTGCCAGCGCTGAAGGGGATGGGGATGTCTATGAGATGCCGTATGTACCTGGAACTGTCGATCCGATTGGTGCCTGCCGCCATGTCTGCACAAATCCTATGATCGGGGATGGCTACGATGATGTACGATCAGAGATCGGCCCGGACGGTCGTCTGAACGTCAGCGCAATCGACCCTTATCTGGCCGGCTACTACGCCATCTATACCATGGACGCAAACGGCTATCCCGTAAACATTGATACCTATGCTCCAGACGGCACACTCACTGGCAGCTGCACCCTGGAGTGGACTGTGATCGACCCGTAATAGATTAGTGGAGCAGCCCCATCACTGACTGCTCCTCGGCGGAATTTGTGTCGGAACTGTATAGATATTGACAAGGGTCAGCCGGACAGACCCCAGGATACCCCCGCTGTGCTCCACTTGCACACAGAATTTCATACGGTCAGAATGAATGGAAACAGTAAAGGACATATTACAGCGGAAAAGGATTTTTCAAAGCAAAACAGTGTGGATGCTTTCAATTTCAGACGATGCCTAAACAAAGCAGAATAGCTGCTGTCAATTTCAGACAATATTAAAACATCATAGTTTCACTTGGGACAGTGCAGACGTACTCAAAATAACGATATGGAATAGGCTGCAGGACAACGGGCATGAGAAAAGGCGGGGGGCTATGTGCCTCCCGCCTTTGGTGCGCATTAACGCCTAAACCACCTGCTCTATCAGGCAAATCCTCCCTAATATACTACCCCATGAAATTAGTCCCAACCAAGCAAGTCAAAAACTTCGTCTAAGTCAGTAGAATCATCAATACTCTGAAGCCACCACATATCCTCCGGCGTCAAACAGAAATAACCATTTGTGACATCGATATGATAAACCACATTATCCAGTGTTGCAACTGTCCACATATGGTCTGGAGTAGTAGCGTAAGAGCACTGTATGTTTGGTGAGAGGTGGGGCGTACCTTGATTTTGGCGTAGTTCTCGAACCAGATATCCATCCACTGACCGACGGTGTACTGCGCCGCCTTGAGGGTATCCACTTCTGAGGTTTCCTGAATCGCCTGTTTGAGCTTCGCTTTTACCTCTGCCTGGGTCTTGCCCAGGACATTCTTGTAGACCGTTTTGCCAGTCTCCGGGTCCCGTCCGGCGGTGTAACGGCCTTCCCATCGACCGTCTGGCCTTTTGCGGATGCTGCCTTCACCGTTGGCTCTGCGTTTTGCCATGCGTATCGCCTCCATTCAGCGACACAACATACCACAGCCTTGGCCCAATAGCCAGGGGTTCGGGGCAGAGTTATCAGAAAATTCAAACTCTCTTGCTACCGAGAAAAATCGCCTATTCATTGTTTTCTGCGCAGCAAAATTTGCGTGCTGGCTCACTGCTCTCTCTTTGGAGACGCTGGTGCAGTTCATAGACTGATTATCTCGTTGCTGACAGCGGCCCACAGAGTCCCAACACGGCATAGGGCTGTCTCTCCCACAAAGTTGCACACAGCGGCTTACAGGCCGATACACAGGGGACTTAGTGGCGCGGGCTGCTTCCTTTTCCTCCCCTCGGTTCACCTCGTTATTTGTCGTAATTGTCCATGCCGCTACATGTCGACTGGAAAATGAGGTGAGGTACGGATAAAATAAAAATATTCTTTATTTAAAAAATATGTTGACGAATATTCTTTTTTGTGATAAGCTACAAATGTCCCGAGAAAAACCGAAGGGAAGGAAGGAGTATTGACTATGTCGATTGGAAACCGAATATTTCTAAAGCGTCCGATGCCTAGTCAGGAGCTGCTGGATGGTTTTGCCGGAATTCCTGCCGCCAACATCGCCGACACGATGGGCCGCTCCTGCGCAATGAACCCCCGTATCAAGCTGATGAGCGGGGCCCGGGGGACTATGGTGGGTCCTGCACTGACGGTAAAGGCCCGGGCGGGAGACAACCTCTTCATTCATCAGGCTCTGGATATGTCTCTTCCAGGCGACATTATTGTCGTATCCAACGACGAGGACCAGACCCGCTCTCTGATGGGAGAGGTTATGTTCACCTATGCCCAGTACCAGCGAAAGCTGGGCGGACTGGTGCTGGATGGACCTATCCGCGACACAGATGCTCTGCGGCAGATGCCCTTACCCGTCTATGCCACTGGCTCCACCCCTGGCGGGCCCCACAAAGAGGGGCCAGGAGAGATTAACGTTCCTATCGCCTGCGGCGGGATAAGCGTCAATCCGGGCGATATCATCGTGGCCGACGCGGACGGCATCATTGTTATCCCTCTGAGAGACGCACCCAACGTGCTGGAAGCGGCAAAGAAATTCCATGAACAGGATGCGGCGAAGGTAGAGGCCGCAAAGAACGGCACCTCCAACCGGGCTTGGGTACGGAAAACTCTGGAGGTGAAAGGAACCCAGTGGATTGACAGCTCCTATATGGGTAAAATCTAAACTGACACCAGGAGGGATTTTTATGAGTCCAGAAGAACAAGTTGCCCATTTAACTCAGTATTTACCTGCACTTGGAGAAATCCAGGACCCGAAAACGGCTCAGGCTGTGGCTCAGGTTTGGTTTTCTGCTTTGGAGATGAGCCCATGGGTCAGCTTTGAGCAGGCAAAATTTAAAGAGGGGATGGATCATGTCTCCCTGATTTCCCATGTAAACTCTTCCGTTGAGTGCGCTCTGGCGCTGGCCCGTATTATTCACAAATATCATGGCTGTCGTTTTGATGAACAGCGCATTATAACACTAGGACTGCTTCATGATGTTGACAAAGTGGTTCAGTATGTCTATGACGATGCAGGGCAGCTTGTAGTCTCTGAGCTTGGAAGAAAAATCCAGCATGGCGTTTTAACCGCCATGCTGGCCCGGGAAGCTGGTTTTGATGTGGACATGCAGCATTTAATTATTACCCATACCCATGACCAAAATATGAAGCCTCTGTTTCGGGAGGGTATCCTCTTCAATTATGCAGACCTGTGCGATTGGGAGATGACCTGCAAATTCAGTGAAAACCAAATAAATGTAAAGTGAGGAGAAAGCGATGAAAGCTTGGAAAAACACCCCCCTTCATATTAAGATTTTTGTGCTTCTGATCATTGGCTGTGCTATTGGATTCCTCTTTGGGGAACGTGTAACTGTACTGGCCCCTATTGGCGACGCATACATTAAGCTGCTCAAAATGCTGATTGTTCCCCTGGTATTCTTCTCCATTATTTCCGGCGTGATTAAACTGGGCAGCCCCAGCGAGTTTGGCCAGGTGGGCAGCCGAATCATTCTGTTTTACATTGTAACCACCATTCTGGCCGCTGGAGTGGGCGTGGTAGGCGCATCCTTGATGAATCCTGGTGTTGATGCCCAAGGCATGCTGGGGTCCGTTGAAAATGTCACCCAGCAGGAATTCAGTCTGGCCAGCTCCGTCCTTTCCTGGATTCCAGAGAATATTGTAAACTCTATGGCAAAGATGGACATGATCCCCATCATTATTTTTGCTGTGCTCTTTGGTGTGTGTATCATCATGGTGGGAGACAAGGCGAAGCCAGTATCGGACTTTGTTGATGCGGCCAATGAGGTCATGCTGAAAATGACGAATCTGATTACCGACCTGGCCCCTTACGGCATTTTCTTCCTGGCCATGCAGCTGACCGGCACGCTGGGCAGCAAGATGTTGACTGTGGCAGTTAAATTTGTAGCGGCGGTTTATGTTACCCTGGCAGTAATTCTACTGGTGGTGTACCCCCTGCTCCTCAAGCTGATGGGCCGCTGTTCACCAATACAGTTTTACCGAAATATTATGCCCGCGCTGTTAATGGCAGCCAGCACCGGTTCTTCAAATGCGGCCCTGCCTATGGGCTTTGACTGCGCCAATAAGCGCTGCGGCGTACCGGAAAAGATTTACAGTTTTTCTCTTCCACTCGGCGCCACCATTAACATGAATGGTTTTGCCGCCGCCCTCGGCATTATTGCCATTACCGCCCTGGAGCTGTATAATGTACCGCTGTCCGTAAGCTTGATTGTTCAGGCTGTGGGCATGGGACTGGTTCTGTCTATCGGAGCCCCCGGAATACAAGGTACCGCAGTGGTGATGTCCACAATCCTGTTCGAAGCCCTCGGTCTTCCCATGGGCATGCTGCCCCTCATTGCGGCGATCTGGCCGGTCGTAAATATTGGTACAACCACCATTAATGTGGTGGGCGATCATGTGGCAACCTGCGTAGTGGCCTCCAATTTAAAAATGATGGATCATCAGGTGTTCCAGACTAAAAATGCAGAGAAGTAAGGTGATAATTTATGGCTACAACCCTTGCAGAACGTATGAACCACTTTTCCGGCTCCCCGACCTCCGCCCTCATTGCCACCGTGGCGGAGCTGAAGCGCCAGGGGAAAAACATCATCTCCCTGAATGTGGGCGAGCCCGATTTCGGCACGCCGGACTACATCAAGGTGGCCGGTATCAAAGCCATCGCGGAGAACTTTACCAAATACACCCCGGGCAACGGTATTCTGGAGCTGCGCCAGGAGATTATCAAAAAGCTGAGGGAGGACAACGGCGTGAAGTATACCCTTAACGAGGTCACCACCGCCGTGGGTGCCAAACAGGCTATCGCCAGCAGCCTAATGGTCATCGCCGGTCCGGGAGATGAAGTGCTGCTGCCCGTCCCCTGCTGGGTGAGTTACACTGAGATGATCCGCCTAGCTGGGGCCGAGCCTGTCTTTGTCCCCGTCCGCTCCGACAACTACGAGCTGGACATAGACGCCATTGAGCGGGCCATCACCTCCAGGACTAAGGCTATTGTCATCTGCACCCCCAACAACCCTACCGGTGCGGTGTACAGCGAGAAGGACCTGCGACGCTTAGCGGAGCTGGCCGTGAAACACGATTTCTTCATCGTGGCTGACGAGATTTATGAGAAACTGATCTACGATGGAGCCAAGCACTTCAGTGTAGCCTCTATCTCCAGGGAGGTGCAGGACCACACCATCACGGTAAACGGCTTCTCCAAGGCCTACGCCATGACCGGCTGGCGTATCGGCTACGCCGCCGCCCGTGCCGACGTGATCAAGGGTATTATGGCCGTCCAGAGCCAGACCACCTCCGCCACCAGTGCCATCTCACAAAAGGCCGCTGTGGCCGCCCTTCAGGGCCCCCAGTACGACCTGCAGGACATGGTGGCCGAGTTCAAGCGGCGGAAAGACTATGTGGTGGGTCGGCTGAATGCCATACCCGGCATTACCTGTCCCGACGTGAAGGGTGCCTTCTACGTCTACCCCGACGTGGATCCCTATCTGGGCAGGCGCTTCGGGAAGCGGAAAATTGAGAATGCCATAGACCTGTGCCAGTACCTGCTGGACGAGGCCCTCATCTCCACTGTACCTGGCGAGGCCTATAATGTGCCGGGGAAGATTCGCATCTCCTATTCTAACTCCATGGAGAACCTGAAAGAAGCACTGGATCGGATGGAGAAGGCCCTGTCTGCCTTGGAATAACCCCCTCTTCTCTTCTTTGGCCTGGAACCTCCCGTGCACGGTTCCGGGCCCTTTATATTTGAACTTGAGTGATAAAAATGACAGAATATAGTGATAGCTTCTGAAAGATTTTAAATAGTTGACTGAAAAGGGGAGATGTGGTATGATTTGGGCAAAGAGAGGGAGGCTCAGTCCTATGGAAGAACTGGAAACGAAGATCCGGCAGCTGTCTCTGACCCAGACGGACCGGACCATCGCGGAATATATTTTGGACAATTTGGACACCATTGGACTCCAAACCTCCACTACCCTGGCGCAAAATATGGGCGTAAGCGACACCTCCGTCATCCGTTTTATCCGAAAGCTGGGGTTTAAGGGCTATTCAGAGTTCCGCAGTGAGATGGCGGGCCGGCTCGCCCGGCGGTATGACCAGGCCCTCTCCCCAGGGGAGAAATATATCAAATCCAGGGAGTCCCTCAACCGGAACAGCCTGATTCAGGATGTACAGAGCTACACCCTGGACAACCTTCAAAAGAGCTTTTCTAAGTTGGAGATGTCCACCGTAAACCAGATTGTGGAGATCATCCTGTCCTCCAACCGGAAGTTTGTCGCCGGCTTTCGCGGTACGGCCTGTTGTGCACACTACATGTCCAGCAAGCTACTTTTCCTGGTCCCCAATGTAGTCCCAGTAACCCACGCCGATGCCACCGCTGTGGAAAAGCTAGTGGATATCTCCGGGGACGACTGCCTGATTCTGTACAGCTTCCCCCAGTACTCCGAACTAAATTACGTCTTGATGGACATGGCCCAGGAGCAGAAAGCGAAGATTATTCTCTTTACCGACCAGATAACCAGCCCTCTGGCCAGACAGGCAGACGTGGTGGTAACGGCCCGTGTGGGCGGGCTTGGCTTTACCAACTCCTACGCAGTCCCACTCTCCCTGACTGAAGTGGTGCTGCTGACCCTCAGTAGCCGTCGGGGTGAGGAACAGGAAAAAAGGATGAACTATGTGGACAAACTGATGGAGGAAAACCAGCTTTATTAAAAGATCGTTACGTTTTGTTGGCTTTCTTTTGAATCAAGTTCCCTTTCTTTGTTTTCTCCGTAGCGGTTTTTGAGTGACCTGATCCCTCTTGCCCCAGAATAGGAAAAAGGCAGTGGGAACAACGGAGGGAAGAGGGCCGGAAAGTATTTGACTCCGGTGGGAAGAGTTTCCGAAAGTGCCGGAAAGGCCTAAACCGGACTTCGGAGTGCAGCTCATAACTCGGAGGTTGCAGGTTCAAGTCCTGTCCCCGCAACCATGATAAGTTGACAGACCGCCAAGGGGTTGGTCTGTCAATTTTTATATACAGAATGCAAA
>OFFK01001644.1_pt1 | contig 15264 bp, 12 predicted proteins | sample 1521361 | NCBI WGS metagenome assembly OFFK01 (sample SAMEA3504096, study PRJEB24116) | mouse gut metagenome | biome: mouse gut; feature: mouse-associated habitat; material: faeces | place: Denmark | collected 2011
GGGTCCACTGGCTGGAAGGGGTCACACGGCGGGGCCTTTCCCGCCCAAAATCGCTACTCCCGCCCCTCGGGGCAGACCACGCCCCGCTCCCGGCGCAGCGGACGGTTCTGTTCCATAGCGTTTCGCTTCTTCCTGTGTGGTTGGGGTGGCTTCAGTTTAACACAGGCCGGCCCCGGCTTCAAGCCCGGAGTTCGGCCTCAGGCGGTGTCCCCCGTCCCCCGCAGGGCAAAGCCTTCCACCCTCAGGGGGGAAGGTGCCCCCGCAGGGGGCGGATGAGGGGGCTGGACGGGGACGCTGTCCTTTACGATAAGGGGCGATAACCTCGCCGCACCCTCATCCGTCATCCGCTTCGCGGATGCCACCTTCCCCCTGGAAGGGGGAAGGCTTTTGGGCGCGTTCCCCTCCATTTTGCATATTTCGCAACAAAATCTTTCATATCTCTTGCTTTCCCCGGCGCGGTCGATTATAATGTCTTACCAGAAGCGCGGCTTGCGGAAATCGTCCCATGTCCGGCTTTTCAGGACGAATTTTGATGGATAGAAGGAGACCGCACATGAAACAGTATCAGGAAATGACCCGAGAGGAGCTCCAGGCCCAGCGGGAACTGCTGGAGCAGGCATACGCCCGTCTGCAAGCCAAGGGGCTGAAGCTGAACATGGCCCGGGGCAAGCCGGGGGCTGATCAGCTGGAGCTGTCCCTGCCCATGCTGGACGCCCTCAACTCCGGGAGCGACTGCCACGACGCCAGCGGCCTGGACTGCCGCAACTATGGCGAGCTGCTGGGCATCCCCGAGGCCAGAAAGCTCTTTGCCGCATACATGGGCGTGGCCCCGGAGGAGACCATCGTGGTGGGCTCTGCCTCCCTCACCTTTATGTATGACTGCATAGCCCGGGCCATGCTGCTGGGCGTGCCGGGGGGCGAAAAGCCCTGGTGCAGATATGACAAGGTGAAATTCCTCTGCCCCGTCCCGGGCTACGACCGGCACTTTACCATCTGCGAGACCCTGGGCATCGAGATGATCAACATTCCCCTCACCGAGTGGGGCCCGGATATGGATCTGGTGGAGAAGCTGGTTTCTGAGGACGAGACCGTGAAAGGCATCTGGTGCGTGCCCAAGTACACCAACCCCCTGGGCGGCTCCTACTCCGACGAGGCGGTGCGCCGTCTGGCCTGTCTGAAGCCCGCCGCCAAGGACTTCCGCATCTTCTGGGACAACGCCTACGCCGCCCACTACGTCTACGAGGACACCCCCCTGCTCAACATTCTGGAGGAGTGCAAGGCGGCGGGCAATCCCGATATGGTCTATATGTTCGGCTCCACCTCCAAGATTTCCTTCCCCGGGGCGGGGGTGGCCTTCTTCGCCGCCTCCAGGGCCAATGTGGACTTTACCGCCAAACAGCTGGATGCCCAGGCCATCAGCTGGGACAAGCTGAACATGCTGCGCCACGTGCGGTTCTTCCAGAACCTGGACGGAATCAAGGCCCAGATGGACAGACACGCCGCCATCCTCCGGCCCAAGTTTGACGCGGTGCTGTCCACCCTGGAGCGCGAGATTGGCTCCACCGGGGCAGGCTCCTGGGTGAAGCCCAAGGGGGGCTATTTCGTCACCTACATGGCTATGCCCGGCTGTGCCAAACGGATCGTCCAGCTGTGCAAGGAAGCCGGAGTAGTCCTCACCGACGCCGGGGCCACCCACCCCTACCACAAGGACCCGGAGGACAGCTATATCCGGCTGGCTCCCTCCTTCCCCTCACCCGCCGAGCTGGCCCAGGCCATGGAGGTGTTCTGCACCGCCGCCAACCTGGCCGCTGTGGAGAAGCTGCTGGGATAAGCCTGAAAATACAGAGACAGGATGGGCTGTGCCCATCCTGTTTTTTACCCCTTTCGATACTCCCGGGGAAGCTGGTGGAAAACCGACTTGAAGGCGGCAGTGAACCGGCTCTGGCTGTCGTAGCCCACCGCCCGGGCCACCTCCGCCACGCTCCAGCCGGTCTCCCGCAGCAGCTGGGCGGCCCGCTCCATGCGGTGCGCCTTGATATGGGCCGCGATGGACACGCCGTACACCTCTTTAAAGGTGTTTTTCAGGGTGGTGGGGTTCATGTGATACTGCCGGGACAGCTCGTCGATGGTGGTCTTCCGGTCCAGCTGGGCCAGCAGCTGGTCATGGACCCGGCGGACCAGCTCTACCTGCTCCGCCCGGTACTCCTCCACCTGGTTCAGCGGGACCAGCTGTACCGGAGGGGGTGGTTCCAGCGCTATCTGACGGGGGCAGGCAATCTCCATCACCTGCTCGGTCATCTGGTGCAGCAGGCGGCTCTCCCCGGTGTCCGCCGCCCGGTAATAGACCTCCTTCCCCACCCGGCGGCTGCAAATCAGCCCGCCGCTTTTCAGCGCCTTCAGGTGGTGGGACACCGCCGGGCTGGACATGCCCATCAGGGCGGAGAGATTCACCACGCACTCCTCACAGTGGCACAGCAGCCAGAACACCCGGATCCGGGTGGGGTCCCCCAGCTGGCGGAAGACCTCTGCCACCCGCTGAAACCGCTCGATGTCCCCCAGCCGGGCCCGGAGCGCCGCCGGCTCCGTCCCGTGGCTGTGGGGCAGCTCCAGATTGTCCATGCCGTTGCCCCCCTTTCGCTCGTTTGGAAATACTTTTCGCCCGTTTGGCAGAGAGAACACTCTGGGCGTTGACTTGCGTCTCTGGCCGTATTATACTACGGACGCAATGATTAAACAAGTGCTTAATCATAAAATTCTTGCCGAAAAAGGAAAGGAGCGCGTTTTTTATGAAAAAGACCTATAAGATCGAGGTAGACTGCGCCAACTGCGCCAATCTGATGGAGGAGGCCGCCCGGAAGACCGCCGGCGTTCAGAGCGCCGTGGTCAACTTCATGACCCAGAAGCTGATTGTGGAGTTCGCGGAGGGCCAGGAGCCCGGTGCGGTGATGGCCGCGGTGCAGCAGGCCTGCAAAAAGGTGGAGCCCGACTGCGAGATTTTCCTCTAAGGGGGTGGCGTTTCCATGCAGGACGTGATAATTACCGCGCTGCTGGCCGCCGTAACGGCGTCGGCCGGGCTGTTCCTCCTTCTGGCGGGGCGGGGGAAGGACGGAATGACCGGAAAGCAGAAGAAGATGATGGTGCGTATCTTCCTGTCCGCCCTGCTGCTGTTCGGCCTTCAGTTCCTGCCGGCGGAGGCCTTCAACCGGCTGGACCGCCTGCTGTTCCCCTCCGCCGGCCGGCTGGCCCGGTTTGCCTGCTACCTGCTGGACTACCTCCTCATCGGCCACGATATTCTGCGCAAGGCGGCGCGGGGGGGCCGTAACCGGCAGGTATTTGACGAAAACTTCCTGATGGCGGTGGCCACGGTGGGGGCTATGGCCCTGGCCATCTATGAGAACGGAGAATATCTGGAGGCCATCGCCGTGATGCTGTTCTACCAGATCGGCGAGTGGTTCCAGAGCTACGCCGTGGGCCGGAGCCGCCGGAACATCAGCGAGCTGATGGACATTCGCCCCGACTACGCCAACGTGGAGCGGGAGGGCCTGCTGGAGCAGGTGGACCCGGACGAGGTGGAGGTGGGCGCGGTAATTGTGGTCCAGCCCGGGGAGAAGGTGCCCATCGACGGGGTGGTGCTGGAGGGCAGCTCCAGCCTGAACACCAGCGCCCTCACCGGCGAGAGCCTGCCCAGGGAGGCCGGCCCGGGGGACGAGGTCATCAGCGGCTGCATCTCCATGACGGGGGTGCTGAAGGTCCGCACCACCCGGGCCTTCGGGGAGTCCACCGTGTCTAAAATTCTGGACCTGGTGGAGAATGCCAGCTCCCGGAAGTCCCGGTCAGAGGACTTTATCTCCCGGTTTGCCCGCATCTACACCCCCGCCGTCTGCTACAGCGCCCTGGCGCTGGCCCTTTTGCCTCCCCTTGTCCGTATGCTGGGGCTGGGCCTGGCCCCGGACTGGGGGGTCTGGCTCTACCGGGCCCTCACCTTCCTGGTAATCAGCTGCCCCTGCGCCCTGGTTATCAGTATTCCTCTCAGCTTCTTCGCCGGCATCGGCGGGGCCAGCCAGGTGGGCATCCTGATCAAGGGCTCCAACTACCTGGAGACCCTCTCCCAGACAAAAACGGTGGTTTTCGACAAGACGGGCACCCTGACCCAAGGGGTCTTTGAGGTGAGCGGCATCCACCACGCCGCCCTGGCGGAGGAGAAGCTGCTGGAGTACGCCGCCCTGGCGGAGAGCTCCTCCTCCCACCCCATCAGCAAAAGTTTGCAGCGGGCCTGGGGGAAGGAGATCGACCGGAGCCGGGTGACCGACATCCAGGAGCAGAGCGGCTGCGGCGTCACCGCCCGGGTGGACGGGACGGCGGGGGCCGCCGGCAACGACAAGCTGATGCGCCGCCTGGGCGTCGACTGTCCGGAGTGCCACCAGGCCGGCACCATCGTCCATCTGGCGGTGGACGGGGCCTACGCGGGGCACATCGTGGTCTCCGACGTGGTAAAGCCCGGCTCCAGGCAGGCCATTTCCGCCCTGCGCTCCGCCGGTGTGGATAAGACGGTTATGCTCACCGGGGACGCAAGGGCGGTGGCCGAACAGGTGGCCTCCGACTTGGGTATTGACCAGGTGTTCAGCGAGCTGCTCCCGGCGGACAAGGTGGCCCAGGTGGAGAAGCTGCTGGAAGCGCGGTCCGGCAAAGGAAAGCTGGCCTTTGTGGGCGACGGCATCAACGATGCCCCGGTGCTGTCCAGGGCTGATATCGGCATCGCCATGGGGGCCATGGGCTCCGACGCGGCCATCGAGGCGGCGGATATCGTCCTGATGGACGACGACCCCCGGAAAATTGCCAAGGCCATCCAGATTTCCCGGAAGTGCCTGGGCATTGTCTACCAGAACATCGTCATGGCCCTGGGGGTGAAGTCCGCTTGCCTGATCCTGGGAGCGGTGGGCATCGCCAATATGTATCTGGCTATCTTTGCCGACGTGGGCGTTATGGTTCTGGCAGTGCTCAACGCCATCCGGTGCCTGTTTGTGGACAAGGGTTGAAAAAATGCACGTCTGTTTTGCAGACGTGCATTTTTTTAGGGAAGTCGGGGGGGGCGAAAGGCGGGCCGTCCAGGGGGGCGGCCCCTGCCGCTTCGTGGGAAGGGCTCATATCTGTTCCAGAAAATCCGTTACAAAGTGGAGGGCCACACCCAGGGGGACGGTGTGCCGCCGGAGGGTGCTCAGATGCACATACTCCCCGTCGGTGTCGAAGGGGTTGATGCCGGCCACATACTCCCGCAGGCGGGGCAGATAGGGCGCCAGGAACTCGCTCAGCACGCCACCCAGCACCACGTCGCAGTCCAGGGCCATGTGGATGTTGTTGATGCCGATGGCCAGATGGCGGAGCATATTGTCCCACAGGGCCTCATACTCCTCATATCGGGCCCCGTGCCGCTCCAGCTTGGAAAAAAACGCCTCCAGCGTCACCCCGAAGGTGCTGCGCACCCGGCGAGGGGAGCAGTAGGCCTCCAGACAGCCCAGGCTGCCGCAGGTACACCGCAGTCCACCCGGCTCCACGCACATGTGGCCGAACTCCCCGCTGCGCCGGTTGTCCCCCACGTAGGGGGCGCCGCCGAACAGGATGGCCCCGCCCACCCCGTTCTCCAGGGAGAGGTAGGCCATATTCCGGTTGCCCTCCCGGACAAAGAGCTCCGCATGGCCGCCGCTGGTGGCGTCGTTCTCCACATAGGTGGGGTAGGGGATGGCGCTGGCCAGCCCCTCCAGGGAGGTGTCCTTCAGCCGCAGGGTGGGGGCGGCGGTGATAAACCGGCTGTCCGGCGACATGACGGCGGGCAGGGCGATGCCCACCCCCAGCAGCCGGGCCCGGTCGATGGAAAACTGATCCAGAAAGTCCTCCAGTACCCGGGAGAGCAGGCCGCCCATGTCGGCAAAGCGGACAATAGGGGGGATGTCCACCTCCTGATAGGCCAGCTCGTTGAGCAGCAGGTCGGCCGCCGCCAGGCGCAGGCGGTGCTCCGTCACCGAGATGCCCACCGCCACCCGGGCGTCGGGCACAATAGACAGGCCGCTGGCCTTCCGCCCCCCGGTGGACTGCTGCTCCCCCGAGTCCCGCACCAGGCCGGCAGCCATCAGCTCCGACAGGTTCTGATAGACGGTGGGCAGGCTTAGGCCCAGCTCCCGGGCCAGGCTCTGCCGGGAACAGAAGCCCTTGGCATAGTAGATATTGCGGTAAATGCTGCTGCGGGTCTGCCGGCGGCGGTCTGTCAGACCGGCGTCCAGGTCCATTGCAAATCCTCTCCTCTTTGGTAAAATCCCTTTATTATATTGTAACACGAAGTTTGAAACAGTCAATTCCATTTGTAAAAAATCCGGTGTTTTTTCCCGTTTGTGCCAAGTTAGCAAAAATCGCTTTAGTAATCAAATTTTTTTAGCCGTCAATATACCCAATCTTCTCTGCTTTATTCCATGCAAAACCAACAAAGTTATTGCCGGGCGGCAAAAAAAGATTGACATTAGTAAAATAACTTTATAGAATTGAAGCCACAGAAGCAGCTGCTTCTGTCATTTCCCCGGTATCCGGGGAAAAAACGAACAGGAGGAAACGAAAATGAAAAAGACACTTGCGCTGATCCTTGCAGCCTGTATGTCCCTCTCCCTCGTCGCCTGCGGCGGCGGAGCCGGTTCCAACCCCGGCACCAGCGGCAGCCAGCCCTCCGGCGGCAGCCAGTTCCCTGGCAGCCAGTCCACTCCCGGCGGCGACGCGTCCAGCAAGACCGTGGGTATCGCCATGCCCACCCAGTCCCTGGAGCGGTGGAACCGCGACGGCGCTTACCTTGACGAGCAGTTTAAGGCCGCCGGCTACAATACCATCGTCACCTACTCCGACAACAAGAACGAGCAGCAGGTGAACGACATCCAGAACATGCTCTCCCAGGGCGTGGACCTGCTGATCATCGCCGCCATCGACGGCAACGGCCTGAACACCGTGATGAACGACGCCGGCGCCAGCAACATCCCCGTCATCGCCTATGACCGCCTGATTATGAACGACAACGTGTCCTACTACGTGTCCTTCGATAACTACACCGTGGGCAAGCTCCAGGGCACCTATGTGAAGGATACCCTGGACCTGGACAACGCGGCCGGCCCCTTCAACATCGAGTTCACCGGCGGTGACCCCGCTGACAACAACGCCCCCTTCTTCTTCAACGGCGCAATGGACACCCTGAAGCCCTACATCGACAGCGGCAAGCTGAATGTGGTGTCCGGCCAGACCGAATTCTCCGTGGTTGGCACCGAGCAGTGGAAGACCGAGGCCGCCCTGAACCGGGCTCAGAACGTGCTGGCCTCCTACTACTCCGACGGCACCAAGCTGGATGCCTGGCTGTGCTCCAACGACTCCACCGCCCTGGGCGTGACCCAGGCCGTCACCTCTGACTATGCCGGCGGCAACTCCGTTATCATCACCGGCCAGGACGGCGACGTGGCCAACCTGCGCAACATCAAGGACGGCGTGCAGTCCATGACCGTGTATAAGGCCGTGGCCAACGAGGCCGTTGTCACCCTGGACCTGGCCAAGGCCATCCTGGACGGCAAGACCGCCGACGCCAGCCTGATCTCCGCCTCCAGCTGGGGCTTCGACTGCGCTTTCGACACCGAGTCCTATGAGACCACCCCTGGCAACAAGTGCCCCTCCTTCCTGCTGGTACCCGACGTGGTTACCGCTGACAACATGGAGGAGAAGCTGGTCACCCCCGGCTACTACAAGGTGGGCGCTGACGGCTACCTGGAGGCCACCAACGGCTGATTCCACAACCCCCCAATGTAAGGACCAACCGGTGGGCGGGGCAAACGCCCCGCCCACCTTATTTTCAGGCAGACCATAGAGAGGAGGAACTACCCCTTGGCTGACGTTATTTTGGAAATGAAGTCCATCACCAAGGAATTTCCCGGCGTCAAGGCACTGGACAACGTGAATCTAAGGGTAGAGGCCGGGGAAATCCACGCCCTGATCGGCGAGAACGGGGCGGGCAAATCCACCCTGATGAACGTGCTTTCCGGCACCTACCCTGCCGGCAGCTACACCGGCGACATCTATTACGAGGGCAAGCTGTGCCAGTTCAAAACCCAGAAGGACAGCGAGGCTCTGGGCATTGTTATCATCCACCAGGAGCTGGCCCTTATTCCCCTGCTGTCCATCGGGGAAAACATGTTCCTGGGCAACGAAATCAAAAACTCCATGGGCTACATCGACTGGGACAGGACCTACAGCGAGTCGGAGCGGCACATGCGCCAGGTGGGGCTGAACGAGTCGGCCCAGACCCTGGTGAAGGATATCGGCACCGGCAAGCAGCAGCTGGTGGAGATTGCCAAGGCCTTTTCCAAAAAGGTGAAGCTGCTCATTCTGGACGAGCCCACCTCCTCCCTCAACGACGAGGACGCCAAGATGCTGCTGGACCTGCTGATAGAGTTTAAAAAGGAGGGGCTCACCTCCATCATCATTACCCACAAGCTCAACGAGATTATCTACTGCGCCGACAAGGCCACCATCATCCGGGACGGCTCCACCATCGAGACCCTGGTAAAGGGCGTGGACGAGTTCAGCGAGGACCGGATCATCAAGGGCATGGTAGGCCGCTCCATGGAGGACCGCTACCCCGTCCGGGAGCACAATGTGCAGCCCGAGGTGAACCTGGAGGTGAAGAACTGGACAGTCCACCACCCCCTGTACCCCGAGCGGGTGGTAGACGACAACATCTCCTTCCACATCCGCAAGGGCGAGGTGGTGGGCTTCTCCGGCCTGCAGGGCGCGGGGCGCACCGAGCTGGCCATGTCCATCTTCGGCCGCAGCTACGGCGCCGGCATCACCGGCGAGCTGTACATCGGCGGGCAGAAGGTGGACCTGCGGTCCCCCCAGGAGGCCATCCGCCGGGGGCTGGCCTACGTCACCGAGGACCGGAAGACCAACGGCCTGATTCTGGGCGAGTCCATCCGCTTCAACACCACCCTGGCCCGGCTGGACAAGGTGTGCCGGGGCGGCGTAATCGACGTTGACCAGGAGATCGGCGTTGCCGAGCAGATGACGAAGGACATGGGCACCAAGACCCCCACCATTGAACAGCGGGTGGGCAACCTGTCCGGCGGCAACCAGCAGAAGGCCCTGCTGGGCAAGTGGATGTTCACCGAGCCCGATATCCTTATTATGGATGAGCCCACCCGGGGCATCGACGTGGGCGCGAAATACGAGATATACTGCCTCATCAACCAGATGGTGGCCCAGGGCAAGTCGGTAATGATGATCTCCTCTGAGCTGCCCGAGCTGCTGGGTATGTGCGACCGCATCTACGTGATGAACGAGGGCCGCCTGCTGGCTGAGCTGGACACCAAGGACGCCACCCAGGAGACCATTATGGGCTATATCATCCGCGATACCAACAAGGCGTAACAAGGGAGGGTAACAATATGACTGAGCGTAAAAACAGCTTCGATCTGGTAAAGTTTTTGACCAAATACGCCATGGTAATTGCCCTGGTGGTGGTCTTTGTCCTGTTCGCGGTGCTTACCAAGGGGATGCTGGTGCAGCCCCAGAACATGTCCAACCTGCTGCTGCAGCAGGGCTACGTGCTGGTGCTGGCCTGCGGCATGCTGCTGTGCATCCTGACGGGCGGTAACATCGACCTCTCCGTGGGCTCGGTAATCTGTCTGGTGGGCGGCATCGCTGCTGTGATGGTGACCAATATGCACATGCCCGCCATCCCCGTGATTCTGCTGTGCCTGGTAATCGGCCTGATGGTGGGCCTGTGGCAGGGCTACTGGATTGGCTATGTCCGCATCCCGCCCTTTATCACCACCCTGGGCGGCATGTTCATCTTCCGCGGCCTGGGCCGCATGGTGCTGGACAGCAAGACCGTGGCCATCCAGGACCCCACCTTTTTGAATATCTTTACCGCTTACATCAAGATTCCCGGCCTGGACGACGGCAAGATTAAGCTCTCCCCCATCATTGTGGGGGTGGTGGTGGCGGCCTGGGTGCTTCTCAGCACCGCCAAGAGCCGCCGGGACCGGGCCAAGAAGGGCTACCGCCAGAACAGCGCCCTGGCCGACTTCACCAAGTCGGGCATCATCGCCGCCCTGATTTTGTGGTACTGCTGGATGCTCAGCCAGTACCGGGGCATCTCCGTCATGCTGCTGTGGGTGGTGGCCATCTGCCTGATCTATAACTTCATCACCGCCAAAACCGCTTTTGGCCGGTACTTCTACGCCGTGGGCGGCAACGAGAAGGCCACCAAGCTCTCCGGCATCAACACCGACAAAATCTACTTCCTGGCCTACGCCAACATGGGCCTGCTGGCCGGCCTGTGCGGCCTGCTGGTCACCGCCCGGCTGGGCTCGGTGGACGGCAACGCCGGCACCTCCTATGAGATGGACGCCATCGGCTCCTGCTTCATCGGCGGCGCCTCCGCCTACGGCGGCAGCGGCACGGTGGGCGGCGTGGTCATCGGCGCTCTGCTGCTAGGCGTGATTAACATGGGTATGTCCATCATGGGCCTGCCCGACGCCTGGAAGTACGTCATCAAGGGCGGCGTGCTGCTGATCGCCGTTATCTTCGACGTGGTCACCAGCCGCAAGTCCGGCTCCAAGTAAGGAGAAGGCCATGCTGTATATCGGAATCGACCTGGGCACCTCCGCTGTCAAGCTGCTGCTGATGGACGGGGAGGGCGAGATTAAAAACATTGTATCCAAAGACTACCCCCTGGAGTTCCCCCAGCCCGGCTGGAGCCAGCAGAATCCCGAGGACTGGAAAAAGGCCGTGCTGGAGGGCATCCCGGAGCTGCTGCGCGGCTTCGACGCCAGCCAGGTGGCGGGCATCGGAGCGGGCGGCCAGATGCACGGCCTGGTGGTCCTGGACGAATACGACAATGTGATTCGCCCCGCCATTCTGTGGAACGACGGCCGCACCGCCAAGCAGGTGGACTACCTCAACAACGAGATTGGCAAGGAGAAGCTGTCCCAGCTGACGGCCAACATCGCCTTTGCCGGTTTCACCGCTCCCAAAATCCTGTGGATGCGGGAGAATGAGCCCGAGAACTACGCCAAGATCGCAAAAATCATGCTCCCCAAGGACTACATCAACTACCTCCTCACAGGCGTCCACTGCACCGACTGCTCCGACGCCTCCGGAATGCTCCTCTTGGACGTGGAGCACAGGTGTTGGTCCCGGGAAATGCTGAACCTCTGCGGTATCTCGGAAACCCAGATGCCCCGGCTCTTTGAGAGCTACGAGAAGGTGGGCACGCTGCTGCCCGAAATTGCCCGGCAGCTGGGGCTGCCTGAGAACGTGGCGGTCTGCGCCGGGGCGGGGGACAACGCCGCCGCCGCCGTGGGCACCGGCACCGTGGGGGAGGGGGCCTGCAACATCTCCCTGGGCACCTCCGGCACCGTGTTCATCTCCAGCGAGAAGTTCGGGGTGGACCCCCACAACGCCCTCCACGCCTTCGCCCACGCCGACGGGCACTACCATCTCATGGGCTGCATGCTCTCCGCCGCCAGCTGCAACAAGTGGCTGATGGAGGACATTTTCCATACCTCTGACTACGCCGCCGAACAGGCGGACATCACCCCCGACAAGCTGGGGAACAACCGGGTCTGCTTCCTGCCCTATCTCATGGGGGAGCGTTCCCCCATCAACGACACCAACGCCCGGGGCACCTTCGTGGGCATGACCATGGACACCAGCCGGTCCGACCTGACCCAGGCGGTGCTGGAGGGGGTGGCCTTCGCCATCCGGGACAGCTTCGAGGTGGCCAAAGCCCTGGGCATCCCCATTCACCGCAGCAAAATCTGCGGAGGCGGAGCCAAGAGCCCCCTGTGGAAGACCATTATGGCCAACGTGCTGAACATTCAGCTGGATGTTCCCGAGTCGGAGCAGGGCCCGGGGATGGGCGGGGCCATGCTGGCCATGGTGGCCTGCGGCCGTTATCCCTCCGTGACGGCGGCCTGTGAAGCGCTGGTCCGCACCGCCGAGACAATTTCCCCAGACCCCGAGCTGGCCGCCCGGTATGAGGTCCGCTATCAGCAGTTCAAGGCCGTCTATCCGGCGCTGAAGGACGTCTTCGCCGCCATGAACGGTGCGCAGCTGTGAAAAAGGCCGGCCGGACCGAACTCGCCCTCCGGGTAATCCTGCTGCTGGCCGGGCTGACGGTGGCCCACCTGGGCGTTACCCTGTTTCTGGAGTCCGACCTGGGCTCCGACCCCTTCAACGTGCTGGTGCAGGGCCTGTTCCGGGCCCTGCCCTGGCCCGCGTGGATGACCCACGGCCGGGTCCATCTGCTGGTGTGCCTGCTCATTGTGCTGGTGCTGCTGGCCGCCGCCCGCGGCTATGTGCGCATCGGAACGGTACTGTGCATGGCCCTGGGCGGGCCCATTATCGACCTGTGGACCCTCCCCCTGGCCCCCCTGTTCCCCGAGGAGCTGGCCCTGCCCTGGCGGCTGCTGGCCCTGGTGGCCGGGTGCGTGATTCTGGCCTTCGGCATGACGGTGGTCATCCGCTCCGAGGCGGGCACCGGCCCCAACGACCTGGTGGCGGTGGTGCTCAGCGACAGGACGGGAAAGCCCTTCGGCCCCGTCCGGGTGGGAGTGGATATCCTTTTTGCCCTGGCCGGGTGGCTGATGGGTGGCGTGGTGGGGCTGGGCACCGTTGTGTGCGCCTGCCTGGTGGGCCCCTGCGCCCAGGTGTTCCTCCCCATCAGCGGGAGGCTGTGTGAGGCCTGTCTGAACAAAATACGAGGTGATACGCCATGAAAATTCATTCCATTTACGACCCGGAATTTAAGCCCTACGGCCAGGTGCTGGAGAGCTACGACACCGCCTGCCTGCTGAAGGCCATGAAGACCATCCCCCTGCCGGAGGCCGGGGTGGCCTATGAGCCCAGCATCCCCGTGCTGGAGGCCACCTGCCTGTACGGACAGCTTCAGAACAACGCCTACGGCGGCATGCCCGTCCAGCTGGGCATGTGCTGGGGCCGGAATACCAGGCTCAACTGCCTGGAGTACCACCGGGACAGCGAGGTGAACGTGGGCACGGTTGACTTTATCCTCCTGCTGGCGAAACAGGACGAGATTGTGGACGGCCAGTTGGACACCGCCAAGGTGAAGGCCTTCCGCGTCCCCGCCGGTGTGGCGGTGGAGGTCTACGCCACCACACTGCACTATGCCCCCTGCCACGTCAACGAGGCCGAGGGCTTCCGGGTGGCCGTGGTCCTGCCCCGGGGCACCAATACCGCCGTCCCCGGTGCCGCACCCCTGAATGAGGAGGACAGGTGGCTCACCGCCCGGAACAAGTGGCTGCTGGCCCATTCGGAGAGTTCCGAAGCCGCCCAGGGGGCCCATATCGGCCTGAAGGGCGAAAATATCGACATTGCTGCGGATATCTGATCTCCCGCCCCAGGGACAGGAACTGCAAATTAGAATTGAGGAGGAATTACCATGCTTACTAACATCCCCGAGGTAAAACTGGGCATCATTGCCGTCTCCCGGGACTGCTTTATCATCGACCTCTCTGAGCGCCGCCGCTCCGCCATCGTGTCCGCCTGCGCCAAAGACGGCCTGAACATCTATGAGTGCAAGACCACCGTGGAGAACGAGAAGGATATGCTCAAGGCGGTGGACGAGGTAAAGGCCGCGGGCTGCAACGCTCTGGTGGTCTTCCTGGGCAACTTCGGCCCCGAGACCCCTGAGACCCTCATTGCCAAAAACTTCGACGGCCCCTGCATGTACGTGGCCGCCGCCGAGGGGGACGGCGACCTGATCAACGGCCGGGGCGACGCCTACTGCGGCATGCTCAACTGCTCCTACAATCTGGGGATGCGCCATTTGAAGGCCTTTATCCCCGAGTACCCTGTGGGCACCGCCGAGGACATCGCCAAAATGATCGGCGAGTTCAAGCCCATCGCCTGCGCCCTCATCGGTCTGTCCCAGTTGAAAATCATTACCTTCGGACCCCGGCCCCAGGACTTCTTTGCCTGCAACGCCCCCATCAAGGGCCTGTACGAGATCGGTGTGGAGGTGGAGGAGAACTCCGAGCTGGACCTGCTGGTGGCCTATAAGGCCCACGCCAACGACCCCCGCATCCCCGCTGTCTGCGAGGACATGGCCAAGGAGATGGGGGAGGGCTGCTACTACCCCGAAATGAACGGGCGCATGGCTCAGCTGGAGCTGACCCTGCTGGACTGGGCGGAGGCCCACAAGGGTTCCCGCCAGTATGTGGCCTTTGCGGACAAGTGCTGGCCCGCCTTCCCTGAGGCCTTCGGCTTTGAGCCCTGCTATGTCAACTCCCGTCTGGTGAGCCGGGGCATCCCCGTGTCCTGCGAGGTGGATATCTACGGCGCTCTGTCCGAGTACATCGGCATGTGCGTCTCCGGCGACACCGTCACCCTCCTGGATATCAACAACTCCGTCCCCGCCTCCATCTACGAGGAGGACATCAAGGGCAAATTCGACTATCAGCTCACCGACACCTTCATGGGCTTCCACTGCGGCAACACCCCGTCCTGCAAGCTGTGCGCCGACCGGGCGGTGAAGTACCAGCTGATCCAGCACCGGCTGCTGGAGCCCAAGGACAGCGAGCCTGACTTCACCCGGGGCACTCTGGAGGGCGACATCGCCGCCAGCGACATCACCTTCTACCGCCTCCAGTGCGACAGCGAGGGGGTCCTCCGGGCCTACATCGCCCAGGGCGAGGTGCTGGACGTGAAGACCCGCTCCTTCGGCGGCATCGGCGTGTTCGCCATCCCGGAGATGGGCCGGTTCTACCGCCATGTGCTCATCCAGAAGCGCTATCCCCACCACGGGGCCGTGGCCTTCGGGCACTATGGCAAGGCGCTGTTCGAGGTGTTCAAGTTCCTTGGGATTCAGGATATCGCCTACAACCAGCCCAAGAGCCTGCCCTATCCCACGGAAAACCCCTGGACCTGAGCAAAATCACCGCGGCGCCGCAGACAACATTGCGGCGCCGCTCTTTTTGTTGTATAATGGACCGGAGAAGGGGGCAGATAGATATGCTGGTTTCTACAAGGGGGCGCTACGCGCTGCGGGTTATGGTGGACCTGGCCGAGCACCAGGGAGAGGGCTTCATCCCGCTGAAGGTAATTGCCCGGCGGCAGGACATTTCGGAGAAGTACCTGGAGAGCATCATCAAGCTGCTGGTCCGGGCTCAGTTTCTCACCGGCCTGCGAGGCCAGTGGGGCGGGATTGCTCAGGATAACCGTCGC
>OFFK01001646.1_pt1 | contig 15247 bp, 10 predicted proteins | sample 1521361 | NCBI WGS metagenome assembly OFFK01 (sample SAMEA3504096, study PRJEB24116) | mouse gut metagenome | biome: mouse gut; feature: mouse-associated habitat; material: faeces | place: Denmark | collected 2011
TAATAAACAAATCGCTCCTCCCCGTTCCGCCTTCCCGGTTGGATTTTACAATATAGCCTTTCATACCGGAGAGGATCCCGGTTAAAAACCCATGATAAAAGCTTTCATACGCGTCGTTAAAGCTGATTGTTTCCAACAGCAGTTCCGCGATTTCCTCTTCTAACGCTGCGGGTTCCTGGTTCACCAACGACGCAAAAAGGGCCGTGCGGTCTGTTTGCTTTACCTGCTCTCCAAACCATGACAGGATCTTCGTGCGAAATATATATTTCACTTCCTCATTTGGGATGGAAAATGTCACAAACAGCTGCTTCGTCCGTTCGTCCATCCGCTCCCCTTCTTTCCGGAAATACCCCGTAAAGAACATAAAGTTCCACAGGTTATCCATGCTTTGATATATTTCGTCGTAAGTAATATCCTCATGCACCGGCTTTTCCACGGCCTTCCCTTCTATCAGGCTTTCAATCTCCTTCTTTGTCTCCTCGTCCGCCATCTCAATTAAACTGCGCACGATGCTGTTGGAACTTGTATTTGCCCAGTATGCGGACGGGAACTCGTCCTCATACGCTTTCAGATCCTTGATAAACCGGACCAGGCTCCAGGGATTGTATACATTTGTATCTCCAAATACATACCCGTTATACCACTCCCGGATCAGTTCGTACTTGTGTTCCAGCTTATAATCCCTGCAGATCTGCCTTACTTCCTCTTCCGTAAAACCAAAATATTCCGCATAGTTTTTTGTTAAGATTGAAATCATTTCCAGGTTATTCATCCCTGTAAAGATAGATTCCTTGGAAATCCGCAGGCAGCCCGTCAGCACCGCAAACTCTAAGCTCCCGTTTGTCTTGAGCGACGACTCAAACAGGGAACGCAAAAAATCTACCATTTCCTTATAAAATCCTTCAAAAAAAGCGTTTTCCAGCGGCACGTCGTATTCGTCGATTAAGATAATGGCTTTCTTTCCGTAATACCGTTCCAGGCATTCGGACAAATATTTCAGGGAAGTGCTGTAACTCTCCCGGTCAGCCCTTCTCCACATAATATCCTCATACTTTTTTTGATCCTCTTTTGACATATCTCCCTGAAGAATAAAAGAATGGCGTTTGTACTCGTCTGCAATCTCCTGGAGCAGAAGACCATACGCCAATTCAAAATCCGGCTGCTTCGCCGATTTTAAAGACAGGCTGATCACCGGGTACTGCCCCATCCGGCTTACATAGGCTTCCCCCGCATCTAAGATCCGAAGCCCCTCAAACAGATATCTATTGTCCTTCTTTGTCCCGTCCGCCTCCCTTGCGTCCTCAAAAAAGTACTGCAGCATGCTCATATTTAAGGTTTTCCCAAACCGACGGGGACGGGTAAACAGGTTTACATCCCCCTTTTTATCCAACAGTTCTTTGATCAGCATCGTCTTATCCACAAAGTAATAGCCCCTAGTCACTAATTTTTCGAAAATATCAACGCCGATTGGCAATGGTTTATATTCCATATTTTATCCTCACACCTTCATCTGCGCTGCACAATCCTTCCCGAACAACGCCATCCCATACCGCACCATGGACGCATACCCGCCGTCATTTAGCTCTCTCACATACCGCCGCTCTTCGATTTGGCGCAATGGCGCCCTTCTTTGCCCGCCTGCATCCTTATCTCTGAGCATACCAAAACCGCAGCCAGCCACGTCCGCCAATCTCAACGCCGGCTGGCAGCGGTTCATAGCCTGCTATTGCCGCTCTGCCAATTCTGCCAGTGTTTTTACACAAAGATCAATCCCCAGCTTTCCGCTGTCTAAACAAATCTCAAAAAATGCCGGGTGTCCCCATTCCCATTTGGTCACGGAATTATAAAATCCGCTCCGGCGCTTGTCATTTTTCTTCAACGCATCTTCTGCTCCGGAAGCTTTAATTCCCTCCCGTTGTATCGCACGTTCTATTCTCTTTTCCTTGCTGCAGTGGATAAAAACATTCAGACAGTTTTCCCTGTCCTTTAAAATATCCCCGGCCGCGCGCCCGACTATAACGCATCCTCCTTTATCCGCAGCTTCTTCAATAATACGTTTTTCTGCCTGGAACAGTTTTTCGGACATGGACTGTTCCCCGCCCGTACTTCCCCCCAACGGCGTTTTGGAAAGATTAAATAAAAAACCGCCGGCATGTGTTTCTTCCAATCCCTCAATGTACATAGACGGGATCTGAAGTTCCTTTGCCGCCATAGATAACAGGTTCCTGTCGTACAGTTCATACCCCAGCTTATCAGCAAGTTTTCTCCCGATTTCATTGCCTCCGCTGGCATACTGGCGTTCAATTGTAATGATTTGATACATAAATACCCGCTCCTTTCAAACTTTAATATTTCATATCTTTATTATAGCATTTCGGCGCATATAATTGGAAGGCTTATTTTCAAACGTATCCAAAAACAAACGGGAAAATGAAAAGATGGCTGTCGCACTAAGAAAAGCATATACAAGATTTCGTAGAATTTAATCCCAAAATAATACTATATCCCGTATACTCAATCCTTATTGCGACAGCCCCTTCTTCACCTGAATCAGGCTTCTGTGTCCAATAAACGACTTACTTCTTTACTATTTTTACGCTTTTTGCCACCTTCGCATTATTCAGCAATTTCTGATAATTTTTAAATTTCTTCTTCGGCACCGAAATCTTTGCATTTTTCTTGATTCCCTTAAACGCATTTTTTCCGATATCCTTAAGCGCCTTGGATTTCACGGTCACCTGTTTTAAATTCTTACATCCGGCAAACGCTTCTTTCCCAATCTTTTGTATATTTTTCCCAATCACAACCGTTGTCAGTTTCTTATCGTTCCGAAATGCTTTTGCGGCAATCTCCGTTACCTGATACGTATATCCGTCCACTTTTACGGTTTCCGGGACAGTAAGCTTACTGCCTTTCTTTGCTGCCTTCGTAATGGCTACGGTCTTTTTGGAAGCCGAAGATGAGGTAACGCGCATCCCAAATGATTTCGTATTAACAACCGTCCCTTTCTTTGGCAAAGCCGCAGGCTTCTCAGGTTCCGGTTTCGGCTGCGGCTGCGGAGTCGGATCGACCGGAGTTGGCGGAACCGGATCCGGATTTGGTATATCCTGCGCCTGTTCCACTGTAATGACCAGGCTGGCAGAAACGCCGCTTCCGTCTTTCGCCTCCGCCGTAATGACCGCCGTGCCGGCAGCTTTGGCTGTTACAAGGCCTTTGCCGGATACGGACGCCACGCCTGAATTGCTTGATTGAAAGCCAATTTCTTTATTCTCTGCATATTCAGGCCGCACAACTGCATGAATCTGCACGTTCTCGCCCGTTTTAAGCGTTGTTTTTTCTGCCGTAAGTTCAATCGCTTTTACCTTCGCGCCCAAAACCGTAAGCGTTATCGAATCCGAAACGCCGTTTCCGTTTTTTGCTTCTGCCGTAATCGTAACGGTTCCTTTTGCGTTTGCAGTCACAACCCCGTCTTCATCCACGGATGCAATCCCGGGATTGCTGCTGCTCCAAGTAAGCAGGCGGCCGTCCGCTGTTTCCGGAAGCACATCCGCAGAAAGCCACAAGTTTTCACCGACAGAAACTTCCGTGATATCCGTATGGATACGAACGCTTTCCACATCATCCTGGGGTTTGTCAGCAGAACTATAATTGCTCAAAATTCCCTTTCCGATTAAGTTCAAATCCGCACCGGATGCTTCCGTAGTATATTCGGTATTTGCCCTGGCCCATGCCCATTCCATTTCAAACCAGTTGATAGACGCAGGATTCTTTCCGGAAAGCTTTTCTTTTTGCCAGGAAATCCACTTGCCCCAGCGTTCTTTGTATAAATCCTTCGTCAGCCCTGCCCACTGGCGGTTGGAATAGTCCTTAAGGCCGCCTGACTCTGCCTGCGGATAAGCGCCCCATGTGCTTACCAGCGACTTCGCGTTAAATTCATACAAATCCTTTGAAAAATCATCCGCACCGTCCGCTAACGCTTTTGCCTGTTCCACCCATGTGCCAAGCAAAAACTCTTTCCTCGTGCCAAGAACCTGATCGATTCTGTCTATCAGGCGGAGGAACTCGTCCGAAGTTTCCGTAAATTCCTGCAGATCCCGTGCGTTTAATGCGTCTACCATCCGTTTATGGTAACTCTGGGAGGAATTGGAAAGCACCTGTTTTAAAATATCCGCCAAATCATAGAGATAGCCGTCGCTTTCTTTTAAAATGTCGTAATCATCCAAAAGAAGCTTCGCCGCCCTTTCCAGTTCTTTCATGTCGTATCCGATTACCGCATTTCCCCAGGTAGACGCCGCATTTATGGCGGTACTCGGGCGTGCATTGACAAAGGATTCCGGCGCGCCCTGTCCCCGCATATTTAAAGACGCCTTATAAACTGTATTTTCCAGAATCCGCATTGCCTGGTATGCATTTTCGCTCTCTGCGCCGTAACGCCTGGTTACATAATCCCTGAGCCATTCTTCCGTATTGATTTCTTCAAGAGGCTCGTTTGCATCGTCACACCATACCGTTTCAAATAACAGATCATATAACACCGGGTTATTCTGGGAACCCTCCGGCGTAATGCCAATCCCTGTCATTTTCTCCGCCGTATTGGCCGCGTCCACAACGCCGCTGACCAGATTGTCCATATGTCCGTGCAGGCCCATACGTCCGCCGAAGTTATTTAACATACAATATACCCACGGCGTTGACTGGAACTCTCTTCCTCCGGAATAACCTGAATCGTTCCAGTGCGTATCCTTCTCCGCATATAAATCCAAAACCAGAGCGTGTTCTTTCCTGCCGGCAAGCCCGTTTACAAGCGCGGCGGATGGATTGCCCTGCCATGCCTGGATTACCCATACGGCGTCCGCGTCAAAGCCAATCATAGAATCAAGTACCCTGGAACTGATTTCCGCCGGATTCATGCCGCCCGTATTCCCGCCTTCGTGGAACGGATCCGTCGCATAATAATCGGTTACGTCCCCAAACACGTTTTTCTGGCACTGATAAAACAGTTCTGCATATTTTTCATATGCGGCGGCAGTCGTTTTCAGCATATAAGGACGCTGGAAAGAACACCAGGTAGGCTGTGATATTACGTCCGCGCCGTCCAGCGCATATTCCCCCTTGGCTTTCTGCGCAATATCTACCGGTACCATGCCGCTGTAGCCCTGCAAAATCGGCTGCATGCCAAGCTTTCTCATAACAAGCTGGTTTTTGCGCGCAAGTTCGGTCCGCTTTGCAAACCACGAATCATGCACCGGGCCGCCGTAACCGGATAAGTTTGCCATATATGCCCATGCATAATACGCGGGGCCTGCAATATAATCTTTCGCATCCTGGTGGCTGTAGCCAAGCGCGTTTAAAAACTGTCTCCAGACCTCTTCCTGCGCCGTTACGTCCAAAACAACATTGACCCCGTTTAAAGCCAGCCAGTCCAACTCCCTGCGCCATTCCTGCTCGCCCCAAAACGGCATGGAATACGACATGGTACAGTAGTTATACGCATAACGCACCGGAACCTTACATTCCTTATGTACAGCCGTATCCACCGAAACCGCCTTGTCCGGCATCCTGACCTGGTTTCCTACCTGCGTAATGGATACGTTGCAGAAATATTTCAGATAATGGTTTAAGCCGCTGGCCAGGGATATCCCGTCGTTTCCGGTAATCTTTATCCTGCCTCCCCTGCCATTTTCTATGTCATAATAATCATATTCGCCTTTCGGCCCGATTTCAAAGGTAAACCAGTCTACATATTCCTCGCCCAAATTACGCCTAACAATGCCTTTTACCTCGTCTATCGTATCCTGGACCGTTACGGGCACATTGTACTTGGAATCCTTATACGAAACCGGAGGTACAAACGCCGCTTTTTTCGAATCGCCCGTCCGTGTTCCCTTGATACGCACTTCATTTAAGACAGCCTTTTCATTTTCGGAGTGATACTCCATTAAAATCCTGACGCTGCTTGCTTTTACTCCGTCCGCCGGAAACAATTCCCCGCCGCCGGGACAAGACTCGGTCCAGTCTTTTTCACCTAACTTCGTATAATTTACGCCGTCATTGCTGTAGTACAGCGAATACTGTGAATATCCGTTTTCCGGCGTATACACCTCAATTTCGGAAAGGCTGTACTCGCCGCCCAGGCCGATGTCCACATACGCCGGATACTGCGTGGCCGTCCAGGTGTTTTTTGTATTCCCGTCCACGATCCGGCTGACCGTACTCTGGTTGGTATTGGTATGCAGATCCTTGCTGCCCCATGCGATATTGCCTTCGTCCGGATTTACGATGGAAGCTTTGTTTGCCAGCGCCTGAAATTCCGCAAGCTTTGGCGCCGTTGTCCTGGCCGCTTCGTTCTTTGCGGTAAAAACAGCCTTTATAAACTGATATTCCCGCTCTTCTATCGGAATTTCCACTTTGCTGCTGCCGGGCGCCGTCCCAATGCTGCCGGACACGGCCTCTTCATAGCTTTCACTCCATCTCGAACGGCCGTAAACCGTATATCCGTACTGCGCGCCTTTTGTATCTTCCTGCATGGCAAGTACAAACTGGCGTATTTTCTGATCCGCGTTCAGTTCTGCTTCCACAAACGGAAGTTCGCCGCCTTCCGCTTCGATCTCATTGAAATTCTTTGTATGCAGCGGAGCAGATGTTGTAAAATCGTCATCCGCCGCAAGCCTTTTGTCCTCGGACGCATCCACGCTTCCGTCCATTGTCAGCCGCACTGCTTTGCTGACCAGGTTTTCTAACTCAATTACCTCTCCCGCGCCCTCGTCCACAAAAATCTGTATTTCCGCAATCGCAGGCCAGAACTGCCCCGCAGCCCCGTCGGTCAGCGGATTGTCAAGCGTTACATACAAATGCGACATAGACTTCGCTTCATCAAACACATATTCGTAGCCTTCGCTGAGTACCGCCGTTTTTTCGGATCCCTCTACGGAAATCAAATCGGTTGTCACATTATTCAGCGCATACTGCAGCTTGACGTCCATACTGCGGTTACTGTGCTTTTCAAACTGCATTGAAACTTTTTTGACCCGCTTCGTATTATCCGCCGGAAGCACAAATTCTACCATACAAGGCCAGTCGCCTCCATTATTTACCCACATGGTAGAAGGATTGCCGTCCGTCATCTGATCCGGCCCTTTTCCGCTTTCCGACGAAGGCGGATTGATTTCGCAGTCGCCCGCGATATCCCGAAGATTTTCGCCTGCGTCCCCTTCGGCATACGCCGTTACCGGAACGGCCCCGAGCGCCAGCAGCCATAAAAAAGCTGGCCAGACGCTTCGTTACATTTGTTTTCATGAAAAAACCTCCCATCTTTTTTTGCTGCTTTCATTATATCAAACCGGTATGTATAATTCAATCTCGGAAATCTTTTAAAAGAGATATTCAAAAGGGGCTTATGAAAAGCCCCTTTTATTTATCCCTGTATCCCGGCCACCGCAACGGCCCCGTCGCTGACTGCCGTTACAATCTGCCGCACTTTTTTTGTCCTGACGTCTCCGGCTGCAAACACGCCGTCTACGCTTGTTTTACAGTCTTCCCCCGCGGCCACATACCCGTTTTCATCCAGCTTGACCTGTCCGTCTATCAGCCTGGTATAAGGCGCCATCCCTACCGCAATAAACACCCCGTCCACCGCAAGGTTTTTTTTCTCTCCTGTTTTTTTATGGACGCAGAGAAGCTTTTGTACGCGATCTTCCCCTGCGATTTCCTCCGGAGCCGTATCCAGCGTAAGTTCAATGTTTTCTGTTGCTTTTACCCGTTCCACAAGCGTCCTTGCCCCCCGGAACGTATCCCTTCTGTGCACTAAATATACCTTTTCGCACACATTTGCCAGAAACAGCGCGTCTTCTAAGGCCACGTCCCCGCCGCCGATTACCGCCGTTGTTTTGCCGCGGAAGAATGCGCCGTCACAAGTTGCGCAGTAAGATACGCCTTTTCCCGCGAACGCTTCTTCTCCTGGTATCCCTAACTTTTTATGCCCGGCTCCCGCAGCATAAATAATCGCTTTTGCCTCGTATTCCTGTTTTGCGGTTATGACTTTTTTGACTGCGCCCCCGCACGAAATACGGATTACTTCCTCCGCAACCGGCTTTATGCCAAGCTTTGCCGCATGCTCCGTAAACCGCTGACCCAATTCGAACCCGTCCGCGCCCGGCAACCCCAGATAATTATCTACTTCCGCCGTATTTAAAATCTGCCCTCCGCCCATCGGATGTTTTTCAAGCAGCAGCGCATTCAGGCACGCCCTCGCCGCATATACCGCCGCCGAAAGGCCGGCCGGCCCGCCGCCGATAATAATGACATCATACATATTTTTTCTCCTTTTTATAACCTGCGGATACAATTTTCCTTAATTTCAATCTTCCGTTCCTTATAAAGCCGCCCCACTGCGCGCTTAAACGCATTTTTGCTCATCTTAAGTTCGCGCATAATCACTTCCGGCGAAGCCTTGTCGTTAAACGGCAGCACGCCCGCATACGCTTCGAGCGCTTTTAAAACCTGCTTTGCGTCCTCGTCCATCTGCGCATACGCTTCTTTGCGGATTGTCAGATCCAGCTTGCCGTCCGGCTTTACTTTGGTCACTTTTGCCTCAATCACATCCCCGATGTTTAAATGGCTGCAGTCTTCAAATGCCGGGATCATGGCCGAATACTTATCGTCCACAGCTACAAAGGTTCCGAAATTGCCGCTAAATTCATATACCCTTGCCGATACCGTCTCCCCCTTCTGATGCGGGGAATCCTTTGCCAAAAGGTCGTAGAGGTTTCTCATGCTTGCGCACAGCCTGCTGCTTTTGTCAATATACAGACGCACCAGGATTTTATCCCCTGCCTGCAGCTTTTTTGTCATTTCCTTATAAGGAAGCAGCAGATCTTTTTCCAAACCCCAGTCTAAAAACGCCCCGATTTCCCCCATTTCAATTACTTTCAAAACGGCCAGCCTGTTTAACGTTATATAAGGTTCCTTTGTCGTTGCAATCAGCCTGTCTTTGGAGTCCTTATACAAAAAAACCTCTGCCTGATCCCCTATCTCAAGCCCTTCGGGCGCCTGGCTGGCCGGAAGCAGCACGCGGCGCTCTTCCTGCGGCCCTTCTGCCAGATACACCCCAAAATCCACTTTTTTTACCATTACAAGCGTCTGTTTTTCTCCCAGTTTCATACGTCTTCCTCCCAAAATTCCACTACCGCATACGGTTTTTGCTCACTGTTTTCCAAAGATACCAGCACCCGGTTCCCAAATGCTTTGCTTTTCGGGTAAATCATGTCCGACAGGTGCGCCTCCATTTTGTATTCTGCCCGAAGTTGGCGCGCCTTAAAACCCTCCGGCAGACATTCCGCCGCGATTGCAACATATTTTCCGTTATTGACATGCCGGTTGGTGTCCAGATAAAGACGCCCCGCCCGCACCGGTTCCCCCGGCAGCATCCCTTCTTCGGTCCGTATTTTGCGCCCGGCGCATTCCATCTCATACGGAGGTTCGAACACATAGCGTTCCTTTACTTCTTTGGGGACTTTTACGGGAATTTTCTTTTCGGTGTCCAGATACGTCCAAATCGAATTGGCATACGCTACTGTTTCGCCTTTCCCGTCTTCAATTTTGAAATTCCGGAATCCCAAAAAGCCTTTAAAGCCATACGGCCATGTATAGCTGTAAAGCTTTTCTCCCATCCCGGGATACCGGTTCACTACAACCTGCCAGGACGAAAGCACCCATGCCCTGCGCTCCCGCTGCAAAAACGCTACCCCAATGCCGATTTCCTCCGACTGAAACGTACAGCAGTCCTGCAGCAGATTTAGTATGGCCGTAAGCGACATGCGCCCGTCCGCGTCCAACTCGCTGTACCTTACGACGCTTTCAAAACAATACATCCAATCACCCGCTTTTTGACACAATTTCTTCCCCTAAGGGTTTTTTACAACCGCGCAGACTTTCCTGTGAAGCAAAGAAAAAAGCACCACTGTATGCGGTGCTTTCCAAGCTGGCCCACAAGGATTCGAACCTTGAAATGACGGAGTCAGAGTCCGTTGCCTTACCATTTGGCGATGGGCCATTAATTCATTCTGTCGTTCTCTCAACCAACAAAAAGTATTATACACGCTTATCCCAAAAATGTCAACAATAAAATAAAATTTTTTTGAAAATGCAAAAAAACTGGTTTAAAATTCCATTACCTTCCCCTCTATCATTGCAAATACCGTATCGTCTCCCCATGTAAGGAGGACGTTTCCCGCCGCCGCGTCCGTGAGCGCCTGCCCGATCCGCTTTTCGTCCCCTGCGGTTACCATGACTTCCATCCGGACGGTATCGGTATAATCCGTATTCAGGACGGATGCCTGCTGCTGCGCGAGCACATACTGCAGTTTGCCAAGCCCGGTATAATCCGTCTCAACCGTAAGCTTCCTTCCCCGCTGCTTGTCTATAATCACACTGTGCAAAAGCCCTTCCTGCACGGCCTTCTGATAAGCCCGCACAAGCCCGCCCGTACCAAGCAATACGCCTCCGAAATAACGCGTCACAACTACCGCCGCATTGTGGATCCCTTCCCGCAGCAGTACGTCAAGCATGGGCCTGCCCGCTGTCTGGGCAGGTTCGCCGTCGTCAGAACAGCGTGAAAGTTCCTGGTTTGGCCCCGTGACAAACGCATAACAGTTATGCCTTGCGTCCCAGTATTTTTTGCGCACTGCGGCAATAAACGTTACCGCCTCTTCTTCCGATTCTGCCGGGCTTACCGTCGCAATAAACCGTGATTTCTTTTCAATAATTTCTCCTTCGCCGCCTTTGTATACTGCTTTCATATGTTTTGTCCGCTCCTTTATCGCCAGGTAGAACCATTCTATCACGTTATTTTGTCTGAATCAATGAAAAAAGGGTACTTTTAATATGAGAAACTTTTTGCTATAATAGATTTTTATAAGGAGGCTAATTATGAATTACGGTAAAACCAGTACGCGTAAGCGCGAAAAAGAGCTTACCTCCAAAAGTACTATGATATGCAAAAAATTCAGCATAATATTCCTAAAAACCCTTTTTGTATGCTTTCTGGCAGTTATTGTAACAGGAGGATGCGCGGGATTCGGCATCATAAAAGGCATTATTGATTCCTCTCCGGAGATCAATCTGGACGACGCGACGCCGACCGGGTTTTTGTCCACCGTTTTAGACAAGGACGGCAACCAGACTGCCAAATTGGTCGCAACCGGCTCCAACCGCGTCTACGCCACGTTTGAAGAAATTCCCGTACATTTACAGCACGCCTTCGTCGCGATTGAGGACGAGCGTTTCTACGAACACAACGGTATCGACTTAAAAGGCATTCTGCGCGCCGGGATTATCGGCATTACAAGCGGACATTTTTCGGAAGGCGCAAGCACTATCACACAGCAGCTTCTGAAAAACAACGTTTTCACAAACTGGACCAACGAAACTTCTATGGCCGACAAATTCAAACGTAAATTCCAGGAACAGTACCTTGCCATGCAGCTTGAAAAAAAGGTCTCAAAGGACTGGATTTTGGAAAACTACTTAAACACCATCAATTTAGGGCAGAACACACTGGGCGTGCAGGCGGCATCCAGGCGCTATTTCAACAAAAACGTATCGGATCTGACCCTGTCCGAATGCGCGGTCATCGCCGCCATCACCCAGAACCCTTCCCGCTTAAATCCCATCAGCCGTCCGGACAAAAACGCCGAACGCCGGGAAAAAGTCCTGCGCAATATGTTAAAACACCAGTATATTTCCCAGCAGGAATTTGACGACGCTATGGCAGACGACGTTTACGACCGCATTCAGGTGGTAAATACCGTTGTGGAGGAAGAGTCCATCACTTCTTATTTTGTAGACGAGCTGACGGATCAGATCATCCAGGACTTCATTGATTTAAAGGGCTATACGGAAACACAGGCATACAAAGCGCTCTACAACGGCGGCCTGACCATTTATTCCACACAGGATCCCACAATCCAGGCTATCTGCGACGAAGAACTCAATAACCCGGACAACTACCCGTCGGCGGCCAAATACTCCTTCTCTTACCGCCTGACCATCGAAAAACGGGACGGCTCCTTCGCCAATTACAGCGAACAGACTATGCTTTCCTATTATCAGTCGTCCAACAGCGATTACAGCTTAAATTTCGATTCCATTGAAGAGGCCCAGGCTGCAATTGACGCATATAAAGCAGAGATTATGGAACCCGGGGATAAAATCGTGGAAGCCGGGGAAACCGTAACGTTTACGCTTCAGCCAGAAGCCGCGCTTACCGTAATGAACCAGGAAACCGGGGAAGTCGCCGCCATCATCGGCGGAAGAGGGGACAAAACCGCCAGCAAGACCTTAAACCGGGCAACCGATACCTCCAGGCAGCCCGGCTCTACGTTTAAAGTGCTTGCCGCTTATGCCCCGGCGCTTGACAGCGGCGGCCTGACCTTAGCTTCCGTACAGGACGACGCCCCGTACTCCTACGAAAACGGCACGTCGCTGCGCAACTATGACAATTCCTTCCGCGGCTTTACAACGCTCAGGGAAGCAATTACCCGTTCCATTAATATCGTAACGGTAAAAACGCTGACAGAAATCGGCACCAGCCTGGGTTTTAGCTACCTGCATGATTTTGGCTTTACCACGCTTGTAGACGACGATAACAACCAGGCTTTGGCGCTTGGCGGCATTACCAAAGGCGTAACCAATCTGGAACTTACGTCCGCCTACGCCACAATAGCCAACAGCGGAACTTATATCAAGCCCCGCTTTTATACCAAAATCCTTGACCACGACGGCAACGTCCTGATCGACAATACGCCGCAGACACACGGCGTATTAAAGGATTCTACCGCATGGCTCCTGACCAACGCTATGGAAGACGTTGTTAAAAAAGGCACCGGAACCTCGGTAAATTTTGATAATATGGCGATTGCCGGAAAAACAGGCACGACGACCAAAAACCGCGACGCACTGTTCGCCGGGTTTACCCCGTATTACACCTGTGTTGTCTGGGGCGGCTACGACGACAATACGCCGCAGGCTTCCGGCACGACGTCTTATCCAAAAACCATCTGGAAAGCCGTTATGTCGAGAATCCATGAAAACCTCGAATACAAAGACTTTACCATGCCGGATGATATTACGACGGCCACGGTCTGCAAAAAATCCGGCCGGCTTGTCGTAGCGGGCCACTGCGATTCCGATCCGAGGGGAAGCATGGTAACAACAGAATATTTTGCGGAAGGCAGCGTTCCGACCGAATACTGCAACCGCCACGTCAGCGTTTCCCTGTGCGCCGAATCCGGTATGCTGGCGACGGAATTTTGCCCGGAACGCACAGGAGGCGTCTTTATTTCCGGCGGATCCTCCGGTTCGGCGGACGGGCCTTACCTGATGTCGGATTCCGCCACGAACACCTGCCCGCTGCACACGGCTCCTTCTGTTCCTGAGGTTCCTGTAGAAGAACCTCCAAAAGACGTCTTAAAAAAGCAAAAACCAAAAAAGAATAATGACTGACAAAAAAAATGAGGCTGACAAGGGACACTTCACATAAGGAAGTGTCTCTTGTGGAATTTTAGGAAATTTGTAAAGACGGTTGGATGTGATGAATTTGTAGCGATAAATGGATAATTGGAATCTACATTGAAATCATTATTTGAACAGTTAGGAGGTACATATCACGAAGAAAATGGATATTTTATTCCAGATTTACGATTGCCCGCCGAAGAAGAACAGCCGATAGGCACATGGGGACAGCGGCATCTGAACTATCTGAAGCAGTACCGCAAGGTTACATACACCAATCTTCTTATAAGCGGCAAAATCAACGCCTATCTTGCTGACATTGACAGGCAGGCGCAGGGCATAACAGAACATTTAAAAGCTGAAAATGCCTTGGATTGGGTAGGGAAGCTTAATAATATAAGGGCTAATGTTAGGGAAATTGTGAACAATGAAATTATTTACATATAAAGAATTAAAATCAGAGGATAGGGATGAAATGTCTTATCCTCTGATTTTTATAAAATATGGCATTACAAACAGCACGCAACTTTTGTAAAATGTCTGCCTAAAACTATTGAAATTTGTTTTACATTTCTATATAATAAAAGCATACAATCAAAGTGTTTTGCGTGCAGAAAGTTGGTGTTTATTTGAATAAAAGGGAACTTGCAAAAAAAGTAATTTTAAATAAAGGCGGCATAGCAAAAACATCGGACTTTGTTTTAGACGGAATTAAAAATTATGAAGTAGCCGCACTTTGTAAAGAAGGCGTAATAGAAAGAATTCGTCGTGGCTTTTATCAACTTCCTCAAAATGCCATCGTGACAGATGAACAAATATTAAAAGAAATGCTTCCAAGAGGAATCATCTGCGTAGAATCTGCTCTATTTCATTATGGGTATAGCGATTTTTCTCCTCGTAAATGGTCGGTTGCAGTACCACGGACAGCCTCAAGAACAGTAAAACGGGTACAGGAAATACCCTTGAAACCATACTTTATCCAAAAGAATTTTTTGAATTTGGGTAAGACAATAGATAATTTTAATGGCATTTCTCTGGCAGTTTATGACCGTGAGCGGACGCTTTGTGATTGTTTCAAGTATCGCACGAAATTGGACAATGAAATTTTCAATAAAGCGGTCAATGCATATGCCATTGATAATAACAAAAACCTTGTAAATCTTTCCAGATATGCAAAAGAAATGAAACTTTATACAAAAGTTATGAATGTAATGGAGGTGCTTTTGAATGGCTGATATAGCTGCGTCTGTGCTTGCAAGATTGAAAAACAAAGCCGCTGAAAGCGGCAGAACTTATCAGCTCTGTCTGCAGCTCTTCTGCCAGGAAGAGTTCTTACGTCGTTTAGAGAAATCCAAATACGCTGATAATCTCATTCTCAAAGGCGGTCTGTTTATTTATTCTGTTACCAATTTCGACAGCCGTGTCACAGTGGATGTTGATTTCCTTCTTCGGAAAGTACCAAATACGCCCGAAGAATTAAAACCTGTATTAGAAGAAATCATCGGAACATCTACAGGAAATGATTTTATTAGCTTTGAAATCAAAGAAATTGCGCCGATTGCTGTTGCAAAAAAGTATGCTGGTATCGGGGTTTCTCTTGTGGCGAGAATTAAGAATACCAGAACACCATTCAGTATTGATTTTGGTGTTGGCGATGTCATTGTACCAAAACATGAAAAACGAAAAATCCCCACTCAGCTTGATGATTTTCCTTCCCCTACAGTGAACACTTATTCAC
>OFFK01001648.1_pt1 | contig 15205 bp, 25 predicted proteins | sample 1521361 | NCBI WGS metagenome assembly OFFK01 (sample SAMEA3504096, study PRJEB24116) | mouse gut metagenome | biome: mouse gut; feature: mouse-associated habitat; material: faeces | place: Denmark | collected 2011
ATCTACGAGGAGTGCGATCCTCCCTCGTAGCCTTTTCTTTTTATTTTCTTGGAGGAATCGTTATGCGTTACCATTTCGAGAAACCAGTTGTGGCTTTGTCGATGTACGGCCGTCGCTACGTCTGTAACCATCCGGTGTATGACAGCTGCACCTTATTTGAGATTGAAGAAAAGGGTTTAGCTGTGATACAGCAGAGATTTGATCCTGGCACAAAGAGCACATTCTGGACAGAGGTGGACAGCTATTTGACGGACGTTTTATATTTACACCCCAGATTCAAGGGGTTCTTCGACGAGCGGGCCGGGACTTGTACGGACGGCCTTTACCCTACTGTGACAATCCGCCAAATCATGTGGGCGCTCAAGATGAAACCATTGCCAAAGCAGAAATGGGAAACAGTGTTCGACCGTTCGCCGATTTAGCAAAGCCCTTTATGGAGGTGATTTATATGAATCTCGACCTTAATATTCAAGGGTTCGAGCAAAATCTGATCGAAAAGAAACCCATATGGGACGGTATGCAGTATTTGTTCCGATTTGACAATGGGTATGGCGCATCTGTTGTAAAACATCACGGTTCCTATGGGTCTTATGCAGACCTGTGGGAACTTGCGGTGATCCACTTCGATGACCATGCCGAATGGCATCTCACATACGATACCCCGATTACCGATGACGTAGAGGGTTTCCTCGAAGACGAAGATGTTCGCAATCTTTTGAAACAAATCCGAGATTTACAAAAACAAATCCATGAGGAGGAGTCTGCTTAGGCAGGCCCTTCTCTTTTTTAGCGCCAAATCCACAACCCCTATTATGGACACCAATACCTATGAAAGGGGTTAAGGAGTATGGATGAGATGAAAATTGAATCGAAATGGACAAGAGGAATTGCGTCAAGGTTTATCAAGAAGGCCATGCGTGACAAATTGGGCTACAACGTAGATGTTCAGCTCAACAAGTTCCGCACAACCGTCATTGATGAGAAGACGCACGTCCACTTGGATATCGAGCTGGATCTCAGCAAAGAAGAACTTGACAAATTGTTAAAGAGCATTGGTCTCTAAAGGCAGAGGCCGCGTAACAGCGGCTTTTGTCTTTGCTCCGCAAGATATTCATGCTGTATTATGGAGGTGATCGCTATGAAATTTGACAGCAAAAAGATATTTAAGTTTGCGGGAGAAGTTAGTGGTTGTGTCGTCATGGGCATTGTTTCCGCGGCAACGCAGACACTTTGGTACAGAATCGCAGAACCCAAAATACTTAACGCTATGGACAAAAATGAGGCAAAGCGAAAGCAACCAATAGGTTTTAGGGGGGGGGAGTCCTGAGTGGCTCCTCCCTTCTTTTCGCAGATTCTGCAAATTCCTTTATGGAGGAGAACGGATATATGTAGGTGAAAATCTTATAGCGAGCTACGAAGCTGGGTACGGAGTAGGCAACGAATTAGCGGGCACGACCCTGAAGTCGTTCTCTTCTCTTTTTCCGCAGATTTTGCAAATCGTATTATGGAGAGGAAGTTAGCTCAGTTGGTAGAGCAACGGGTGAAATTCCCGTAGGTCATCGGTTCGAGTCCGATACAGCCTCTCTAATTTTTTTTGAAAGGAGAAAAACCATGCAATCCAGAACCAAAGATATTCTTTTCAAGGTGGGTGCCGCAATCGTCTGCATTTTGGCTTACGCTATGACATCCAACCTTGAAAATAACATTGCTCGGCCTTCGTACTTCTGCGGCCCGCAGGATGACTGGTATGGACTTGCGGCTAAGACCATTTCGAGGAGCAGTATGTGGTCGAGTGACAAGACAGAAGCCATTCAGGCTCTGCTGAGCAACGGCCCGACTGGATACTATCAGTCGATTATTTCCATTGTCAACAGCGGTATGTGGTCGAGCGATAAACTCTCGGCTATCAAACGGGAGTCAGCAAAATTTGCAGACACATTCGCCATTTAACCTATACAAAACTTGAAAGGAGAAAATCAAAATGGAAGTCAAAGTCGTAGGAGAAGTCAGATTCAAGAGCCGGGTTCTCAAGGTCTATGGGGATTTGGACGCCCCTCTCTTCAAGGCTGCGGATGTCGCCGATCTGGTGGAGTACGGCGAGGGTAACGTCTGGAACCTTGTTCGGCTCTGTGAGGAGGATGAGCATCTGCTCCTTCCGCTCGTAGTCGCTGGCCAGAAGCGGCAGGTGACCTTCATCACCGAGACCGGCCTCTACAACATTCTGTCCCAAAGCAGAAAGCCCCTTGCCCGGGCGTGGCGGCGTGTTGTTCACGAGGAGCTGATTGCGCTCCGGCGTTCTCAGGGAAAGAACGTCTCTGAGAAGTTTGAGGAGTGGGACCACCTGGCCGACAACATCTACTTCGATGAGGAGCGAGGCTGCCTGATGCGCTCGGTCACCGTTCAGGGCGGCGATGTTGAGCAAGTTCCGTATGAGCCGTAATAGGAGGTAAAAGTGAATCGACAAATCTATGTTCACTACGGGTCAACTACGTTCGATCCAGCCAAAGGTTTTCCTATCCGAAACGTCAAGTATTGGCCGAAACCGCAGGGCGGACTGTGGGCGTCAAGGAAAAATGCCACTTTCGGGTGGAAAGACTGGTGTACTGAAAACGAGTTCAGAGAGTGTGATTCTGCAAATTCTTTTGAGTTCACCATGAAAGACGAGTCTCGTATCGTTGTTATCAATACGATTGCACAGCTCAGAAGACTGCCTGAAGTTAAGGATCGAATAAATTCGTCATACTGCATCGATTTTGAGAAGTGTCTTCGCCTTGGAATTGATGCTGTCGAGCTTTGTTGGTATGGTGACGAATACAAAGACCTTGTAAATGGAGACCTATATTTCGAGTTGTATGGTTGGGACTGTGACTCGATGGTAGTGCTTAATCCAGAAGCAATCGTTCCAAGATAAATTATTTGAAAGGAGAAAAATAATGGGTAAATTTATCAAAACCATGCTGGTGTTCATGGGAGGGATGACCGCCGGCGGGTATTGTGTCGTAAATGCGGCGCTCAAGTCTCAGACGTTCACCACTGCACTTAAAGACGCCATCGCAAAGAAAACGGTCGAGGTCGTTTATGGCGAGGAGCCCAGAGCCATCAGGCGGAGAGTGTCGTACTACGACTACAATACTTATCGCCATGATCGCAAGGCTCCTAATTGCTGTTTGGAGTGTTGCCAGGACATCGTCTTTCAGACTCGCGAGGATGCGGAAACGGCTCTTTCCAGCATGGAAGATGTCATCAAACAGTACGGCGTTGTTAGCCTGGCGGATGTCTACGATATTGCTGGACGGGTCACGCCGTCATATGCCGCCAATAAATACGGCTGGAAATCTCTCGAAAATGCCAAAGTAGTCCGCTGCCGGGAGGGCTACTTCATTGAAGTTCCGAAGGCAACCGAGATCAAATAACCATGAAACCTGAAATCGGATATTCAGATATGGTTATGGCATCGTATATTGGCGATTTACTTAACGACATCGAGTGGAATATGAAACGCACTGAGTTAAGAGACCCATATTTTAAGCAACTCAGTGTTGAAAAATTTACACTTGAAACTATGCTACAGGAAATCGCCGAATGCAACGGTACTGCCACGCCAACTGAAATATTGGAACGTTTTGCTCAGAAAGCAGAAAAATATGCTGTTGAATGCCGAGATGCACAGACTAACTACATTTTTGAGGTAGCCAGAGACGCAGTAATGTCCATATTGGACGGATTATGCTTTGGATGTGACGAAACGGGAGAGAAAATATTTCAAGTTTTTGCACTTTCATAACCGAATTTAGGAGGTATATAAAATGAGGCCCAAGCAAGGTCTAATAAAGAAGACCGGAAAAGCTCTGAAAAAGGCGTCGCCGACAATCCTGAGTATTCTCGGAGTTGTCGGTGTTGTCACGACGGCGGTGCTGGCTGTCAAAGCCACGCCAAAAGCCCTCGAACACATCGAGGATGCCAAAGAGACTAAAAGCCGTGAAAACGGTGAGGATTTGACCCGAATGGAGACGGTAGCAGCTTGCTGGCGATGCTATATTCCTGCCACCGCTACCGGAATTGCCACAGTTGGCTGCATTTTGGGTGCAAATGTGCTCAATCGGCGTCAGCAGGCCTCTTTGGCCAGCGCTTACGCCCTGCTCAATCGGACGTATCAGGACTATCGCAAGTCTGTTAAGAACGTCTTTGGTGAGGAAGGCCATAAGCGTGTTTTGCAGGATATGGCGGTCGAAAGAGTTCCTGAGGAGCACACCATTTACACCCAAGGCGCATTCTCATCCACTACATTGGACTTCAGCGTCCCTGAGGAGGAGCATCTGTTCTACGATATTTACTCCGACCGGCAATTCGCCTCAACCATCGGAAAGGTACTTCAGGCGGAGTATCATCTGAACAGAATGTTCGCCCTCAATGGCAGCGTCTCGCTCAATGACCTATACAATTATCTTGGACTTGAACCCGTCAAGGATGGCGATGACATCGGCTGGTGGGTAGATGATAACGACAAGATTTATTGGGTTGATTTCGATCACTCTGTCGCATTCATAGATGATGGCCCGGATCGTCCTCAGGTCGAGTGCCTCCTCATCGAATTTGCGAAACCGCCAGCCCCGCCTCCTCGTGACTGGTAATCCGCAAAAACAGCACAGTCTATTGTGGAAAGGAGGTAAGGCTTCATGGATAAGAAAGCTATCTTTAGAGTAATGTCCATGATCGGCATGGTCCTTGGAGCGGTGGGAACGCTGCTGTCCAACTGGGCTGACGATCGTGAACTTGACATCGCGATTGACGAAAAGATCGATGAAAAACTTGCCGCCCGTGAGGACGAAGAAAGTGAGGAGGCCTGACAAGGCCTCTTTGCTTTTGGACGAGGAAGAGCTGCACATGAACGAACAGGCAATCATGTTTTTGATGCGGATGTTGGATGCATACGAGAATATTCCGCGTCCATGGGAATTGACTCAACATGAAGCTGAAGAAATAGCGTTTTCGAGATGTGCTGTTGAAGAAATTCTGCAACTGGTTTGGGACCACCCATGGACTCTGGCATCCGACACTGTCGAAGATTTCGCACTAAAGATGGAGCTCTACAAGGGTTCATCTGTTACGGACGAGCAAAAGCGGGTGTTTTCGGTTTTAGCAGAAACTTCTTGGGAGATCCTGCAAGAGATCGAACCGCTTGAACAGTGAACCACAAATACCTTTGAAAGGAGAAGCATCGTGAACAAGCAAACCATTGTGAAGGCACTCAAAGATGTTCCGAAAATCCTGAAAAAGCACAGTCCGGAGCTTTTAACGGGCATCGGCATCGCCGGGATGATCTTCACGACCATCACTGCCGTCAAAGCAACCCCAAAAGCCCTCCGGCTCGTGGACGAGCGAGAAATCAAGGAGGGAAAGCGTCTGACCAACTCTGAGATCGTCAAAACTACCTGGAAATGCTATGTCCCGGCAGCCATCACCGGTGTGTGCTCTGTTGGATGCCTGATTGGCGCCAGTTCGGCCAACGCAAAGCGGAATGCGGCCCTCGCTACTGCTTACACCATTTCTGAAACGGCTCTCAAGGAGTACAAAGAGAAGGCCGTTGAGGTTGTTGGCGAAAAGAAGGAGCAGGCAATCCGTGACGCTGTCGCCAAGGATAAGCTGGAGAAGGCTCAGGTAAGCACTCGGGAGTTCATCATCACCGGTAAAGGGGAGACACCCTGTTTCGACCCTCTCACCAATTCCTGCTTCAAAGCGGACATTGAGATTCTGCGGAAGGCAGAGAACACTCTGAACAAACGAATGCGGGACGAGATGGTGATAACTGTCAATGATTTCTTACAGGAAATCGGCCTTGACCCATGCGATGACGCCATAGGCGAAAACATGGGCTGGGACATTGATAAGGGGTACATCGATTTGGACTTCAGTTCGCAACTGGTCGATGGAATTCCCTATCTTGTCATCGGACATCATAACCCACCTCGCTACATCGGGCGGTAGCGTCCGCAAAAATTGCAAATCGTATTATGGAGAGATCCAAACAAAAACTTTGATAAAGGAGTAAATCAAAATGGAAGAGAACACTGTGAAAACCAATGAGATCGAGGAGTACGAGCAGCCTGAGGTCGAGGTCGAGGAGGCCCCTGAGGAGAGCTCCGGCAGCGGCGCGATCGTCGCGGGTATCGTCGGTGGTTTCTTGGCCTACGCTGTAATCGGCGGGGTGAAGAAGCTGGCGGCCATCGCCCAGACGAAATGGGCCGAGCGGAAGCAGAGGGAGGCGGCCAAGAAGACCGTGGTCGACGCCGAGTACACGGAGGTCCCGGAAGAGCAGGAGGATTCCGGCGAGGATGCCCCTGAGGACAAGTGAGGAGCGAGGATCACCCATGGGGAGAGTACCTACAACAGGTGCTTTCCCCTTTTTTATTAAGTAACAAGGAGGAACCATAATGGCGGATTACCCCAACAATTCCCATAACGCACGGGAGAAGAAACCGGAAGGTTCTGGACCTCCCGATAAAAAATTGGAGAAGGTGGTGAGCGGCGGAACTAAGACCCGCAAAAAGAGTGAGGTCAAGAAAATCGCCAACATCTTCGTTCCGGAGGATGTCGAGAATGTCAAGAGCTACATCTTAATTGATGTCATCGTTCCCGGCATCAAGAACGCAATCGCTGACGCAGTCAGTATCATGCTTTTTGGCGAAGCGGGCCGTCTGGGCGGAAGGAACAACAAAGGCTCCCGGGCTTCCTATCAGAGATACTACGACGACCGGCGCGATGATCGCCGAGATTACGGACGGCCGAGAGCCGCTGCTGGTTTCGAGTATGACGATATTGTCTTCGAGACCCGTGGAGATGCCGATTTGGTGTTGGACCAACTGGAATCGGCGATCAACACCTATGGCATCGCGTCTGTGGCCGATCTGTACGACCTTGCTGGCATTACCTGCCGCAGTTACACTGCAAATAAGTACGGCTGGACTGATATTCGGTCTGCCAAGGTGGTTCGTATTCGGGACGGCTACATCTTGGAGCTTCCGAGGACGGTTCAGATCAACTAAAGGAGGATTCAGTTATGTACGGGTATCCTATTTCATCCGGCTACAAAGGCTGGGTCAATGGCGAGTGGATGCTGTTCCCGACTGAAGCCGAGTATCGCGAGTATATGAGCGAGCTGGATTAAGCTGCTCAACACATATTTTGAAAGGAGTTTATCAAACCATGAAAAAGAACGAAATCATGAAGTCTGTGGGCCTGACCTTTAACAAGATCGGCTTCCAGATTCAGAAGAAGAGCCCTGAGCTCCTGGTCGCGGCCGGTATTGCTGGCGTCGTCGTCAGCGCGGTCATGGCCTGCAAGGCCACCATCAAGGCCAGCGAGGTCGCCGAGGAGACCAAGGATACCATCGACGAGATTCATGAGATTGAGGAGCAGGGTGTCACCCGTGCTGGCAATGCCTATTCCGTAGACGATGCCAAGAAGGACCTCACTACCACCTATCTCCAGACCGGCGTAAAGTATGCCAAACTCTACGCCCCCTCCGTCATTCTGGGCGCCGCTTCCATCACCTGCATCGTCGCGAGCCACCGCGTTCTGAAGAAGCGCAACATCGCCCTTGCGGCGGCCTATACGACCTTGGATAAGTCCTTCAAGGAGTACCGCGGCCGGGTCATGGAGCGTTTCGGTGAGCAGGTCGAGAAGGAGATCCGCTACAACATCAAGGCCAAGGAAATCAAGAAGACCGTTGTCGATGAGACCGGAAAGAAGGAGAAAGTCAAAGAGGTGGTGGACACACCTGCCGTGGATGGATGGGACCCGTCTCAGTACAGCCCCTATGCGCGCCGCTTTGATGAGACCCATCCGAATTGGACGAAGATTCCAGATATGAATCTCTTCTACCTGAAGGCCCGGCAGGCACAGGCCAATGACATGCTCAAAACCCGTGGGCACCTGTTCCTCAACGAGGTGTATGACCTGATGGGGTTCCCTCGCACCAAGGCCGGCGCTGTTGTGGGTTGGCTGTATGATCCCAAGCGCCCCGAATTGGGCGATCCCTATGTGGACTTCGGTATGTATGAAATCCGGGAGGGTGAGGACTTCGAGAGCTACACAAAGTCCTACATTCTTGACTTCAACGTTGTCGGCGACATTACGAATGACATCGCCGATCATCAGAACATCTGAGGTCCGGGCCGATGAAGAAAATTGTATTGTTCCTGCTGATCTTTATGATGTCCGTCGTGGGGGGGGTCTCTTACGGAGACCAGCCTGTTGCTGCGCCGGAGAATGATGGAACCGTAGTTCAGACAAGGATCACGGCTCCTCTCTCCAGCAAGAAGGTTTTGGCTGATCCTGCACCAATTTTGGTGGAAGAGCCGGTTGTTGAGCAATGTTATTATTGTGATGATATCCCGCTCACCCATGAGGAACAGGATTGGCTTCGAGATGCTTGCGAGGAGTTCGATATCCCCTATGCCCTGGCGTTGGGCCTCATCGAAAAGGAAACCAGGTTTCAGAACCTTGTCGGGGATGATGGAGCCTCGACCGGTTATATGCAGATTCAACAGAAATGGCATTGGGACAGAATGGAACGTCTTGGTGTAACGGATTTGTTGGAGCCAAGCGGTAACTTCCGAGTAGGATGCGACTTCCTCGCTGAGCTCTACGCAAAGTACAATGACTGGAATGTCGCCCTGACAGTTTACAATATGGGCCACGATCCCGGTTACATCACCGATTATGCCAAAGATGTCATGGGAAACTATGCTCAATGGCAAGAAATCATCGACAATTATATTTGAGAAAGGATGAATTTGTCATGAAGAAGTGTCTTAACAGTTTGCTTTCGTACACCCTGTCTGTCGTCTCCGGCCTGTTCCTCGTCAGCGGCATCGCCGTTCTGTCGGCGGGGAGGTAATGGACATGGAGGGATTTGCAAACCTTGTGTCCATGATGGACTATGTGGTCGACACAAAACGGAAACGCCACATCACCGGCGGGCTCCTGATTAGCATGGCTATGCTTTTCGGGGGCCTTGCCATTACGGTGATGAGCGCCAAAGAGGAGGACTGAATTATGAGTAAACTCAGCACCGTAATCGCCTTCTTCACAGGAGCAGCTATCGGCGGAGCAACCGTTTGGTACATAACCAAAGAGCGGTATGCCCAGTTGGCCGAAGAGGAGATCAGCTCCGTGAAGGAGGCCTATGCTCAGCGGGAAAGCAAGAGAGAAAAAGCCGAGAAGGCTATGAGCCAGTATCAGGGTGCAGAAGACGAGGATACGCCTGCTACGGACGGCCCCGTGACTCCTGCTGTGACCGCGAAGGTTACCGAGAAAGGTAGCATCTCCGAGTATGCTCAGAGGATTCAAAATGGAGAACCTCTGGAGTATTCCAAGACGGTTGTGCCGACCAAGACCGGAGCTCAGGAGAAACCCGCGCAGTCGGAAAACTCCGGCGACGTTCCCTATGTCATTTCGCCTGATGAGTTTGATGAACTTGACGGCTACACTGCGATCAGCCTGACCTATTTCGCCGATGGTGTGCTGTCCGATGAGAATGGCGTCATCATCGACGACGTGGAAGAGATCGTTGGTGATGGTCTGAACCATTTTGGCGAGTACGATGAGGATGCAGTCTATGTCCGGAATGACGCAAAACGCTGCGACTACGAGATCCTGAAGGATGAGCGCAAGTATGCCGAGTTTCGGAAAACTCTTCCGACCAACATCTAAAAGAAGGAGGCTCAGCTTTTGACCAGAAACGAGCTTATCGATCAATATTTTGATTGGATGTATCAGCTCGTGGTCGACAACCGATATTCTAAGTCCTATCGTAAGCTGTTCGCCAGGCTGCACGATACGGAATTCACATATACGATTCCGGAGGACGGCAACCGGGCCGAAGACGGCATCGACCTTAGGTATCGGTTCGGCCGCGAGCATTCTTATCCCGACGCAATCATAGCGTCGTTTTTGGATGACCGTCCGTGCAGTGTTTTGGAGATGATGACTGCCCTTGCTCTTCGTATTGAAGAGCACATTATGGACGACCCTGATATTGGCAATCGCACCGGACAGTGGTTCTGGGGTATGCTGGTCAGTCTTGGGCTCGGTTCCATGTATGACGCCAAGTTCGACAGGTATCGTGTTGACAGGACTCTGGAACGGCTCCTGGAACGCGAGTACGAACGTAACGGCGAGGGCGGTCTCTTCACCGTCAACAACGGCCGCGATATGCGGGCAACGGAAATCTGGTATCAGATGAACTACTACCTCAGCGAGATTATTAGAGAAGGGAGCGTCAGTATCTAACATGGTAAAAAAGAAGAACATCGTCCCCATCAACTCCATGGGCGATCTGGTTGACTTAATCAACCACAATTCCAATGTCCTCGACCGGCGGACCAGAAAGCTCGCCAAAGGAAACCGGAACCTCAAAGTTCTGTGCCTCATGGCGATTGGCTACGCCATCTATACGGGCATTCAGTGCCGGAAACAGGAGGAGCAGATCTATCAGCTTTCCGTGAAGATGAATAAGTTGGAGCAGAGCGAAGGGGAGTAAACGATCCAATGTTAGATTTCTTGATGATTGCAACGCGCAGCGGTAAACGCGGTATCATCGAGATCTATCCCAAGTTTATCATCAAGAGAAGTAACGACCTCATGATAAGAGGCGGCGATTTCTATGCCATTTGGATTGAGGAACGGGGATTATGGTCGACTGATGAGCAGGATGCGGTCGACTTGATCGACCGTGAACTGGACCGTTACGCTGAAGAAAACCGCAAGCGCTTTGACGACAACATTCGTGTCCTGCATATGTGGGATGCGGAAACCGGCATGATCGGCCAGTGGCACAAGTATTGCCAAAAAGATATGCGGGATTCGTTCCACATGCTCGACGAAAAGCTGATATTTGCCAACACCAAGACCGGCAAGAAGGACTACGCCAGTAAATCTCTGGATTATCCGTTGGAACCTGGAGAAACACCGGCGTGGGATCGTCTTGTCGGTACTTTATATTCTCCCGAGGAGCGCCACAAAATTGAGTGGTGTATCGGAGCCATTGTAACTGGCGATTCCAAGAAACTTCAGAAGTTTATGGTGTTCTATGGTGCAGTTGGAACCGGTAAGAGCACTATCATCAATGTCATTCAGCAGCTCTTTGATGGGTACTACACCAGCTTCAACGCCAAAGACCTTGGCTCCTCCAGCAATGCATTTGCATTGGAGGCGTTCCGATCGAACCCTTTGGTGGCAATTCAGCATGATGGCGATCTCTCTCGCATTGAGGATAACACCCGCATCAACAGTTTGGTGTCTCACGAGATGATGACCGTCAATGAGAAGTTCCGCTCTGCCTACTCCAACCGATTCAAGGCTTTCCTCATCATGGGAACCAACAAACCTGTGAAGATTACGGACGCCAAGTCTGGTATCATCCGTCGATTGATTGATGTGTCGCCAACAGGTGACAAGGTGCCGCCGTCTGAGTATCGTACTCTTACAAAGCAGATTCCGTTTGAACTCGGAGGTATCGCCTGTCACTGTCGGGATGTATATTTGGAAGACCCTGACTACTATGACGACTACATTCCGATTTCAATGCTTGGGGCCTCTAACGATTTCTATAACTTTGTCGTGGACTCCTACCATGTGTTCAAACGGGAAGATGGCGTCTCTTTGAAATCAGCTTGGGAAATGTATAAGACCTATTGCGATGATGCAAAGGTTTTGTATCCTCTGTCCCGGATGATATTTAAGGAGGAGCTGCGAAACTACTTCCGCGAATACGAGGAGCGGTTCAACATGGAGGACGGAACTCGTGTAAGGAGTTACTATCATGGGTTTCGGACGGAGAAGTTTGAGGAGCAGGCCCCAGAAGAGAAAGAAGAGGTGGTAAATGCACGAAATTCTGACCCACAGCCAACTATTGAGTTCGCGGAAGGTATTTCCTCCGTCTTTGATACTTGTTGTGTGGACTGCCCTGCTCAATACGCAGGAGAAGAGGGAACCCCGCAGCGAAAATGGGAGCGTGTGCATACGAAACTCTCGCAGCTTGATACCTCGAAGCTCCACTATGTAAAGCTGCCGGAGAATCACATCGTCATCGACTTTGATATTCCGGACGAACAAGGCAATAAGTCCTTTGAACGGAATTTGGCCGAGGCGAGCAAGTGGCCGGCGACTTATGCAGAGGTGAGTAAAAGCGGCTGTGGCATCCACCTGCACTACATTTATTCCGGAGACGCAACAAGGCTTAGCCGAATTTATGACGACCATATCGAGATAAAGGTCTTCACCGGCAATAGCTCGCTGCGCCGGAAACTTTCCAAATGCAACAACCTGCCTATCGCTACGATAAGCTCTGGATTACCGTTGAAAGGAGAAAACAACGTGGTAAATGCCAAAGTGGTTCAAAGCGAGAAAGGGCTTAGACTCCAGATTAAGCGCAATCTCAATAAAGAGATCCATCCGGCTACTAAGCCCAGTATCGACTTTATCTACAAAATCCTGACGGATGCGTATGAAAGCGGCATGACCTACGATGTCACTGATATGCGCAATGCTGTCCTGGCTTTCGCGGCCAACAGCAGCAATCAGGCGGAATACTGCATCAAGCTGGTGAACAAGATGCCGTTTAAGTCCGCCGAAGATGGCCCTGCGGTGAAGAACGACGAGGCAAAGCTTGTCTTCTATGATGTGGAGGTGTTCCCGAACCTATTCTTGGTGAACTGGAAAATTGAGGGCCCCACGCAACCCGTCGTGAGAATGATTAACCCGAAGCCCCAAGAAATTGAGGAGTTGATGAAGTTCCGCCTTGTCGGGTTCAACTGCCGCCGGTATGATAACCATATCCTCTATGCTCGCCTGATGGGTTACACGGAGGAGCAGCTCTACAATCTGTCCCAGAAGATCATCAGCAGCGAGAAGAAAGCCAAGAGCAACAACTGCTTCTTCGGTGAGGCCTATAACGTATCTTATACGGACGTTTATGACTTCTGCTCCAAGAAACAGAGCCTGAAGAAGTGGGAAATTGAGCTCGGCATTCACCATCAGGAGCTGGGCCTTCCCTGGGATCAACCGGTTCCCGAGCATCTGTGGCAGAAGGTTGCAGAATATTGCGACAACGATGTCATTGCAACTGAGGCGGTGTTCAATGCTCGTAAGGCCGACTTTGTGGCTCGTGAGATCCTGGCAGACGTGGCCGGCATGACAGTTAATGACACCACCAACACCTTGACTACCAAAATTATATTTGGCGGCAACAAGAAACCTCAGGATCAGTTCAACTACCGTGACATGGGCGATACGAACCAGATTTATGACCCAGACCGAGACCTGCCTTTCGAGATGGGCCCGAAAGAGTTCGACGAGTTCACGGCTTTCGACAAGAAGGGCCGTCCTATCTTCCCGGGCTACAAGTTCGAGAATGGTAAGTCCATTTATCGCGGTGAGGAAGTTGGCGAAGGTGGGTACGTTTATGCCGAGCCTGGTATGTATGGCAACATTGCTCTGCTGGACATCGCCAGTATGCACCCGTCGAGCATCATTGCCGAAGTCCTGTTTGGTCCTGAATTCACTAAACGGTTCCAGGAAATCCGTGATGCCCGCGTGGCCATCAAGCATAAGGACTTCGAGAAAGCGAAGAAGATGCTGAATGGTGCGTTGGCGAAGTACCTGACGGATGAAGGAGCAGCTGCTGACTTGGCTCAGGCTCTGAAAATCGCCATCAACTCGGTGTATGGACTGACCTCAGCCAGTTTCGAGAATCCCTTCCGGGACAACCGGAACAAAGACAATATCGTTGCCAAGCGCGGAGCCCTGTTCATGGTCAACCTCAAGCATGAGGTCCAGAAACGGGGCTTTACTGTTGCCCACATCAAGACCGACTCCATCAAGATCCCCGATGCTACTCCGGAAATCATCAAGTTCGTCATGGACTACGGCGAGAAGTACGGCTACACCTTTGAGCATGAGGCTACTTATGACCGGATGTGCCTGGTGAACAACGCCGTCTATATCGCCAAGTATAAGGATGGTAAGCACGCCGGCGAGTGGACGGCCACAGGGACTCAGTTCCAGATTCCGTATGTGTTCAAGAAGCTGTTCAGCCGTGAGGAGATCACCTTCGAGGATATGTGCGAGACTAAGAGCGTGACCAGCGCTCTCTATCTGGATATGAACGAGGATTTGCCTGACGTTTCTGAGTATGAGAAAGAAGCTGCCATCCGTGTCAAGATTGCCAACTGGGACTACAACAGAGACGGACGTACACCGCCGAATCAAATCATGCCTGATATTTCGGATGAGGAGCTGGCAGCCAAGATCGCTGATGGTCACAGTTATACCTTTGTTGGAAAGGTTGGACAGTTCTGTCCGATCAAGCCTGGCTGCAATGGCGGCCTGCTGCTGCGGGAAGTCATTGATAAGAAGACTGGTGCAAAGAGCTATGCTGCGGCCACCGGGGCGAAGGGTTACCGTTGGCTGGAGTCCGAGATGGTTAAACAACTGGAGAAAGAGGACGGAATCGACCGGAGCTACTATGATGCTATGGTCGACGAAGCGGTTCACGATATTTCTCAGTATGGCGACTTCGAGTGGTTCGTATCTGATGACCCCTATGTTCAGTCGAACCCTTCAGATGGCATTCCGCCTTGGGAGACCCCCGGCGAACCTTGGCAGGCGGAACCGGCAATGGCGTTTGACGTGCGCTGACACGCCAAAACAACAATCCATGTGATGGAGAGGATGCCGCAATCGGCGTCCTCTTTATATTTTGAAAGGGGAAAACAGATATGAGCAAGTTTGTTCAGTTCCTCGCAAAAGGCGTTATCTATGACCGGGATAAGAAGGGCCGTCCCTGCGGAGTGAAGGAGTACCGCAAGGGGGGGGGCGTCACGCTCGGTAACGCTGACCTGATGGGAAAGGTCTTTATGCAGTGCCCGAATCTGCTGCCCTGCGACTGGGTGGAGGTTGAGACCTGCCCCATCGGGTAATTCAACTATCACATGCACTGAAAGGAGTTTTTCACATGGCTAACCCCAGAGTCACCGAAAACATCAAAATTGAGAACGCGCATATCCTGTTCCGGAACTTCTCCGGCCGGGAGAGCAAGTACAATCGCGCTGGTCAGCGCAACTTCTGCGTCTACATCGACGATCCCGATCTGGCCCAGCGTCTCATCGACAACGGCTGGAAAATCCGTGTCCGTGAGCCGCGG
>OFFK01001655.1_pt1 | contig 15148 bp, 13 predicted proteins | sample 1521361 | NCBI WGS metagenome assembly OFFK01 (sample SAMEA3504096, study PRJEB24116) | mouse gut metagenome | biome: mouse gut; feature: mouse-associated habitat; material: faeces | place: Denmark | collected 2011
ATTCAGTTGTCAATCTTCGGTTGGAATCTCATTCATTGAGATTCCGAGAAGTTATGACCGGCCTGCCAGTCTCTGCTCCAGCCGGAATTTTCCCCCCATCATTTTGTCCATCAGCTGCAGCGCCGCCCGGAATTCCCCTGTCCTGCGGTATATGCCGTAAAAAACAGCATTGGGCGCCGCACAGCACACGGCGGCCCTGGCCAGAAATGTCCCCCAGTCCCCCAGGCGGATAAAGCTGCAGGCAAAAGCCGTCACACTGCAGGCCAGAAGCGACACCAATGTATAAAACAGCAGGGATTTCAGGTATCCCTTTAACCGCGCCTTTTCAAACAGCAGGGAAAACAGGTTATGGAGCAGCCAGGGCATCCCGACAAACAGCATGGACAGCACGGTGGAGAGAATGATCCCGTAAATCCCCCAGAACTGCACCATGGCAAGGTTCATGCCCAGATTTGCCAGGGCCGTCACCAGGGGCCGGAACCTGTCCTCATGCCAGATCCCCCCTGCATCCTTGTAGGTATTCAGCAGTTGGTTGATCTCAAAAACAAAAAAATAAATGCAGAAACAGACCACCACGCTGTAGGGCAGCACCAGTTCCTCACCCATCCATATCTTCATAAACGGCTGAAACAGGCACAGAAAGCAGGCCGAACAGAAGCCGCCGATCCATGCAGTCAGAAACGTAAACTTTTTCAGGTCATTGAAGTTTTTCTCCCTGGACTCCACCACAATGCTATTGCCGATTCCCGCTGTGCATGCGCTGAAGGCAATGGCCACAAAGCTCATGACTGAAGACAGGATAAAATAATAATTCTGGTATACAGCCAGGGCAGACAGTCCCAGAAAAGCCGAAATGACAATGGTGTCTGCGGAATTGACCACAACGGAACCAATTTTCGAGGTAAACAGGTCCCGAATTCTCCCGTTTATCTCACCGACCGATTCCCTGTCAAGCTCTCCCCGGGGAGTACAGTCCGGATACAGCCTCCCCGCCGCAACAGCCGTGAGGATATTCGTCATGGCCTGCGTCCCCAGCATCACCAGGATGTAAATGTAATAATCCCGCAAAAGCCATAAAACAAGAAACTGCGCCATGTACTGACCTGAACTGGTGACCAGGGTTACCCTGCTGATGACATCCGTTCTCTGATGCGCATACAGTATGCTGCTTTTATAGGCAAAAAGCCAGTAGGACAACACGGTGGCAGACAAGTTCAGAAGGTATAATGTATAGACATTAATCCCTGCCGGCACATCCCCGCTGATCAGTTTTGGTATGAAGGGGGTCAGAAAAAGCCCCGCAATGGCGATCACCACTCCAATGACGCGGTAATACTTTTTGTACAGCCGCATCAATGCGCAGATTTTTTCCTGGTCGTCTTCCGCTATGGGCCTGTACATGCTGTAAATCATAGCGGAACCCACCCCCAGCTCCGCCAGGTTCAGTACCTGCAGTATGGAAATGAACAGGCTGTTCAGGCCCAGATACCGGACTCCCATGAAATAGGTCATGGCCGTCCGCATCAGAAAGGGGATGACGATCTGGTAAGTCCTTGTTATTGTGCCGAAAAGCATGTTTCGGGCGGCGTTTTTGGTTCGTTCTATTTTCATAAATATTACCACATATCCACTTATTAATGAATTCTAATCCAAAGATAATGTTTTCACTTCATATACCTGTCAATGAATTCATCTGCTTTTTTCTTTTCTTCTTCTAAAATTATTTTTCTCTTTTTATAGTTGCAGCAATCAATTTGACGGTTAGGAACATACCATCTACTCTCCATTTGAAATTTTTCAAACAAATTATCAATGCGGGTACCCATTTTCTCATGTGCCGCCTCTTCTCTGCTGCAAACCAGAAAATCTTTCTCAAAAATAATAGAAAAAGCACATGCATGAAATGAGTCTGTAAAAATATAGGCTGCATGATGTATCAAATAAATAAATTCATCTGGCGCAGTAAGATACTGTTTTTCTAAATTGCGATCAAAAATATTTATAATTTTACAGTTATGTTCTTCTGCATATTTATTGATCGTATGATTTACATAGCTTTCTGTTCTTCCCAGAAAATACAGTAATATATACTTGTCACTGACTTCATATTCAGGTTTTTTCTCAATTTTTATCCATTCTGATTTATCCAACAGCAAGGTGGGATCTGATAATAGCTCTGCTTCCCGTCCGGTTAACTCCTGTATCAATTCGCACCCGGCTTTTTCTCTGCACGATAAAGCTTTCATCCCATTTAAACCACGTCGATGTATTTCTGTATCTTTATCAGGAAATTTATTCAATCCTATACTTGGTGCAAACGCAATTCTTTTTTCACGAGGAACAAACTGCAAATAAAAATATTCAAGTTCTTGTTCAAAGTTATGCCAATTGTGCCAGACTTGATCACTTCCTGTTACGTAATACGCAAATTCATCCTCAAACCTGATCTTTTTGTATACATTGATCTTTTTACCTTTTTTGATATGTTTTTCTGTGAACTTTTCAAACCTTTTTTTCCTTTTCCACTGTACAAAGCACGTCCGATATCTGGAAATAAAACATCCCAAAATTATCTTTACAGCGCTTTTTAATTTTTTAGCAGCTGTTAATTTCAATGTATACCAGTATGTACAGGATTGGAATCCATGCTGCTGCAATATTTGCTGTACTGCATAATTTTGCAGCCGATTTCCTATATTGGAATCATACAATGTTATTAATGCAACTTTTCGCATACTTATGCCTTTCTACTCCACTTTACATTGAGATAACATGGATATAAGAGTTAATAATAAATACATTCTGGTTTTCATTAATCCCGTCTTTGGGTATTTATGCTTTGTATGCTTTAACGCATTCTTTACTTCTTCTGTACAACACAAGTTTCTTATCTTTTTATATTTATAGAAAAAGCTGATCTTTCCGTCTATATAGCTGATCTCATCAATTGCTTTATAACAAATACCCAAAAACTGTTCATCATATAAAACCTTAGCTGAAGCAAACCCGGTCCTATTAATTGCCTTTATCATTTCACGATACGCATACAATGCAATTTCATCCATATCCCTGTGTCTCTGATACACTGCACTTCCAACTCTCACATACCGAAAATACAGCCCCTCCTTAAGATATGATATTCTCTTACAGCATCCAATACAATAAATATTAAATATTCTGTCTTCTGAAAGTTTTAATCCTACCGGAAATCCTACTTTATTGTCTTTAATCATACTACTTCTATACATACATCTCCAGACTGCACCAGCCAGTTGATACAATATATCCATAGATATTTCCTCTTTAGACAACAGACAGCTTTCTTTCATTCCTTCTACAGAATCGATATATTTATCTTTACCGTCCTCCCATATTACTGCATCGCAAACTATCATATCTGAATGGTCTTTATTCATTGCCAAAACCATTTTCTCATATATATTCTCTTCAATCCAATCATCCGAATCGACAAACGTAATCAAATCCCCTTTTGCCAATTCAATCCCATGATTCCTTGCTGCACTTACCCCGCTATTCTCCTGATAATAATACTGAAAACGACTGTCTTCTTCACAAATCTTCTTGCATATACCATCACTTCCATCTGTAGATCCATCATCAATAATGATAACCTCAATATCCTTATAGCGCTGTCTCTGTATGGCATGAAAGCACCTTTCTAAATAGTCCTTTGTATTATATACAGGTAAAATGATGCTGATTTTTTTATATTCCATTTTTCTTTTTCCACATTTCTTTCAATTTATCTAATTTGCGTAACAAATATGCGACAGGCATAAGAATAAACAAATTAACACAATATCTGTCTTTTGAAATTTTTATATCCTTTGCGGCATCCGATAAAGACTTTTTCATTCTCTTTCGGGTATTATTATACCAATACAGTCTGTACATCCTATCTTTGAATGGAACTATATGCATACTTTGCTCAACATAGAAACAATATCCTTTATAGTTCCTCATATGCCCGTCTATTCCATTTGCACCATTTTTAGTCAACCCGTCATCTAAATATTCGCAAACATATATAGGTATATTATACCATCGTAATTTATACCCCCTATGTGCAATAGCATCCCAACATACATTTTCCGTCACAAAATATTCGCCTTCAAACTCTGGAAACGGAAACTGCCTGAGAATATCTGTTTTATATATCTCTGCTTTATCACCAAGCAGATTGTATTTTTTTCGTTCCAAATTGGAACATTCAACAAAGGCATTCCCCTGTAATTTAGGATTTTCCCCCCATACAATTCCATTTTTTGATATACGTAAGCCTGCTACCCCCGCAATATCATGTCTGTCTTTTATTTCCTCAATCCATTTCAGTATAAGCTCTACTGCATTGTCGGTAAGCATATCATCACTATCAACAATAAAAAAATACTCCCCCTCCGCCTTACCTAACGCATAGTTAATTGCTCTATGTTTTCCACCATGTTTTTGTTTGAAATATCTTATGGGAATTCCTGTCTTCTGATCCATGAATTGTTTCACTACTTCGTCTATATTATCATCCGATCCATCATCTACAACAATCCATTCAAAATCTTTTACTGTCTGATCGCACAATGAATTAAACAAATCCACAATTATTTTGCTCCTATTATACACCGGAGTAAATACCGTCAACCTTTTATTCATATATCACCTCCACTTCTAAGTACATATAATATGTCTGACCTTTTATACTGTCCAAGCAACAATCGAGTGCTTTCTCACATTGTACACAGGTACAATAATTGATAATCGTATTTCCTCTTTCACTGTAAAGTTTTCCTTTTCCACTTTCCCCATATCCATAAAATCCAAAGCCCCAACTTAACCCCACATATATAAATTAATATTGTTTTCATACGTATTTTTACTGCTCCATATCCCCACAGATTATGAACCATCCACTTCTTATTCTTAAGAAGCCTGATACACTCCCTCCTACTTTCTTCCAGTCTATATATATTTTCACCAATGTTCATCCAGGTAAAAGAAAAGTTTCTAATCAAAGCACGCTTTAACTCCTCTTCTACTGTTTCGCTCTCTTGTAGATATCTTATATTTCCCTCTGCTACCTCCAACCTGCTACATATGCCCTGAACACTGAGAATCCCTGTAGCAGAATCTCCTCTTTTAGTTCTATATGCATAATAATATTTTCCTATCACCCATACTCTTTGAGCTTGTAAAAATATTCTATATAGTACTTCCTCATCTTCGCATATTATTCTTCCTGGTTTGAATACAGTGTCACAATTTTCCCAAAGACTGCGGTGGAACGCATATAACCAACTCCACCAACAATTTCTGCCTTCTGACAACATATCTTTTAAAAATCTTTTTCCTGTCGGACATTCTTTATATTCCTTTATAAAATTTCTATTTTCCTTAGAAACTTCGGTCTCGTTATCTAATGTTTTTAACCACCATGCTACCATGTCAGCATTACGCACACGAATAGCCTCCTGTACCTCAAAGAGCATCTTTTCAGAATACCAAAAGTCATCCCCATCCAAGAAAATGAGGTATTCTCCTCTAGCCTCTTTTAATAACACATTCCTTGCAACAGCTACACCTTGATTTTTCTGATGCAGAACTCTTATACGCCCATCTTCTTTTTGAAATTGATCACATAATTCACCTGTACCATCTGTCGATCCATCGTCCACAATAATTGCTTCCCACTGGGAATACGTTTGACTTCTAACACTATTAATGCATTCCTCGATATATTGGGAAATATTGTACGCAGGAATCAGTATACTGAAAAATGGAGGATCAAATCCCATAATCTTTTTCCACCTATAATGTTATATTTTCCAAGGCATCCTAAATTTTTAAAAGCTGCTGAATTTTATGTTTTACTTTTATTGGTAATACTGCAATTTGATAAAGCTTAACGCCAATTTGATCTCCAAATTTACTTCTATATTTTCTTTCAATTTCCTTTTTTCTTTTTTCGTAGTCAGATTTCCACGACATTCCATAATGATGTATGCTCCGTGTATTCTCTGTAATTGTTAATAACCCCGTCGAGTAATTCATAGGACAAAAATAATCATCCGGATAAATTGTAATTCCTCCCATTACACTTATACAGTTTTCCCCTTTATAACCATACCGATATAAAGTCTCTGTTACATAATTAAGAACTGTTTTTTTGTTAAAAGTTCCATCTTTCATTAAGTATTTTTCATTCTCATATAAATGTAGAATTTCACCTATAATTGGCATCTCCTTTTCCAAGGCAATTCCCACTCCTGGATTAACCATGTATCTTTGATTGGCCGAAATGTCAAATGGCTTCTCTATACCCATAAAAGCTCCATCTGCTAAAATATCATCAATTGATTTAATCAATTCTACATCTGTATCGAAATAAATTCCGCCATATGTATACAGTATCATAAACCTCGCATAATCACTTACAAAAGCCCACATTCCGACAGATGCCGCCTCTTTCACATATTGGCAGCATTCCAAATCAAAATTAGATTCATTCCATTCTCTAATCTCATACCCCGGACAATATTTTTTCCATGACTCGATACAATCACGCGCAAGCTTTGGTAACGGATTCCCACCAAACCAGCAATAATGTATTACTTTAGGTATCATGTTTTTTCCTCTTCAAATAAAAAAATTCTGTAAAAAACAATATCAAAAAAGCAGCTCTCTTCTTTTCCAAAAAGCACAAATATCTATATTTCGGCGGCAGCAATTTATAGGGATATTTTTTTAATATAGTTTGCACCTCTTTACAATTGCAAATTTCCTTTATTTTTTTTCTGGCATAATCCCTGCCATTTGTTTTTATAAAAGCTGCTTCCTGAATAATTCCTATTCTCGCTACAGTTAACAAATATCTTGACATACTATGAAAGCAATCTTCCGTTAAGAATTCTTTTGACAATCGATTATACATTTCATGATACAATATAACGTTTTTTTCAAATCGGTCTAATCGATACACGGTTGTAAGTGAAGCAGGGTTATAACGATAAAAATAAAGAACTGCATCGCAATGAACTATTTTTCTGCAACGCAAAATAACATCAATATCAAAAAGCATATCTTCCGCTATAAACACTTTTTCTGACTCAAAGTGTATACTATATTCTTCTAAAAGCTGTCGCCTGAAAATTCCTCCACATACAGTTGCTCCATAAAAATTATCTTCCCTGCATTCCGGCGGCCGTCCAATACGGTCCAATAAATACTGCCGAATGTCTTCTTTTCCGGACCACATCTGCAATTGTAAATGATTTTCGTCATCCTCTATTATACTTTCCCCTGTTGGTTCTTCCACTGTAAATCTTTTCCAGGCACAATAAGAAATATCTGCCTCGTTTTCTATAGCATTTCTATACAATATTTCATACATTCTTTGAGATATAAAATCATCAGAATCTACAAATCCTACATATTCACCTGATGCAATCTCCAATCCTCTATTTCTTGCCATTCCCAATCCATTATTTTCACAGTGAATCACCTTAATATTTTGATATTTTTCTGCATATTGATCACATATTTGCCCCGAAGTATCGGTGGAACCATCGTCCACAAGGATAATTTCCATATTGTTTAAGCTTTGCCCAACTAATGCTTGCAGACATTTTTCTACATACATGGAAACGTTATAAACAGGTACTATAATACTGACAGCGGGTTGTTTCTTATTATTCATGAAATAATCCTCGTATTGATATTTCTCTTCTCTACTTCCTTACTTGGTTTAGATACAAAAATCAACTCTGAAATAAACAGCATTGAAACATTTAAAAATATATAAGTAGCCATATTTTCCGGTCCCAGAAATAAAATAAATGAAAATAAAATCAGCATCCTTTTATCATTCTTTTCTTTTGCATATCTATGTAGCAAAAATAACATACTGCCCACTATAATTATAAAATAAATGAATCCCTGATTGATATACATAGCTTCATACCCCATATCAAGATATATATATCTTTTCTTATAAGTCAATTCTATCGGGCGAAACCCAAAAAGCTTTATGCCATATGCGCTATAAAAATAACCTGCCTGCGAAATACGGTTTGTCAATAAGCTGTTAAGCAGAGAAAATACCGGATTCATATATCGAAAATATATAATCGGCAATAGCGAAAATATTGCAATATATAAAAAACTACCAGTTCTTATTCCTTTTCTTGTTAATTTATTAAATGAAGAAAAACGGATTAGCCATGCAGTAGCTAAAATAATAATTGTTATAATAATGCCTGTGCGGCTATTGGTAAAATAATACGTAATCATCGACAGGAAAAAAAGTGTTACCAATATCCATCTCTTCAGTCTCACATAATTTACATAAATCATCATGGTTGCAATATACAAAACATAAGCCTGCAGCGCATTCGGATGCCCTAACCCAAATCCATGCCTGATTTTTCCGTTCTCTAAATAAATCATCTCATCAATACTAATATTCAGCAAAAAACAAATAAGAAAAAAACTACAGCAAATTAACGTTAATCTGTACGTTATTCTTATTACTTTTTCCAGATCCACATTCTTTGCTGCCATAATGACAAGGGCAAACCAAAATACCCTCATATCCTGTGATGGCCGAATTGTCAGAATTCCAATCAGCATAAGAATACTACATATAATCATTTCCTTTGCAGTATACTTTGTATAAATAATTTTAAACAGAAAAAAGAAAAGTGCGATAGCAGAAACCATAGAATTGGAATATGCAGACAGCGATGAATATGCAACATACATATGAATCACCATCAAAGACCAACCGAGTAAAAATAATCCCTCTGCCAACTTCTTTTCTTTTATTTTTCCCATTTCCTTTACTGTAAGCCCTATCATTTTCATAATAATATATTTTCCATACTAATCACTTTGAATCATTATGTCATAATATGTGCCTTTTTTGTAGCTTTCTTCTTTTTTGAACTTATATGTCAGTTTATGAAAACATACCTGACTCCTTATTCCTTCCCAGATATCTTCATTATATAAGTCAAATAACCGCAATAATAAAATATGGGAAGTAGAATTGCTGAAAGGTATTACCTTGTCCCACACATCCGGATATGCTTCAATTGCCAGCTGAAAAAAATCATGAAAAATATAATAGTCAATCAGTTTATTGTGCTTTCTCCAATACTCATATAAAAGAGCCTGTGTAAGCAATAAGATTGGGTTACCGGAAGATGCCGTTATAAACCAGTTAGAAATACAGGTACAATGGCCGTCCAATCCCGGCTTCAAGTTTTGGAATAAAAATAAATTCGAATCGAACATATATTCCAGATAATGATTTCCAGAACAATAAACTGTTGCATCAATCCATGTTCCTCCGTATTTATTCAGCAATTCAAGCCTGAGAAGATCCGTCATATGGGCGCCGCGAATAACGCCGTCTTGAATTTTTTTCTGGATAAATTCCGGAAAAGAAACATATTCACCGATATTCCTTTCTGTAAGGAAAACAATCTCCCTGTCTGCAATATTATCCTTCAACGACTGATAACATGTTTTCACTATGGGCGGCGCATTGTCTATTCCCTGCAGCCAACACACCCATATCTTTTTTGAATGATTCTGCGGCACTTCATCACGATGCGCTTCCAGATAAGAATGAATAAATGAGCCATATTGTTTTCTCATCTTGCACAATATTCTGTTATTCACTGCCAATCTGACAATCTCCAAAGACTTCTTTCGGATTCCCAAAAGACAGGTAATCGCCAAAGAAAAAAACAGAACATGTGCCCGGCAGTATTGTAAAAGAATTTCCTTGCCCCCAACCTTCCTAAATAAAGATATAAACTTTCTCATGTATATTACCTATTCAAGTACTTCTTTAAATGCATTTACCAGCCTTGCATTATCCTCCGAATTCCTTACCGCTATCCTCACAAACTGTTTTTCACCCATTTGAATCTTTTTTGTCAGATCCTTAATGAAGATGTTATATTTAAGAAGCATTCGTTTTGTCACTTCTTTAGATGTCATGCCATGCGTAATCTCCACCATGATATAGTTGGCCTGTGACGGAATCACCCGCAAACCTTCAATCCCTGCCAACGCATCCGCCAATTTCCGCCTTTCTCCTTTCAGCTTTACCAGTGAAACTTCATAATCCTTTTTATACTTTTCCTCAATCTGCATATAAAACTCCCCGAAAGAATTTATATTCCAGATTGCAACTTCTTTTTTCATACAGGCAACCATCTCTTCATCCGCCGATACCAGAATGCCCAACCGAATACCCGGAACCCCATATGATTTTGATATGGATTTGACTATGACAAGATTCTTATATTTGTTTATAATTTCCTCATGAATCAGCGTACTGTCATCTTCCTCTGCAAAATCCACAAAAGATTCATCCACTATAATTCGGATTCCTTTTTCCTGACACCAGCTCACTAAGCGCAGCACATCTTCTTTCCTGATATAATTACCACTGGGATTATCCGGATTTATCAGCACCAGAGTTTCTATTCCGGTTCCCTCAAAGAACCTCATCAAATCTTCTGTCTCATATGCCAAATTATCGTTTTGCGGAACATACACGACATGATTGTCCTTATCATATCTGTTTGGATACTCTTCAAAAGTTGGACGGATAAAACCCACTTTTCCCCGCAGTTTTTCCATCAGACATTTTATCAGTTCTGCCGCACCGTTCCCTACCAGAACATGTTCCTGATGGATACCAAAATTCTTAGCGGCAAGCAGACTGTTCACGTTCAGACCTGACGGGTACTGTGTCAACAGCGTCTCAAAGCTGGCCTTCATTTCATTCATCATTTTCTGTGGCGGAAAATATGGATTTACCAGATAACAGAAATCCAACAGATTCGGATATCTCCAATAGCCCCCATATCTGGCTTGAATATTTGCCACCTTTTCATCAGAATCCGGGGCAAACATAGAAGAAGCAATATCCAAATCCTGTATATCGTCAATCTCATACCACAGCTGCCCATCCAACTTCTTTGCCCTGATTTCCGGTTCATCCAACATTGTAATTACCCGCAGCACCTGCTCATAATACTCATTATTACCAAGTGCCTTGGAATAAGCATCCAGAAAGGGAACATAGTGTGTCTCTGAAAAATGCTGACTGAACTTATAGATATTAACTGTTTTATAATAAAACGGAATATCTTCAAACACAAACTTCTGGCCAGGGACAAATGTTTCAATCGTATCATCTTCCCCGATTTTTATACAGGTACCATCCATCCAGCTCTCATATTTATCCACCAAAGCAAGTGTCTCTCTGGGATCATCCAATAAACACTGAAGCACACTATCCTCAAATATAAGATCTGATTCCATCAACAGCGTATCTTCGTTTAACAAATGTTCTTTTGCAAGAGCAAGGGAGTAAATATTATTTGTTCTATCATAAATCAGGTTAATCACAAAACAGATTTGAGTTTGGATTTTCAGTGTTTCTATGTAATCTATGAGCTTCTGACCTTCATAACCCACAACTATCACAATCCGAGAAAGCTTGAACTTCTCTAACTGATGAAGCATACGTTCGATCAGTGTTATCCCGTTTACCTTTACCATGCACTTTGTGTTATTCCGGGTTAAATCTTTCAGCCGTTTTCCCATTCCTGCTGCTAATATCAACCCCTGCATTTGCCTGTTTCCTCCTTATTCTCCCTCTATCCGTATTCACATCTCATATATCTTTTTACTTGTTTTCAAATTATTACAAAACTATCACACCCAGAACTTTTCTGTCTAATTTAATAAAATCCAACACCTTTACCTCTCATATGTTGTATAGGTATGGTGTGTTTTTTTTCCTGCTTCGTCAGGAGGCGTCATATAATCACCATATGTAGTCGTAAGAAACTCATCGTATCCTACAGGTATGTTAAACTCACTGTCTTCAAATTGATGTTTCTGCGTCTCAAAAAGTTCTTTCTTATACACGTCACGAAAACGTCCGTATTTTTTTCCTGCAGGCCACACCAGACATGCAACATATTTACTGTCCTCATATCGATAACTTCGGGAATATGCTGCGAGCCTATTAATATAGTGTTTATTCCCCATGAGCTTTGCCCATACAAAAGCGGGTAATTTTAACAGCATTTTCAATCTGGATTCTGTATTATCCGCAGCATAGCTTTTCCGACTGGTCAAGAAACATAAGGAAGCCAATCTTTTTGTCCTGGCAATTAACCGATTTGCAGTATCTATATTATTTCCCACGCCATCCAACGGATAGATGTCTACAAAAAGCCCTATGTCATAGTCAACCTCATTCTCGAAAATCAGGTGATATCTTATATCGCTAATGCGGGATATCATATGTGGATACTTTTCCACCACACTTGAATCAAACAGCTTCAGCGGAAACAATTCGTCGGCATTTTCTATGAAAAATTTCTTTAAAGCCTCATAATCTGGTCGTGGCATCATCAAATCAATATCATCATCCCATGGAATAATCCCATTGTGACGCACAGCTCCAATCAAAGAACCATATGTAAGAAAATATTTCCATCCATGCTCATCACATATCCTGGCAATTACTTTTAAAATCTCGTAAGCGCCCAACTGGACTTCCCTAAAAGTCAGCTCCTTACCCATACTCCGTTTAACTCTCCATCTAAGTCAAAATCTCAGCAGAATTACCTAAAACCATAAATAAACAGATTCTCATATTTATCAGCAATTGCCTTCCAGGTATACTCATCTGCAATCCTCTGCTTTGCCCGCTTGCCATACTCTCCTATTGCTTTCCCATCCATCTCTTCTGCAATATTGATACAATGTGCCAAATCTCCCTCTTCTTTCGTCCAATACAGCGCTGCGTCTTCTGCTACTTCTCTATTAAATCCGACATCCAAAAGCAGGTTCAACTCTGTACTTCCAAGCGCCTCCAACAGACTCGGATTGGTTCCTCCAACTTCATGTCCATGAAAATATCCATATGCATTTTCTCGAATTTTCTTCAACAGTTCCTGGTTATAAACTGTACCTACAAACTTAATTCTCTTATCCTGCTTAAAATGTAATTTTGCCTCCAGACAATCCAAAAGCTTATCATTTGCCGTGGTTATAATAGCGAAATCCTTACCTGTCTTCGATTTCATAAACTCACGAATCATAACCTCATAGTTATTTTCCGGCACAAATCTTCCCACAACCAGATAATACGCCTTTCTCTCCAGTCCTTTCTCCTTCAGCCAATTCACAAAGCAGCTGTCCTCGCTCTCCATCTGACTCTTTCCGGTTTCCGCACCGTATGCAATATAAATCGTATCAGGATTACTGGCGCCGATTCCTTTGCCATCATAAGTTTCATGAATATAACTCTCTATATTCTTACTGTCACATATCAGCAAATCGGCATACTTTGTCATAATTCTTTCAGACAGCTTCCAATATCTCCTCACGGGAGCTGACCATTTTGCCCGCATCCACTCATGTCCATCCGGGTTCAAGTAAACTTTTCCGCCCAGCATATGTATTTTCCATCTAAAATAACGAGCAAAATACCCTATCCTGCATGCCAGAATATATACAACAGGATGTTCAATGTGATGTTTCTTAATGTATTTACAACACGCCCTCAAAGCTGCCAAATCGTAATAAATTGCCTGAGCGGGTCCTATATTTGGAACCGCTACATTAAAGCAACGAGCATTGTGATACTCAAACTCTTTATCTTCGGCATTTTTACAGGCTACATGATACTTAATTGTACGATTATATTGATGGCACTCCGTCAGTCTGTCCAAAAAGGTTTCATATCCACCATATTTACCAGGAATCCCCTTGGATCCCACTATAAACACATGCTGCATATTGAAACCTCCCTACGACTTTGATATCTCCCTGTTTACTCACCATGATCTATCAACCAACTCTCTGATAAAATCCACTGTTTTATGCGATTGCTAACCGAAAGCTTATCAATCACTTTTTAATCTATGCTTGTGCTTTCCCATCATTTACCGTATATTACTACGTACCCCACCACTGTTTTCCCAAGAGCCGCAATACTCTCATGTTCTCTGTGTATCTGCCTCCTCAGCGACTTTCCCCGCTGCTCCACCAGTATCACTCCGTCGCATTCCGCAAGGGTCTCCAGGGTGTCTGCCGTTACATTCATGTCATCCCCGGCCACCAGTGCCATATCCTCACGCAGATACTGTATGACGGAATCCACAAAGCCCTGGAGCCTCTCCTGCCCCACGGTCCCCGTCACCAGAAACGTCCCCCCGTTTCCGGTAAGGTTCGTCATGTTCACTGCCGCAATCCGGTACGCCTCCTCTTCAGACGGGCGTTTCCCGGTTCCCTCCAGCCTTTCCAGAAATTTGTCAATACTGCCCAGGAACCGTTTCCGCTCTGCCCCGGGAAAAACCCCCAGGATTTGGTATCCGTACCGCTCCCGCAGTTCCCGCTCCCCCCGGAGCCTGTCACTGAACAGATAGCCTGCCCCATAGCAGAATGCCATTCCGAACAGTCCCACCGCAAACCCCACTGCAAAGTGCCTTACCGGGCCGCGTTCCTTCAGGCCCTCCAGCTGCGTCTTCAGTTCTTCCACCTTTTTGCCCGCCTGTTCCGCCGTCAGTCCCTGTTCCTGCGCCCTTAACAGCACTGCCGCCTGTTCCTGGTCCGCCGGCGGCTCCTGGCCCTGCTCCCTTGCCTGAAGCAGCTCCCGCATCTCTGCCTGTTCTTCCAGCGCTTCCTGCACTTCCGCCTTCTTTTCCGGCAAAACCGCCGTGTTATACCATATCGCATAGCCACCCCAAAGGGCACATAACGCCAGTGCGGCCAGTATAACGGATCTCCAACGGTACAATACATGGAACAGCAGGTCCTTCAGTGCAATCTCCTGTTCATATTCCCGGCAATCTTCCATCCTCTCCACCCTTTCTCCGTTCCCATACGTTTATGCGCTGCCGCAGGGGAAGCCTCCAGGTTGTCCCCTGCTGGATCCGGCAGTTTTTCCTGCCGCCTCACATGGCCCCGTCCTTTCCCAGTACCACCTTCACGGTCTTCAGCAGTATCCGGAAGTCCAGCCCCATGCTCCACTCCGTGATATACTTCGTGTCCAGCCGCACCACTTCCTCGAAGTCCGTGATGCTGCTCCTGCCGC
>OFFK01001659.1_pt1 | contig 15102 bp, 13 predicted proteins | sample 1521361 | NCBI WGS metagenome assembly OFFK01 (sample SAMEA3504096, study PRJEB24116) | mouse gut metagenome | biome: mouse gut; feature: mouse-associated habitat; material: faeces | place: Denmark | collected 2011
CGGAGTGCTCTGGAAATGCAGTGTTTTCAAGGGCTGCGAGTTTCCGAGAGTACTCAATAGAACAAAAGGAGGTTATGGCTGTGGAAATGTCGGCAGACACAGAGATAATAAACGCGGTAAGCGCAGCGGATACGGATGCACAGTATGATGACAAGGCAAAACGGCTGTTGGGGAACAAGACCATTCTGGCACATATTTTGGTAGAGACAGTTGATGAGCTTAAGGGAATGAACCCGAAAGATGTGGTGTCCTACATTGAGGGAGAGCCATTTATCAGCGTGGTTCCGGTAGAGCCGGGATTAACCAATGTGGAAAAGGAAAAAGGCGGGAAGAGGATTGTCGGGCTGAATACAGAGAATGCGGAGATTAACGAAGGACTTATTCGGTTTGACATTATTTTTTATGTACGCATGAAAGATGGCATCTCGCAGGTTATTATTAATGTAGAGGCACAAAAAGACGAACCGGAAGGCTACCATATCTTAAACAGGGCAGTATTCTATGTAAGCCGCCTTGTTTCCTCGCAGAAGGAAAGGGATTTTGTCAAAACAAACTATAATGACATCAGGCGTGTATTCAGCATCTGGGTGTGCATGAACATGGACGAGAACAGCATGGCTTATGTGCATTTGGCAAAGGATGATTTAGTTGGTTCTTATCCGTGGAAAGGCAGGCTTAATCTGCTGAATATCGTTTTGATAGGCATATCGAATGAACTTCCGGAGCGTGATGATAAGTATGAGCTGCACCGTCTTTTGAGTGCGATTTTGTCAATGGAATTATCTGTTGATGAAAAGCTAAATATTATAAAAAGTGAATACAGTATTCCAGTGGATGATAAATTGAGAAAGGACGTGAGCGCTATGTGTAATCTTTCGCAGGGAATCAGGGATGATGAAAAGACAAAAGTAATTATGAATATGCACAAGAAGGGCTATACACCAGAACAGATAGCGGAGATTGTTGAAAAAAGCATAGGTGAAGTAGAAGCTATCATTAAGAAAAGGGAGCCTGTACTGGCATAATCACAGTAACTTAGTAACACAAGCAGTAAAGCAGCGGATTTGTTTTATGAGAAAACAATTCGCTGCTTTTTCTGTCGTGCGCCCGGCGGCGCACGTTTCCAACGGGTGCAAGTCCCGAATCCGCCCGGTAGTGGGAAGGATATAGCCGAAGGCAAGGGTGTCTATCGTGAGGTGGAATCTGAAGGAAGCTGGATGTGGGGAACATACTAACCTGCGGGCAAATCTCCGGTCTGACGAACAGAAACCACATATGAGGTTATGTATGAGGGTAAGACTGCGACGCAAGCCAAAGCCCGATAGCTACACGGAATCATGCATGATAAATGTGGCAGATGGATGGAGAGAAGGAAACGTGTGGTACCTGGGGAGGTCTGTGCGGCATGCTCTGAGAAGAGTAACCATCGCAGAAAGCGATGCTGAACGCACAGAAGTCAGCAGAGGTCATAGTAGTGAGGTTTTTTTATCATGAAGGACCGAATCAGTAGGAGTCTTAAGTATGACCGGGAAAGGAGGAATGACCGCTTATGACAGAAAACTTGGAAAACAATGGCTGTCCGCAAAGAGATAGTGCGGAACACGAAGGGTATGCGGAAGCGTCAAGGTCATTCAATCGGATATGGAAAGAAAGAGACAGTGCACAGCCGAAGCTCTTGGAAGCGATACTGCACAAGGACAACTTCAACAGGGCGTATAAGAGAGTGAAGGCAAACAAGGGAGCGCCGGGAATCGACGGGATGACTGTCGAGGAAGCGCTTCCGTACCTGAAGGGACATCAACAGGAGCTGACCGACCGGATTTATAGTGGGAAGTACACTCCGTCTCCAGTGAGACGCGTTGAGATTCCAAAACAGGATGGTGGTGTGCGGAAGCTTGGCATACCAACCGTGATAGACCGAACACTCCAACAGGCAATAACGCAACAGTTGGTGCCAATCTATGAGCCATTGTTTACGGAGGGCAGTTTCGGCTACCGCCCGAACAGAAGCGCAAAAGAAGCGATACTGAAAGTGAAGAAGTATGCAGAGCAAGGCTTTACATTTGCGGTAGTCCTGGACTTATCGAAATACTTTGACACGCTCAATCACGAAATACTTATCAACCTTCTTAGGAAGAATGTAAAGGATGAGCGGGTAGTGCAGCTGATTAAGCGATACCTGAAAAGTGGAGTCATGGAAAACGGAGTGGTCATCGACACAGAGGAAGGTTCGCCACAGGGAGGGAATCTATCTCCATTACTGGCGAATATCTACCTCAACGAGTTCGACCAGGAGTATCGAAAGAGAGGAGTCCCGTGCATTCGATATGCAGATGACATTGTGCTTCTGGCAAAGAGTAAACGGGCATCGGATAGACTTTTGGAGAGCAGTACAAAGTACCTTGAGGGAAAGCTGAAATTAACAGTCAACCGGGAGAAAAGCCGTACTGTGAGCGTGTTCGCAATCCGAAATTTTAAGTTCCTTGGCTTTGCATTGGGAAGGAATGGAAGCGGCATATATGTCCGGGTTCATGCAAAGACATGGAAGAAGTTCAAGTCGAAGCTGAAAGAATTATCTTCCCGTAGGTCTGTACAGTCCATCAAGCCAAGCCTTGGGAAAATCAAGGTCTATGCGAGAGGGTGGCTGAACTATTATGGAATCGCGAGCATGAAGAACAATATAGATGACATCAATGGATGGCTCTATCACAGAATACGTATGTGTATATGGAAGCAGTGGAAGAAACCCAAGACCAAAGTGCGGAACCTAATCAAGATGGGAGTACCGAAGGACTTGGCGTGGCAGGCTGGAAACAGCCGCAGGGGATACTGGTTCACAACACATACAGTTGCCATAAATATGGCAATGACAAAGGAAAGACTGATAAACAGCGGCTTTTATGATTTAGCCACAGCCTATCAGTCTGTGCACGTCAACTATTGAAAGCGCCGGATACGAGAACCGTATGTCCGGTGCTGTGAGAGGACGGCGGTTAGTCACCGCCTCCTACTCGATTTTGTGGGAACAAAGACACTGCTTGCGAAGTAGCACACAACCGCCTATATGAACTTTGGACTATTTGCTTTTTTCTCCGTAAGGCGTTTGCTCCTCTGCTACCATCTGAATTTCCTGTTGTGGCTCGAAGCTATAAACTATGGACTTATGTTCCTGTTGTGGCGCTTCATAAGGTCTTCCTTCTTTGTTGTAGGTGAGATTAAATACAAGATCAGAAAGCCATTTCTTGAATGAGGGATTATCCTGAAATTGTTTGAACAGCTCCATATTATCAGCCATGATAGCAAAGATGACCTGCTGCAAAGCCCGCTCGCTTTCAAGCCTCGCACTCTGTTCATCAGAGTTCTTCATGGCATTCTGATATTTCTCATCTCTGGAAACCATAGCAGGAATTTCGAGAATCTGTCGACGCACATTATCCGCATCGTTCCAGTTGATATTGCCAAACATATCGTTGAAATCAGACAGAATAACAGAAAGTAAATCCATCTCCGGCTCGATAATGTGACCGACCTTGCCAGCGGGGACTGGCGCAACCTCGGAATCGGAATCTTCCAGTTTGATGGACATTGACTCACGCGCCTCATTGCGATAGCTTTCCAAATCGATTGCCTCAAGGATGCCCTGCGACCAATCGTCCTCGCGGGGAGAAGGCAGTTTTGGTATCAGCAGATTGAGGAAAATGGAAAGCCGTTCCCAATCCGCATTGCCATAGGGAAGAATCGCGCCGAGGAATCCATATGTACGGCAGAACGCTTTTGCCGCGCTTTTGAACTTGATCTGGTCGTCCGTTTCCAGCTGCATATAAATCGCTGTGCAGGCGTCCAGCGTAGGATCAAGCTTATCACGGTCTGCGCCATTCAAATACAGGTTAACCAGGTGTTCTACATCATCGCCAGAATATACCTGATCCCCTTCTATCGTTGCCACAAGATCATAGAGTTTGTTGGGGTCAGTCTCGCCGGACAAAATCGTGGTACGATAGTAGCGGGAGAAGGACTCTTCAATAATTTCCGGTTTATTAGCGAAATCCAAAACGAAGGTGTCGTACTTCTTTGGATGACAACGGTTCAGCCTTGAAAGGGTCTGTACCGCTTTGATGTCATAGAGCATCTTATCCACATACATCGTGTGGAGCAGGGGTTCATCAAAGCCGGTCTGGAACATATCCGCAACAATCAGGATGCGATACGGGTCTGCCTTAAAGGTCTTTGGTATTTTTGCGTCCGGGAATCCATTCATGCCTGCCGAGGTCAGCGGCGGTTCCTGACTGTTGTACTTACACTCACTAGAGAAAGCAATAATGGTTTTATAGGGACTATGCCTTTCAGAAAGACACTTATTGATAGCATAATAATATTCGATACATCGCGGAATACTGGCAGTCACAACCATAGCGCGGGCCTGCCCGCCAACTTTCCCCTTAGCGATAACCTGTTCATGGAAGTGGTCAACCATCATAGCGGCCTTCTTCGCTATGGTATAGCTGTCGCTCTCCACAAAATTGCGGAGTTTCTTCTGGGCGCGCTTTTTGTCAAACATCGGATCGTCCTCGACAGTCTTCATCAATCTGTAAAAGCTGTCAATAGGCGTGTAATTCCGCAACACATCCAGAATGAATCCCTCCTGGATAGCTTGCTTCATCGTGTAGACATGGAATGGCTTATGCTGCAATTCGCCCTTTTCATTCAATATAGGATTTCCGTATTCATCCACAACAAGTATGCCGAAAGTTTCCAGTGTCTTATTCTTCGGTGTAGCTGTGAAAGCAAAATAGCTGGCATTATTCAGCAGTTTACGTCCTTCCATCATAGCGTTGATTTTGTCCTCATTGTCCATCTCGTCATCCGAAGCGAGTCCGGAGAGGGCAAGATTCATCTGCGCAGAGTTGCGCCCGCTCTGCCCTGAATGCGCCTCATCAATGATAATAGCGAAACGATTCTCTTTGTGAGCGGCTCCAATCTGCGGCACAATGTATGGGAATTTCTCAATCGTGGTAACGATGATACGCTTGCCGTCTTTAATGGCTTTTGTGAGGTCTCCAGAGTGTTCTGCCCAGGCCACGGTATTGCTGACTTGCATAAACTGCTTGATGGTATCCCTAATCTGTTTATCAAGAATACGGCGGTCAGTGACTACAATGACAGAGTCCAGCATCGGACGTCCATCCTGCTCAAGACCAATCAACTGATGAGCAAGCCACGCAATAGAGTTGGACTTGCCGCTTCCTGCACTGTGTTGAATCAGGTATTTATGCCCGACACCATTTTCACGCACATCATTAAGAAGCTTTGTAACCACATCCATCTGATGATACCGTGGAAAGATTTGCTTCTCTCTTTTCTTTTTGGTATCCTCATCTACCTCAATAACGACCTGGGCATAGTTCTCAATAATCAGCGTCAGTTTTTCTTTTGTAAGAATGTCTTTCCACAGGTAATCAGTCATCAAGCCAATGGGATTTGGTGGATTTCCCGATCCATCGTTATATCCCTTATCGAAAGGCAGAAACCAACTGTCTTTGCCCGCAAGGCGAGTACAGAATTTGATGCGGGCGTCATCCACGGCCAGATGCACCATGCAGCGCTTGAACTGGAACAACATCTCTCGCGGATCACGGTCATCCTTGTACTGCTGTACAGCATCATCTACATTTTGCTTTGTGAGCTGGTTTTTCAGTTCAAAGGTGATGACAGGCAATCCATTGATAAATAAGCACAGGTCGAGGGCGAGTTTTCCTGCGTCCTGAGAATAGTGGAGCTGCCGTGTCACACTGAAAATATTTTTCTGGAACATTTCCCTTGCTTTTCCGTTATTTTCAGTCGGAGTGAGATAGAACATGATGAGATCAACCGGGTACACCTTGATGCCACTGCGCAGAACATCTACAATACCGCGTTTGACCAACTCACCCTGGAGACGATTCAGGAACTGTCGCTTTTTCTGCTCGGACTGAAACACCCCAAGTTTACTCATCTGCATGGGCTGGGTATCCTGCAAAAATCGAAAAAGCCGAGTCTCATCGATTGCATATTCTTTGCTGTAATCGGCGTTAGTCCCTTCTTCATAACCATTCTGCTCAACCAGCCATTTTACAATGAGGGCCTCCAGACCGCTTTCTTTTGTATTTGTAAAGGCCATATTCAGCCCTCCTGTTCTTCTATCCGCTTGCGCTCGGCTTCGATTTCACGCTGTAATTCTTCAGCAGTGGGTAATGCAAAACGATAACGCGAAGCAAAAACTTGTTGAGCATCGTTCAAAACAGAGTATTTAACGATTGCCTCATTCTTTTGGGAACACAAGATGATGCCGATAGTCGGGTTATCATCTTCGTTTTTATATAGCGCATCAAACATCCGGATGTAGCTGTCCATCTGCCCAATATCACCATGCGTCAATTTGCCAATTTTCAGATCGATCAGCACATGGCACTTCAGGATACTGTGGTAAAACACGAGATCAAGATAAAAATCCTCATCCTCATAGCGCATCAACTTCTGTCTGGCTACAAAACAGAAACCGCGTCCTAACTCCAACAGAAATCCCTGTAATTTATCTATCAATGCCTGCTCTAAATCCGACTCTCGCAGGGTCGGGTAATCTTTCAGGTCGAGGAACTCCAGCACATACGGGTCCTTGATGAAATTTTCCGCAGCTAAAGATACCGTAAGTTCAGCGGCTTCGTCTTTTACAGGTGTCTGCTCTCTGCTTGCAAGAAGGCGCTCATAATATAGGGTAGAAATCTGTCTCTCCAGTTGGCGGCTCGACCATGCGGAAGCGATGGTCTCGTCTATATACCACTGCCTTGCCTGTTCGTTTTCCACAGACAGCAAGAGGCGATAGTGCGTCCAGGTCAATTGCGAACGCAGTGCGTTCGTATTTGGGAACATTACATAAAATTTCTTCATCTGCTGCAATGTCCGCACAGAAAAGCCCTTGCCAAAGTCCTTGGTCAAACGGCTGGATAACTCCTGCAAGATGGCCTTTCCATAATCAGCCCGCGCATTGCCATTCTGCTCATGCTCTATGATGATGCGCCCAATCTGCCAATAGGCTTGTACCATCGCAAAGTTGACCGCGCTGTATGCTTGACTGCGCGACAGCAGGAGGGTTTCTTTTATTTCGGAGTAGATGTCCTCATAGGGAACTAATTCATTATTATTCATCCAATAGTGGTTCCTTTCCCGGTGACCTTATCATTTATGGGTCTGCTGTCTAATTTATCCAAATCGTTAATATAAAGCTCATGGATTTCTGATTTTCCTGCAATTGTTGCGGCAGAGGCTATAAGTCTACGCTAATATTGAGGAGTCCGCAATCCAACAATAATTTTATGAGGCTTCATTTTAACACATGAACGCTGTTCAAACATTGCCGGACGGATCATTCTCCATTCTTGGTCGTATTCATGGCACTTTTTCTTAATTAAAGAAATTCGCTCAATTTCCCACATAAGCGAGGATTTTACATATTCGTGGAGAGGCGCTAATGCCATATTGTTTTGCTTCTCTATTCTTTCCATCAGCCAAATCCCTAACGCATATTTTGTAGCATCATACATCATGTCTGAATAGCAGACCAGGTAAGTATAAGGGTGTTCTTTCGCTGAAATGCAATTTAGGCAAGCTGTTTCTGTTCCGCACATAAAGGTATCCAGACAGGTAAAATCATATATCTGCACAAAACCGCTGTAGTTATTTGCATATTTTAGCCAAAGTGTCTTATTATATGGGTCTTCACAAAAGCAAATCTAAAATAACCTTCTCTGGAGTGAGTTGCGAACCATCATTAGTTGGCCTTTTAGCTGTGCAAAATCTAACGCTCCATTAGACAACATATTGACAAATATTTCTGGTTCCTGGCCTGTAAGATTTACTATCTGACGCAACTTGTTCGCAAATTCTGTATTTCCTTCAAGCAAATTTGCTCTCAGTTCCTCATAAACTGGAACCATTTGGTCAACATCGATATAGAAATAGGTGTCAAATGGATCGTCATAATGGTCAGCGGAGGAAAAGAACAGTTTGTTTTCTTGCAGTTGTTAGAGAATGCTCACTGACGGGGCGGAATCTGCACAAGGTTTCTGACCTTTTAGATGCTTCGGTCAGCATACTCATACTTGATTCATCATTATTGTGCAGGTTTTTCAATACATCCCAGAATTTTTCCCGTTCGTTATTATCCATCAGCCGTCCTCCTGTTCTTCGGTTTCTTCATTATCATTGGCATCGTTGTCAGCTTCTTCCTCCGCAAATTCGTATTCGGGGATTTGAATGCCACGGACATCAATTTTGCCGGTAACCGTATCCGAGACAAGACGAGCTTTTAGTTCCTGCAAACTGGATATCTCCTGTGTTAATGTATCCTTATATTTTTTTGCTTTATCGCGAAACTCAACTATATACTCCATAATTTCCGCTTGCTCGTCAAGTGGAGGAACAGGCAGAACAATAGTATTAAAATCATTAGTGTAAAGTCGCCAGAATCCTTCAATGATGCCACGTACTCTGATGCGCAGCTCACCTCGGCAACAGTCGCTTTTTAGTACAGTTTCAGCAAACGACGGAAGAATTCTTTCTGTGTTTGGCCTCAGCACCGTATAGTCAGGACTAATTACTCCAGACTGCGGAGCCAGTGCAAAAACACCTAAATGTGCTTTAAGTCGATTCAAAACAAGATCATCTTTATCGCACAGCTTACCGCCCATATACGATTCCGAAAGCATTCTACGTTCGTCAAGTTGACTGTCCGGCACAAGTCCATATTTTTGGCTCATAGACAAATGTTGCTCTAAGCCATCTTGTGAGCGCTTATCTCTTTCTGTAAAGAGATACTTGCATCTCATAGCTTGCCAATGTTCCGGAATATCACCAAGCCACTCCGTTCCAGAATCCTTTGCCGCTACATCATTACGCAGACCATGTGTAATAATGTGCGAAATATGAACACTTTGTCGTTTATGGAGCAAAGCTATCTGCTTTCTTTTTACCGAGATTAGCTTATTGATACTCGAAACCTTCCAATCCAGAAACCGCACAATCTGATCCTGTTCGGGGCGGGGAGGGACGGGAAGCATGACACTTTTTAATTCCTTAAATGATAGGGTCAGTCTTATACCGGTTCCCATACCATGAAATACCTTCTGAGCATCCATGGCCTTGAATAAATAACAGTAATAACGTACATTGACCTTTGTTTGATTCCTTAACCGTAAAGCAATATACGCAGACGTAATAATACCTTTTTCTTTTACTAACGCAATTCGCTGTGAGACAAAATCGTAATTTAGATTCAATCCGTTAATCATGATATCATTAGGAAATACAACAGTATATTTCTCATATGTTTCTATCAAGTCCTCAGTCAATTCATACTTTTTCTTCGGCATTATGGAGCCAAAGAAAAATTGAAGTGCATTCTCCTCGGCAAACGGAGTATTCTTTGTGGTGTTTTCTATGAATAGGGAGGAAAGCCTCGATTGTCCCCACCTTTCAGCGAAGTCTAAAGTTTTCATTGTATCCCCTCCATAATCTCCGCCATCATGCCATTCGCCTCCCGTTCCAATGCTTTAAGGCTTTCCAGAATTTCCTCCATTGGGCGCAATTCCACCGGCTTATAGAAATACTTGGTAAAACTGATTTCATAGCCAATTTGCGTTTTCTTCTCATCCACATAGGCATCGGGGGCATAAGGCAATACCTCATTCCGCATAAAGGCGTCAATGCCACCCTCATATCTAAACGGAATGCTTTCCGTGTCTCGCAAGTCAACATCTGCTTCACCATCAACGGGCTGTGCAGTCGGGTCTTTCTCTGTAATAAAAGGTCGGATCTTTTTTAGAACTCCAGCTTTTAGTTTTGTTACTTTGGCAAATGCTGTCCAATCATCCAGAGAAGCGAATTTTGCAGCTTCGGCAAGAGCATTTTTCACCACCACAAGTTCGTCCGCTTTCTTGAATATGTCTGCGGGTATTTCTCTGTCCAGGTACACACGAAGACGCAGAGGGCGTTCCACGGTGACAGACCAATAGCCGAACTCCTCGTTGTCAAAAACCATGCTGACTTTGCTCTGCTCCATCTCCATAAAAATACGGACGATTTCCCTGCGAATTTCCGGCGTGAATTCACAGTTTTTCTTACCCATATTTTTGCGGAGCGGGGCTTTCATGGCGGTTGCGTCAATCAACTGGATTTTCCCTTTGCGGTGCTCATCCTTCCGGTTGGACAAAATCCAGATAAATGTCCCGATTCCTGTGTTGTAGAACATATTCTCTGGCAGAGCGATGATAGCTTCAACCAGGTCGTTCTCAATCAAATAACGGCGGGTGTTTCTCTCCCCGCTGCCTGCGTCCCCGGTAAAAATGGACGAGCCATTATGTACTTCGGCGATGCGGCTGCCCAGCGACGTATCCTTTTTCATTTTTGCCACATTGTTCAGCAGGAACAGCAGCTGGCCGTCACTCGTCCTCGGAATCATGGCAAGCTGTTCGCCGCCCTCCAGATACGCATTGAAGCGGGTGTCCAAAATTTCCTTTTTGCCGCCCATCTTTTCCGCATCGACCTTCCAGCTCTTCCCATAGGGAGGATTTGACAGCATGAAATCAAATTGCCTTGTGGCATTCCCGTCCAAGGAAAGCGTAGAGCCATAGCTGATATGCTCTGCTTGGTCTCCATCGCCCTTGAGCAGCATATCCGCCTTGCAGATTGCATATGTTTCGGGGTTCACTTCCTGCCCAAACATATGAATAGACACATTCTTTCCCTGCTGCTGGGCAAGCGTCAAAAGCCTGTCCTGTGCAACGGTAAGCATACCGCCCGTACCGCAGGCCCCGTCATAGCAGGAATAGGTGGCATCCTTGATTTGATTGGCGATGGGCATGAATACAAGATCCGCCATCAGCTCAACAACATCGCGGGGTGTCCAGTGTTCACCGGCTTCCTCGTTGTTGTCCTCATTGAATTTGCGAATCAGTTCCTCAAAAATCGTACCCATACCGTGATTGTCCAGTCCGGGGTGCTTCACGATAGTCTGGGCATCATCCTTATAGACCGGCTTTGGGGAGAGGTTGATATCCGGCGAGATGAATTTCTCAATTACCGCCCCCAGAATATCCGCCTCAATCATCGTGTCAATCTGGTTGCGGAACTTGAACTTCTCCAAGATTTCCTGTACATTGGGAGAAAAACCATCCAGATAAGCTTCAAAGTCAGCTTTCAGCGTCTGCTTCTTTGCGCGGCTGGTCAAATCACGCAGGCGGAACGGAGATGCATTACAGAATGCTTGTCCCGCAGTATTGCATAATGCCGGCCACTGGTTATCGATTTTGGCGGCATCAAGTTTCTTTTTCATGTTAAGAACAGCTTCTTTACTGTCCTCCAACATCGCATCCAGGCGGCGGATCACCGTCATAGGCAGAATAACATCACGATACTTGCCGCGTACATATACGTCACGTAGGCAGTCATCCGCGATTCCCCATAAAAAACTCACGATTGCATTGTGAATCTGATTATCCATGTATCTTTATTCCCTTCCTCTTTGAAATTGAATGTCGCTTCCACGAAACATATAATCTGTAAGGCTGGTTCAATCTTCATCTGCCATTTCCATGATATCACTGACATCACATTGAAGGGCGACACAGATTTTTTCGATTATTTCTGTATTCACATTTTCGTTCTTGCCAAGTTTGGTGACAGACGCCGCACTTATACCTGCCAACTGTTGCAGGTCTTTTTTCTTCATATCTTTGTCAATCAGCAGCTTCCATAACTTTTTATAACTGATGGCCATACACGAACCTCCGTTTTCGGGGAGAATGTTAACTCGGTTTTTATTATATCACGTCTAAATTCTAAACGCAAGATTTTCTCCTGCGATTGCAGGAAATAAAGCTGCGTTCCCTTGAAATCCTTGCTTCTATCTGCTATAATAGAAAAATATAGAGTGATTATATACTTTTGGAAAAGGGGGAAGGAAATCATGATTTTTGTGAGTGGCGTTCATGGCGTAGGAAAATCGTATTTTTGCAATTTGGTCAAAGAATCCACAGGGATCGAAACCTACTCGGCCAGCACTTTGATTGCGGCAAAAAAGCAGTCGGAATTTTCGAAGGACAAGCTTATTCCGGATATAGATGACAATCAGCAATTCCTTCTCATAGCTGTGAACGAACTCAAGACTTTTGGCAAGAATTTTATTTTAGACGGACATTTTTGCCTGCTAAATGCTCCTGGTGAAGTTCAACGCATCTCTCACGATACTTTTACCATGCTTAAGCCAGATGCCATTGTGTTACTGACTGAAAAGCCGGAAATTATCGTGTCCCGGCGCAGAGAACGTGATAAAATTGATATTACCGTAGAGAGTGTTGAACAGTTTCAGGAAGAAGAGCGGCACTATGCTGGCGAAGTTGCCAAAAATATTGGCGCAAAGCTCTTTATTTCTAAAGGCGCTGAAGACCTCATGCAAGCAATCGATTTTATAAAATCACTTTAAGGAGGGGCTGATTATGGCAGGTAAGTTTGAACGTAAACGCTTTTCCGAAATTGATCTCAATGATCCCTTTTTCGATTCTTTGAAAGCCGATTACCCTGGCACTTCATCAAGCACTGGTTTTGTACAGTGGTTCACAAAAAAAGCTGCTGATGGGAAGAGGGCCTTGGTATTTGAAGATGATCAAGGTGTAGGAGCGTTTGTAAACCTAAAGCCAGGTGAAACCGAAGAAATCAAGTTGGCAGATGGCGGTGTGTTACCGAAGATTGCGCGCCTTAAAATCACAACGATTAAAATTGATGAGCGTTATCGTAATCAAAGGATTGGCGAAGGTGCGCTTGGGCTAACCTTATGGCAATGGCGAGATTTAGGCATCAATGAGATTTACGTTACTGTTTTTGATAAACACGCCAGCTTGATATTTCTTCTTGAAAAATACGGCTTTGTTTATGTTGGCAACAATTTGAATGGTGAGCGAGTATATATTAAAGACCGAAGAAATCTCGATTTCAGTGACCCCTGCAAATCATTCCCTTTCCTTAGCAGTCAGATTCAATGTGCTGGATGCCTTGCCATTGATATGGAATATCACGACACCATGTTCGCCTCTTCTGACCTTGCTAATACCTTGCAGGAGCGCGTTGACATCAGCGTGGCAAATGGGCTAAAAAAAGTGTACATAGGCAAGCCCTATAGTCTGGCCTTCAGAGTTGGAGAGCCTGTCTTGGTATACAGAAAATATACCGGGGCAAATGGCCGTCCAGGGTATAAATCTGTTATCACTACTTATTGTGTTGCAACACGAATTGAGAAAATAAAGATAAACGGACGAGCCCAATATTCTTACGACCAGTTCTTACACATGGTCGGTAACAAATCGGTCTATAATGAAAACGAATTGAAAGAGAAATATGATACGTGGGCATCTCTAACGCTGATTGAGTTATTGTATTATGGCTATTTTGGTGCAGGGAATAATGTAAATTGGATGTGGCTGAAGGATAATGGTTGTTGGCCTGGAACCCATCCCATGAATTTCCGTTATACAAGGGATCAGTTTGAGAAAATTCTGCGGGAGGGCAATGTAGATGTCGGCAATGTTATTATCAATTAAACCCAGATACGCAAAGGTGATACTTGAGGGGAAAAAACAATACGAATTCCGAAAAAGCAGACCGAAAGATGGTGTAGATCGAATTATTTTTTATGCTTCATCACCACAGAAGGAAGTGGTCGGAGAAGCGACTATTGATAAAATATTGGAAGGGACGCCAAAAGAGATTTGGGAGATAGCAAAAACTGCTGCTGGCATCACAAAGAAGTTCTATTTTTCCTACTATGCTGGAAAAGATAAGGCCATTGCATATAAGTTAAAAGATGTCGTGATTTATGAAAAACCCAAGGCTCTGTCTGATTACGGTATTCGCCAAGCCCCACAATCATTTGTATATCTATAACAATCATTTATTGTGTTACGAAACCGGACGTGTTAATTTTTAATGAAGCAGTATATTTTAATGCCCTCGTACTTCTGCGCTAAAAGCGAATCAAAAGTACGAGGGCATTAATTTTTGTGTTTTGGGGAAGAAAATATCCTTGACAAATCCCATCTTGGTTGCTTATGGAATTGGATTCCCCGGAAAGCTCGTCCTCATGGGATAATCTCGGATATAGGGCGGTAATAAGTTGCTGGGTGGTCTGTCTTGACATAGATTCCTCCGTTTCCGACAGCCAGCCCCACTATTCCGTAGGTTTATTATAGCATAGGGCGGGGTGGGCTGTACAGTTCTTTTTGCTACTTTATGTCGAAAAATATCACGGTTTTTCATTAAGGCTTGTCGCAAATTAGATGTTTATGGAAATAATCTCTGATTTGTGCTACAATAATCCGACAGCTCTTTATTTTATATTTTGTGAGGTAGAACACTATGGAAGCAAAACAAATATTGGATTACTGCCTTTCCTCCTTAAACGGTACGGTACTCGTTGAAAGTTGGGGCGAAAAAGGGATTTTCTACAATCCCGGTCTTGTATTAAAACGTGGCGTATATGTTCTGACTGTTAAGGAAAAAGACGGTGATAACGATAAAGCGTCCAATCTTGACAGAACAGGTATTTACCGTGTCAATCTTGGGCTGCGAAAAAGCACATTCCAAAAGATGTATGGTAAAATTCCGGCACGTCCGGCGGCGGGCGGTGTCGTGGATATGGATTGTGATTTCACTGCTTTAGACATTATCATTCCCCACCCGGTTTATGCTTGGATGGGGTGGGTAAGCGTCCTAAATCCGTCCAAACAGACATTTGAACGGTTAAAGCCCCTTATTCAAGAAGCATACGAATTTTCAGTCGAAAAATTCCAAAAAAGAAAATAGGCAGGAACTGGCGGTCATACTCCACGGCATGACCGCTTTTTCATGCCCGGTTTATGCGGTAAATGGCGGCTTGTGTCCGGCTGCGCTTTCCGCTTCCAGCACTTTCATCATCTTGTCGGCGGCGGTGGCGGTAGTGCCTTGTTTGAAGTAGCCGGAAACCACAAGGACGGTGTTCCCCCGGCGTACCTCGGTCACGCAATCCGGGCGGCGGGCGGT
>OFFK01001664.1_pt1 | contig 15063 bp, 11 predicted proteins | sample 1521361 | NCBI WGS metagenome assembly OFFK01 (sample SAMEA3504096, study PRJEB24116) | mouse gut metagenome | biome: mouse gut; feature: mouse-associated habitat; material: faeces | place: Denmark | collected 2011
TTTAGGAGAAAATATTTTTAGAACTTGCTGCCACGTAAGTGGCTTGGTACAATAGTCCATGGAATACTCACGAAGGCAACGAGCCAAGTGAACGCGTGCTTTCATTTGGCGACTGCCCGTGGAATCAAATGGTGCATGCACCATTTGATATTGCGGCAAAGTTTGCAATGGATATGGACTTTTCGGCTGAACAGATTGCAGGAATGCTCCGGGGCTATGAATCAGACCATCAGACCGGAATGCCCATAGAGGATACAGCGGCTGAGCTTTAGAATACGGATAGAAGACAGAACCATTGTGGAGGCAGTGGTTTAAGGGGAGGCGCTAACCTTGCGCCTCCTTTTCCATCCCCTTCAACTCCTGCACCACCATCACCACAATCACCTGCGTCAGCACAAAAGTCAGCAGATCCGCCACCGGCTGTGCCAACTGCAGCCCCAGGACCCCATATACCCCCGGCAGGATCAAAATCGCCGGGATGAAGAACAGCCCCTGCTTCCCTATAGCCGTAAGCGTAGCCCGGAAGCTGTACCCGATGGACTGGGTCAGCATATTCCCGATGATAGTGAAGGACTGTACCGGCAGCAGCACGCACTGCATCTTCAGCGCCAGGGCCCCTATCTTGACTACTTCAGCGTCTTCCCGCCGGAACAAGCGCATGATAGGCGTGGATACGGCGAACATCACCACCGCCATCACCAGCAGAAACACGAAGGCCACCCTGCGGCAGAAATAATACGCCTCCAGCACCCGCCCGTAACGCTTCGCACCGAAGTTGAAGCCGCACACGGGCTGGAAGCCCTGGCCGAAGCCGATCAGCGCCGAGTTGATGAACATCATGATCCTGGTGACGATGGACATAGCCGCCACCGCCGCGTCCCCGAAGCCGGACGCCGCCACGTTCAGCAGCACGGAAGCCACGCTGGCCAGGCCCTGGCGTCCCAGGGTGGGCATCCCCGCCGACAATATCTCCTTATACACCCATCCCTTCATGGTGAAGAACTTCGGGTGGGGCTTCAGCACGTTCCCCGACCGAATCACCAGGGTCAGCAGGATCAGGAAGCTGACGAACTGGCTGAAGATCGTGGCGATTGCAGCGCCGGAGATGCCCATCTTGAACCCGAATATCAGCACCGGATCCAGAATGACGTTCAGCACGCCTCCGGCCGTGATTCCAAGCATGGACAGGGCCGCATTCCCCTGGGAGCGCAGGTGGTTGTTGAACACGAAGGACACGGTCATGTAGGGCGCGGCGATCAGGATGTATTTCCCGTAATCCCTGGCATAGGGCGCTATGGTCTCCGTGGCCCCCAGTACCCGCACCAGGGCATCCATGTTCCAGATGCCGAACACCGCCAGCAGCAGCCCCAGGACGAACGCGGTGTACACGGCAGCGGAGCAGGCCCTCTGGGCCCTGTCCTGTTCCTTCGCCCCCAGCATCCGGGACATGTAGTTGCCGCTTCCCATGCCCAGCGTAAAACCTATGGCCTGGATCATGGCCATCAAAGAGAAGTTCACGCCCACGGCGCCGGAGGCGCTGGTGCTCAATTGGCTTACGAAAAAGGTGTCCGCCATGTTGTAGATCGAGGTAATCAGCATGCTGATGATGGTGGGCACCGCCAGCCGGGGAATCAGCTTGTTCACAGGGGTCTCCACCATCATTTTATACTTTTCTTCATATGTCATTGCGCGTTTCATCGTTTTTCTCCTGTTCTGCTCCTCTTTCCATGTCGTCATCACTTGCCCGGCCCTGCTGCGCTTTCCTATCCCATCTCTCCCCTGGCGCAGCCCGGCAGAGCGGATTGCCCGGAATCCGCCCCCTTAGAACACGAACTCCTGCTGCTCCATCACTTCGATCTGGGTCGCCAATATAGTCTCCTCCTCAGACCCCCGCATGTGCTCCGCCCGCAGGTACTGCATGTCGTTTCGCAGGTTGGCGGCGATCAATGTCAGGACGTAGATATTGTCGAACCGGTTGTAGATGGACTCCCCGCCCAGTCCCGTCAGGCAGATCAACTGGGTGTTGGCCTTCTTCGCCATGTCCATCAGGGGCTTCAGCAGATGGGAGGCATTGGTCTGGGCGAAGGGGTTGTCCATGAGCAGCACCTTGCCCTCGTTCAGATCGGCGAAGAGATCCGTGTCGTCCTTCCGCATATAGTATAGCAGCGCGGACAGGATGACGAACGCGGACAGAAAGCCCTCCCCGCCGGAGTTCTTCGCCACGTCCGCCCAGGTGATGGGGTATTCCCGCTGTTCCTCAATCTTGTACAGGCGGATCTGGATGTTGCCGATTCCCACCACTGCGTCATAGAGCCCCCTGGTGGTGATCCGCGTGCCCAAAAATTCCTGCAGGTTCCCGTTCTCCTCCAGCAGGGCGATTCCCCTGGCTGTCACGTCGTCGATATAATCCTGGAGCCGCAGGACGAACATACTCTCGTTCTCCGCCCAATCCGGCGGCTCCACCCGCAGCATCTTCACGGGCCGCTCTCTGACGGTGATGGTGGAATTGCGGTCTATCCTGCCCAGGTTCTCGTGCACCTCTTTCAGGTAATCCCCAAAGAGCTCCGTGATCTTCTCCTTTTCCTTCTCCACCATGGAGATGTCCACCTGGAGCTTCTCCATCAGGCTGTCGTAGGAGGCTATGGTGGTGTCCAGCTGCCTGATGACCCGCTCCGCATCCTCCGTCAGCTGCAGCATGGCCTCCAGGGGCTTCCGGTAGAAGTCCTCCCCAAATTCCTCCATCCTGACCATCCGGTTCAGCGCCCGATCCAGAGATGCCCTTGCCTGGCCGCGCTGTTCCAGGCCGGCATTGTAGTCCCGGATCAGCAGGCCCTTCTGCTTCGTCAGCTCCGCCCCGCTCAAAGCGCCCAGGTCGAACTCCCAGACTATGGCATCCGGGCCCTGGCCTTCCGGCGTCTGTGAATCATCCGGCCCAGCCGTCGGCTCTTCCTCCGCGAATTCCTCATATTCCGCCAGCGCCGTCAGGTTGCTCCTGTAATCCTGTGCCCTTCTGTCTGTCAGCTCCTTCTCCTTCCGGGCCTCCTTCTGCCGATACTCCAGCTCCCGGATGGCGTCCTCGAAGCGTATGGTCTGAATCTCCTCCCTGGGGACAGGCTCCTCCCTCTGGCAGCGCTCCCTGATTTCTCTCAGTTTTCCGTCTTTTTCCTGGCGCAGAAGCGCGCATTGGATTTCCTCCCTGTGGATGAGGTTCCTCTGTTTCTCCAGCTTCCTGTCCTGATCCTCCAGTTGGATTTCCTGGTGGGTCTCCTCCTTCCTGTCATAGGCCACGGCCTCCCAGTCCTCCCGGGCCAGGCCGTGCTTCTTCGCCAGGGCCTCCAGCTCCTCCAAATCTCTGTCGTACCGCTTCTGGGCGCTGCGGACGCGCTCCTCCAGCTCCTTCTGCCGGGCGCTGATTCCGTTGGTGATGATTTCAAAGCGGCTCTCGGCCTCCCTGGCCTGTGCCTCCGTGAAGGTCTCCCCGCTTTCCTCCGGAGAAGGATACTGCCTGTATGTCTCCAGCTTCTCCCCGCAGGCCCGGCCGTCCCGCTCCAGCAGCGCCAGGCGGTTCTTCTCCGTCTCCAGCATCTGCTCCCGTCTGGCATTCTTCTCCGTCTCCAGCTTCTGGAGGTTCTGTACCCGCTCTTTTTCCTGCCGGACCTTCTCCAGGGCATGGCAGTGCCCCCGGTATTCCCGGTAGCTTTCGCGGAATCTCCCAAAGTCCGCAAGCCTCCTGACCTGCCAGGCAATGGCCCTGTCCAGGCCTGCCGCGTCCTGTTCCCGCCCGGCCTGGCGCTCCTCCAGGGCTTCCAGCTCCTCCCTGCCCCCAAGAATCTCCTGCTCCAGGGCGGCAAGGCCCTTTTCCTGTCCGGCGATTTCCGCCTTTACCGTCTCATAGGCGCTCTTCGACACCTTCTGGCCCTTGACCTTCTCCTGATGGCTTACGTATTCCATGTATTCGGCCTGGCGGGTGTCGATGGCCCTGCGCAGCTTCCCTCTCCGGACATCCAACTGTGCCAGCATGTCCCTGAGCTTTTCTTCCTCCAGCAGATTATCGTTGAACCATACATAAAAATGCAGTTCGCCGAACGACTGCACCGTCCCCTCCGCGGCGCTGCCCTGCCCCTCCAGCTCCTGGCGGATCAGTATGGGAACCGGCGCGGAGGTATAGACCTGATCCGGCAGCCCCCGCAGACGTTCCAGCTCCTGGCCCGACAAAATCAGGGAATAGGGAAGGAAGGGCTGCCTGGCCACCAACTGCCTGTTCCTCTCCGGGGAGAACTGGTTCTTCCGAAGCCATTCGCAGCCGTAGACATAATGGATTCCGGCCTCCTCCAGCATCCCCCGGAATTCCTCCGACAGTTCCAGCACCTGTCCCTGGGCCAGCCTGCGGTACTCCTTTTCCAGGGCATCCAGCTCCTTCTCCAGGCCCTGCCTGGCCAGATCCGCGTCCAGGAGCTTCCTGTGCACCCCGGCCAGGAGCTTCTCCGTGTCGAACGCATCCTCCTGCGCCATTCCCACGTATCGCAATATGACGCTGCGCTCCGCCAGCTCCCTGTCGTAGTCCTGTAGCAGCCTTCCCGCCTCTTTCCTGTGGGCTTCCAGGCGGCTCCGCTCAGCCAGCTTGTCCTCCACCAGCCTCCTGGTGGCTTTGACCTGCTCCCTGTACTGCTCTATGTCCTTCTTCGCGGCCCGCCGGTCAACCTCCGAGGCGCCCAGCTCCTTCTCGTACTCCGTCTGCCTGATTTCCAGTGCGCCCGCCTCATACTCTCCCAGGAGGTTCCGGCTCCACGCCTCCCCGGAAGGGCCCGAATCCATGGCACGCTCTTCTTCCATGGAATGCTTTTCTTCCATGGAACGCCCCGAGTCCACAGAACGCCCCGGTTCCCTGAAATGCCCCGGTTCCACAGAGCGCGCGGCGTACTCCTGGTTGAACCTGTCCTCCGCCTCATCGAACATCCGGATGCGGGCGTTCAGCGCTCCGGCCTCCTCCGTCAGGCCGTTCTCCGTCTCCCGCAGCTCCTCCAGCTTCCGGATGCCCTGCTGCCTCTCCTGGATCAGGCCCTCCACGGCCTCCTGGCACTGCGCCTGCTCCGCCTCCTTCCCGGCCTTCAGCCCGGCATAGTACTGCCGCAGCTTCCCACCCAGGGCCATCCGCTCCGGCTCCAGGTTCTCCTTCTTCTCTCTGACAAAATCCAGGCGCTGCCTCTCCTTGTCCAGTTCCTGCCTGGAATCCTTCACGGTTTCCTGCTGCTTTCCGCAGGCCAGCACATGGAGCTTACGGAGGATCTCCTCCCTCCTCCGCTCCAGGCCCTCTTCCTCCACCCGCAGCATCTCCAGGTTGCTCTGGGCATATCTCTCCCTCTGGGCAATCTCGTGGAACTCCCTGGACAGCTTCCCATACTCCAATTGCTCTAACTCCCGGGCCAGCCCCTCCAGGCGCTCGCCCACCGCCCCGGCTTTTTCCTCCTCCTGCTCCTCCAGCTTATGGAGCCTGCGGATGAAGTCCCCTATCCGGAGCCTCTGGGATTTAAGCTGTCTGGACACTTCCCGGTAGCCCAGGGCCTGTGCCCGCACCTGCTCCGCCTCCCGTCCAAAGGCCCGGATGGTGTCCCGGCGTTGGATTTTGGAGCGGTTGTCCCTGTACTGGCCCGTGTACTTCTCCATGATGCCCTGGAATTCCTTCATCCGGTTCCTGTCCTGGTTCAGCTTGTTCTCCACGGCCTCCAGGAACCATTTCTCCACCAGGCCCTTCTCGTCCCGGCAGTCCGCGAACAGATCCGACAGGCCGGATTCCTTCAGGTTGACCTTTTTGATGATGGTCTCCCATTCCTTATAGTAGATCCGGTATTCCGCCAGCTTATTGAAATACTGCCTGGCCTGGGCCGTGTTGTTCATGTCATAGTAGAAGAAGGGGACGCCCCGCTCCCGCTTATAGGTGTCGAAAAGCTGTCTGCAGGCGGCGAAGCCCTTCAGGGTCACATCCTTTTTGGTCTTCTCCACCACAGGGAGATGGTCGATGTCCTGCTGGCACATTGTTTTGTATTCCGATATGAAATTAACGATTTCCAGTTCATCCTGGCGCTCCTCGGATATCTCCTGGCTCTTCCGCACCATCATGCCGGTGAGCACATACCCGGCCCCCTGGTCCAGCTTCCACTCCACCAGGATGAAGGTGGGCTTGTTGGTGGTGAAGTAGCTGGCAAAGGGACGGTCCTTGGCATTCTGGTAGCGCCTGTGCACAAAGGGGGCCATCATCATCTGCACCAGCACGGACTTCCCGCCTCCGTTCCGCAGGGAAAGCAAAGTGCTCTCGCCGTGGAGCCGGAAGGTCTCGTCGCTGATGCGGATGGCATTGTTGTTATAGTTCAGGTTGATCAGGCGTACTGCGTTGATTTTGCTCACATTTATACCTCCCCGCCGATGCAGTCGGCGCATACACCGGAACACAGTTCTGTTTTCAAGGACAATCAGTGCACACTTCCTCCTTCCAGGATTCTGCGCACCCGCTGGAAATGGTTCTGGTTCAGCAGGTTCCAGTCCATGAACTGATCCAGCTTCTTGGTGGTCTTGATCATCTCGTCCTCCTCCACGTACTCTATCAAGCCCTGCTTTTGGAGGAAGTTCAGGATGTTGTAGAGGAAGCCCTCCTTGGTGGTCTTGGCCCGGGAGCCGCGCTCGTCGGAGCGCAGGGCCTCATAGGCCTCGATCATGTTGGAGAAGGCCAGGCCCAGGCGCTCCCCGCCGGAATGCCCTCCTCCCCCGGAAGCTCCCTCCTCCCCGTCCTCCTCCGTCCGCTCCGCGCCCTCCCGCAGGCGGCTGGAGACGCAGTTCTGCAGTTCTCCTACGCGCATGTAGTCCCTGGTCTTGCTGGTGGCCCCCTGTCCGTCATAGAATTCCACCAGCAATGTCAGTATGACGAACTGGGAGAGGTAATAGTCCTTGTCCGTTCCGCCGGATTTGCACAGCAATTGCTTTAGCTGGGCCTTGGAGAAGCCCAGGAAGGTGTTGTCCTCCCTGGGAATCAGGTAGACTACATCCCCGTAGCGCTCGATGTCACACTCGGCGGCCTCCCCCTGGGACTTCACCAGGTTCTGGATCCGCTCGTTCTCCGCATAACCGCGGAACAGCCGCTCCTGGGCCTCCTCGCTCATCTCGTGGTGCTCCAGGAGGTAGTAGAATATCTCCTGGCTTGTGCGGATGTCCTCTATTTCATATGCCATGTTACTCTCCTTTTCTCACTTGCCATTGATGCCGGGCCGGAAGAAGCCTCACGCAGGGAGGCCTGCAATCCCTTAGCGCCCCTCCTTCGCTTCCTGGTTCCCCTCACACCGTCACCCGCAGCAGCACATTGGAGCAGCAGATATTTTTCCCCACGCCCCCTTCGTAGGGCACGTTTTCAAAGGAAATCACCTTCCCGTCCTCTATCCGGTAGACCGTGACCTTCCTGACAGGCAGGCCGTGGGCGTCGATCAGGTTCAGCAGCGTCTCGTTGAGCTGGAAGCCGCCGGAGGACTCGCCGATGAAATTCCGCCGCTCCTCCCGCAGGACCTCGACATCGATCTCCCTGCCCCGCAGCAGCTCCACCATGACCTCCTTGAAAATCTGCACGCTGGGCAGCAGCGCGGAAAAGCTTTCCCCGGCTTCCTCCCCGTCCATGGCCCGGCGGATTTCCTCCAAAGACACCTCTCCCGCCTTGGCCTCCAGGGCCCTGCGCAGCAGGAACAGGACGCAATCCTCATACTGTGCCAGCTTCTGCCGCCTGCGCCGCTCTTCCTCCTCCATCCAGCGCTCGTCCCCGAACTCCATCACAGCCCCCGCCTCGTCCTCCCCCTTCTTTCGGAGGGGCCGCTGCAGCTCTGTGGATTTCTTCAGATTATATATCTTATCCGGCTCGTTGCCAAAGAGCGGGCGCAGGAAAATCTCCATGCGCTCCAGCCCCTCCGGGCGCTCCAGGATTTTCTCATACAAGTCGCTGCGCAGGGAGAAACGCCGGATAAAGGACATCTGGGACAACTGCTCCAGCTCTTTGGTATACAGGGCCTTCAGGTCGAAATGGCTGCTCAGGATCTTCTGGTGCTCATCGATGGTGCGGTTCAGGTAGCTCTCGATCACACTTAAGTTCCTCAGCTTCTCCTCCTCCTTCTCGTCCAGCCGCCGGACGTTCAGGTTCATCTCCTCCAGCTCCCTGGCCCTGGCCTTCACAAGCTCCCGGTAGCCCAGGAACTTCTGCTTGGTGTCGCTGATGGTGTCCAGGTTGGCTTCTAATACGGACTCGTAGTCAGCCACGGAATAGCTCAGGGCATTCCTGCGGATCCGGCCCATGGCCTCTTCGATTTTCTGGAGCTGGATGCGCAGCAGGTTGAACACGTTCTTGATGTCGTCCACGGCCCGGTCGTAGCTCTGCTTCTCCAGGTGCATCCGGAAGATCATCTCGTGGATGGTGATCTTCATGTTGTTCTCGATTTCCAGGGTGGAAAGCAGCAGATTGTAGCCGTCCTCGGTGAGGTAATAGGATGTCCTGCGCACCTCGGCGTCCACATAGACGATGCGGTTGGCCACGTAGCTGATGTTCATGGTGCGGTATGCCCTCTCCTCGAAGTCGTATCCGTCGAAATACATGGCCTTGCCCTCGTTGGAGAGGACTACATTGATGATGAAGTCCCCCAGGTTCTTGCAGTCCTCATAGCTCATGTTCCTGCCAAAATAGCGCATGTTCAGGCTGTCCATGTAGGCCCCGATGTCGTCTATGGTGCAGTTCTCCTCCTTCAGGGACTGCTCCATGAGGTAGAGCAATAGGACGAAGATGACATTGACCTGCTCGTCCAGCTTCAGGAATCCGTACTGCTTCCAGATGGTCTTCTGGCTGCTGTTAGCGAACAGCAGCGCGTATGCCCCCACATGCTTCATGCGCCTGGGGAAATGCTTCAGGAATTCATATTGCATGGTCTGGCCCTCTCAAAAATCCGTAATCGCCACGATTTCCTGGGGGATGTACTTTCCGGCCTCCAGGAGCTGTATCATCGCTTCTTTTGTCTCATGGGAAAAATATCGAAAAAACAGGCCCGACAGGTTTCGGTTCTGGTTCCCGCTCATGTCGGGCAGGAAGTCATTGTCGTATCCCCGCGCTTTATCCATCATTTTTTCGTAGGCCCGGATGAATGGCTTTATCTCATGTCTTCCGGTACGCTCGACTGTTTCCTCCCCGGCTGCGAAAAGCGCGGCCAGCCTTTCATAGATACCTATCCCCTCGTAGTCCAAATCTCCGAAATACAGGATTTCATTCTCCGGGTGGTTGATATGGGGTTCCACGCAGAAGCGGAAGTCCTGGGAGGAGCGCAGGATCCCCTTTCCCGCGCCGTAGATGACTGTGGCTATTTCGCTGCCGAATATCCTGTGGAAAGGCGGTTCCCCGGTGTTTCCCTGCGCTGCCTCTCCCTCCCCCATCAGCCACCTGCGCATGGTATAGAAGGTGTCCTTGTTCTCCAGGATCAGTATGGTCTGGGGGACCCGGCGGGTGCGTGAGTAATAGGCCAGGGGCTCTGTGGTGCGGTAGACGCGCAGCACCTCCAGGCCGACGCCGCAGTGGGCCAGGATTTTCCTCCCCTGCTCCCTCTGCAGGAATTTCTCCCTGCCCCATATCCGGAAGCTGCGCTCGTTCAGGGACACATAGGGCAGGTTCCGGCTCCCCGCCTCGCCCTGCTCCAGGAAAAAGCGGTTCAGGAGCCTGACCCATTTCCGCTCTTCCCGGTAGACTTCCGGGTGATTCAGATAATAGTCGGTCCGGATGGCAGGCACTGTGCGAAACTGCAGCTCCTCCAGCTCCTCTCCGTAATCCGGCTTCTCCTCCGCAAGCCAGTAGCTCGTATAGAGGGCCGGCTTCTTCCCGTTTCGCGGGGAACTTTTCACAGGCGTGATTCTCTGCTGTTCGATCAGGCCGCAGATATAGCGGTACTGCTCCGGATAGGATTCCGTCCGGCTCTCCTTCTGCAGTTCCTCCAGGGAAATCTTCTTCATACCTCTGCCTTTTCTCCTTTTCGCATCCCTCTTCCCATACAGCCTGTCCCGTCCACGATTCTGCGAATCATGCCATATGCCTCCGGGAACGCCTGAAATCCGCGGCAGAGTTCATCCGTTCCTGTTTCAATCCCATTCTTATCGCAGGAAACCTCCATGCCGTCCATGCGGATGTTCAGATTGATGAAATCCCCCTTCTCATACAGCGTGGCGATAACGATTACACGATTGTCTTCCTCAATCTCCTCCATAACGGAAGAAAAACAGCCCGTCTCCTTCAATTTTGCGGCAAGGGCAGCGGCGGCCCTCAGTTCGTCGGCATTGTCGAAGGGATTGCCTTCCTGCGCGCTCCCCCGGGGGATTTGTCCGGGTATGAAGACATCTCTGGTATAAAGGATTTCCCCCTTGAGGATGGCCCGGATCTGCCTGTCCACCATGTTTTCCAGCGCCTGCACCCTTGCCGGCCCAAATTCTCTGTTGCCTCGAAAAGAGAACCGGAATCCCTGTAGATTTATCAACTCTCTCCTGATTTCTGAGGTCAGCATTTCCTGCCCTGTCCTCGTGAAATCATTGCCCAAGGCGGGGCTGTAATCCAGAAGCTTCGTCCCAATCCGTTCAAATTCCTCCTCTGTCACATAGGGAAGCATGGACAGGTTGAAATCAAAATTCGGGGCGATTCCAAGGGGCTTTTGTGTGTCATTATCTACCAGGAGGCCAATATTCCCCAGATGTCTGTCTACGTTAAATATCACCGCATCCAGGACAAGAATCCTCTGGAATTGCTCCCTGCATCCAAGCGCGTCAAAGAAGTCCAGGAGCCCGTCCAGGGTAATGCTGCGGTCTACCAATTTCCTCAACGGGGTAAAACCAATCTTCTCGTTGGTAAAAGCCTTACATTTTGTTGCCGTCTCCCCATGGAGCCTTAATACGGAATATCGGACGCTTGTTGGATCCGCTTTCCGGACGATTTCAGAGGCCAGCGCTTCGCAGTATGGCTCCAGTCCTACGTTGAAAGCGCCAGAAATCCCTCTCTTGTAGAGATAGATTTCCCCCTCTTCCTTTCTCCAGCATTTGCGAAAGGATCCGTCCGTGGTCAGCTCCGGGGAAGTGCTGCTCAACTGTACGCCATATAATCCCAGGCCCTCGAATGCCAGTTTTGAAATCGTGGCGTCGAAATCATTTCTGTAAAAAGAGATATCATTCCAGCGGACATCCTCTTTCTCTTCCTTTATCCAGAAGGAGTCATTGATGGACGCGGCATGCGTAATCTTTATGAATCCTTCCGTGGTCTCGCATCCGCAGTCTATCATAAGCCGCTTCAAGTGACGGTTATGCTTATAGGCCTTTCTGTCTTCCAGCCATGTATTGATTTCAAATCTCCCGAGAGGAAGTTCCGCATCCTGCCGCAGCAGCATCCATCTGCTGTTCTCTTTATGGAAAGATGCGGCGACGGCATCCTTGTTCATCAGATAATACATGGAAAGCGAACCTCCTCTCTGGATTTCTTTATGATGCTAACGCTCATTATATCAGGAAAGAGATGATTTAGCAATTCATATTATTGTTTCCTCTTGCAATCATATCGCACCAGCGATATAATAGACTCGGATTATATCTTTTACAGTCCCAGAAAGCTTCAGGAAAGAAAGGAACTCGAAGGATACCATGAATAAAATAGTGTATCACGGCTCGGTCTCTGTCATAGAGAAGCCGGAATATGGCAAGGGCTCCCGCCAGAATGATTACGGCCGCGGCTTTTACTGTACAGAGAGCCTGGAACTTGCCAAGGAATGGGCCTGTGCCAAGAATACTGACGGCTATGCCAACAAATATGAATTGGATCTTTCCGGATTAAGGGTACTGAATCTGAACGCCCCTGAGTACAGCATCCTGAACTGGCTTGCTGTACTGGCCAAAAACAGGACCTACTGGCAGCGCAGCAGCATCTCGGAGGAAGCCAAGCGATATCTACAGCAATATTTTTACATTGATACCACAAAATATGACTTAATCCTCGGTTATCGGGCCGATGATTCCTATTTCTCATTTGCCCAGGATTTCGCAGCCAATGCGATTTCATTGGAAAAGCTCTCAGAAGCCATGCACCTGGGCAGGCTGGGCGAACAGATAGTGCTGATAAGCAAAAGGGCATTTACATCCATCCGTTTTTTGGCTGCAGAGGAAGTCCTTTCGGCAGAATATTTTCCAAAGAAGTCTGCACGAGATAAAGAGGCCAGACTCCAATACCGCAGGAGCAAGCGCACCGGGGCCGATGTAAATGAAATATTTATGCTGGATATCATGAGGGAGGGAATGAAACATGGAGATTCACGCTTACGATGAGGAGTATCTGCCCTATGCCCAGCGGATTCTGGGGGATATGTTGGATTTTGCCGTGAACACCTGCGGCATGGAAGCGGATGATTATTTTTTCCAGTTTATCGTCTCCGGTATCGCGGCGCAATTCGGGAACGGGAATCCCAAATATGTAGTCGGCATGACAGGCTGTGAGGTGGTGCGCGCGGTCATGGAGCAGTGCGGCGTTCCGCTGTCCGATGACATCAAGGACGAAATGTATCTGGACAAATCCCCGGAATACTGGGCGGGGTGGGCGCTGTGCTACTATCAGTGGATTACCGGATATACGTTTTCCCATATCCATCGCGCCGTTCCCATAAGCACGCTTCTCGGCATGTACCCTGCGCTCCATGAGGCGGATATCACGAAGTTCGCAGACATCATGCATGAGAAGATGATAGCCGCTTACCCGGAGACCAACTTAAAGCGCCTCCGCACCCTGGCAGGGCTGTCCCAGAGCGAACTGGCCAGACAGTCCGGCGTGAGCCTGCGCCAGATCCAGCTCTTCGAGCAGCGCCAGCGCGACATCAACCGGACACAGGCGCTGAACCTGCTGCGGCTGGCCCGGGCGCTTTGTTGTAGGATGGAGGATTTGGTGGAGCATACATGAGGTTCGCTCAATATTTGCAATAACATATTTTCTAATACGTGAAAACAATATTCATATCATGGCTCTTATAATATTGTAAGTCTCTGCATCCTCTCCTCCAAATCCTTTCGAAGTTTCATGCACTTTATCTCTTCCATATTAGGTCTCACCAGCCTTTTTTCTTTGTAGTCTCTTAACAATTTGTACAACATCAAATAACAATCCTGCTGATAATAAAAATCCAATATTGAAAGGAACTCCGCATCGCTAATATTTTCAATATTTAGCACATTAGAAAAGTCTTCATCTGGCATATAATTCAGAACAGTAAGGTATTCAATAAATAACTGCTTATCCCTCTCTTCCATGCCATAACTATTGTATCTCTTAATTAATTCTTCATGTGTCATTTTACGCATCCCTCCATTTTCTTTAGTACCCTTTTAAGGGTACGTACCTTTTTTCGTTCTCTACTATAGTACCTATTTTAAGGGTATATTAAATTAAAAGCAAGAAAAAGAGGCCGCATATTATGATAAAATTCGACAGGCTGTTTCAAATTCTTAAAGAGCGCGGGATAAGCCAATATCATCTGTACACTTACAAGGGAATCAGCAGAAGTCAGATACAGCGTCTGAAAACTGGAAATGTGAATGTGAATACCTTAAACAACATTTTGAATGTTTTGGAGGATTGCACATTAGACGATATATGTGAATTTACTCCTGACAAAACAGGCAACGAAGAGGAAGAGTAAACAGCATCAAATTGCTGCCCTTCCTCTTCTTGATTTATTGCTTTTGATTATTCATAAGAAAGCCTGAACCCTGGAATTCTGTTTCAATCAACTTGGTATTTTCATATGTAGTGGTAAAACCAATCTCCAATGAAACAGCTTCTCAGTCTGAAGGGCCATCCTTGATTTACAGCTGCATATATAATGGGATAACTACCGTGTTCATCTTCTACTGATATGTTATTTTGAAAGTTTTCAAAAGAGGCACCTTACGATGCCCCCTTTTAAGTAGTCATTCTTAAATCAAATCAATAGTTGACGATTTTCCCGAAATCAGCCTTCAGAGAAGCGCCCCCTACCAGGCCGCCGTCGATGTCCGGCTGGGCGAACAGCTCTGCCGCGTTTCCGGCATTCACAGAGCCGCCGTACTGGATGCGCACCGCAGCGGCGGTAGCCTCGTCGTACATCTCGGCGATGCAGTCGCGGATGCCCTTGCAGACTTCCTGGGCCTGCTCCGTGGTGGCTGTCTTGCCTGTGCCGATGGCCCAGATAGGCTCATAGGCGATGACCATCTCCTTCACCTGATCTGCGGTCACGCCCACCAGGTCGGACTTAATCTGGAAACGGATCCAGTCCATGGTCACGCCCATCTCGCGCTGCTCCAGGGACTCGCCGCAGCACAGGATTGGGATCAGCCCTGCCTCGATGGCCTTCTTCACCTTCTTGTTCAGCAGCGCGTCATCCTCCTTGAAGTAATCCCTTCTCTCGGAGTGTCCGATGATGACGTACTGTACGCCTGCGTCCTTCAGCATAGCCGCGGAGATTTCGCCTGTGTAAGCGCCCTTCTCCTCGAAGTACATATTCTCAGCGCCCACAGCCACGTTGGTCCCCTTCACGGCCTCCACAACGGGCACGATGTCGATTGCGGGCACACAGTAGACTACATCCACGCTATCGCTCTTTACCAGATCCTTCAACTCGCCGCAAAGCTTCACAGCCTCACTGGGAGTCATGTTCATCTTCCAGTTTCCGGCTACAATCTTCTTCCTTGCCATGATACCTATACCTCTTTTTTCTTTATATTTAAAAAAATATGTGCAATACCAAGCCTGACTTGGAAAATCTTAGTCAGCATACTTCGCTGGCTTAGATTTCCTTCAGGCTTTATCATCTGCTGCCGCAATGCACGGCGTTGCGAGCCTTACACCCTGGGAATGCGCCGCTTCTCTTATTTATCATCTGCTGCTGCAACGCCGGGAAGGACTTTACCCTCCAGGAACTCCAGGGATGCGCCGCCGCCGGTGGAGATGTGGCTCATCTTGTCGCCGAAGCCCAACTGGTTCACGGCTGCCGCGGAATCGCCGCC
>OFFK01001665.1_pt1 | contig 15059 bp, 17 predicted proteins | sample 1521361 | NCBI WGS metagenome assembly OFFK01 (sample SAMEA3504096, study PRJEB24116) | mouse gut metagenome | biome: mouse gut; feature: mouse-associated habitat; material: faeces | place: Denmark | collected 2011
CCGGTGACCATAACAGTCACCGGGGCGCTCATGCTCCTGCCGCTTGTTGGTTTGTTCGTAAACGAAAAAAGCCCGCCCTCAGCTGATTGTTAGTCAGTTGCGGGTGGGCTTGTCTGATGGATTATGCTGCCGATCTCACACGGACGCGCAGCCCCTCCATGGGGAGGCCCTTGTAGCCAACGAGATAGTAGTCCTCTCCGTTGTGTTCCACGGTAGTCCGGGTCCAGTAGGGGGACATCGTGGTATTCGTCCGTTACCAAGGCCTCGATGCTGCTGCAACAATCGTAGTAGCGGCCCTTCGCCGCGCGGTACTTCCCGGCGGTCCCCTTCCGCAGACGGCTGACCTCCGTGATGGGCCGGGTAAGGTAGGAAATGTATTCCTCCACGTCCGCCAGCTTGTCCGTGATGCGCCGCAGTTCCTCCCAAAGAAGAAGCTGCTCACCATCGGTGCGATCCATGTCAAGGCCGCTCAGATCGTCATAGTCCGTGTAGGTAGAGAATTTGAGAAACTGCGAAATGCTCCGGTTCAGCTTGACAGCCTCCGAAAGCGCCGCCTGTAAATCTGCCATGCTGGGCCTCCTTCCTATGTGTGTTCTTTTAAGGTCTGCTGGACAGACTGGATATGCGCCAGCCACTGCTGAAGGATTTTCTCGTTCGCCCATCCCTGATATTTCCAATGCTCCGGGTTCTGGACGTTTTCCAGCTCTGTCAAAAGGGACGGCAAATCATTTCCTGTGACAATGAAGTTTTTGATATGGTACTCAACCGGATCGTAGTTCTCACCGATATAATCATAGACGACCAATTCACCGGTCTGATAATAGTCGTAGAGACACTCTGCAACCAGAAGTGCCGCATTGATAAAGTCATGCATAAGCGTTTCGCTGATATAGAAATCTGTGATCTTCGACGGCGGCTTCTGCTTGTATTGCTCGATTTCCTCTTGAATGGTTTGGTTCAAAAGTGTAATGGCCTCCGACACATTGAAAACAGTAAAATTAACGTTTCTCAATTGTTCTGCCACAATAGTGTCCAGCAGGTCTAGGCCATCGTCACTTTGCCTTACGGTGATACCCCAGGCTCCCATTTTAACCTCCTTCGTGGTCTGAAAAAATTTGTCCTTTAAGTGCAGCCTTGGTTTTTCACCCCCTCCCGTAGACCCCGTTTGAGGGCCGTTTTTAGTGGAAAAAGAATAAGGACAAACCGCCAACCCGTTGCAACACAAGGGTTTTCCGATTTGTCCTTATTATGCCATAAGGGCATACAGCGGCTACGAATATGCACCAACTGACGGGCGACTTCTACACAGTGGGCGAGGTCTTGGGACATACGCTCGCGGGTATCGGTGTATCGCTTGGACTTTCTATGAATTTTGAAGCAGTCACAGCGCGTTATGTGGACGTGCGGCTTGAACGGAAGAAAGAAGTTCTTGACGCATACCATAGCGCAGTAGAGAAAGCAGACCCGCCGAAAGCAAAGGAAGCCGAACCGAAAAAAACAAAGGGCAAGGCAAAGAAAAAAAGCACTGATTTAGAGCTTTGATGGACATATCTTTTTACTGCTTCTTATGGCGGCTTATATCTGTCCGTCGAGTTAGGGCGTCAAATGGGCGTCAAAACAGATTTTTATACCGCAGCCACAGGAACGGGCAAAGCCGCAAAAACATAGTGTTTATGCGGCTTTGCGGCGTTTCTGGTATTCATTTTTTGCGGCGTGGTGAGCAGATTATTCTACTATTTTTTATAGTAGATACCAGCAAAACTTGAATGCTACAGCGAATACGGCGGGGAACAGCTTTCCCGCTCTATCAGGTAGAATGGCAAATCAATATGCATAGGCAACTGATGGTTTCCCTCAATACGGTCTATGAGTATCCTGAAAGCCAGCTGTCCCAACTCAGCGATGGGGATATGAACGGTTGTCAGTGGAGGGGACGTATAGTTCGCCATAGGAATGTCATCAATACCGATCACAGAAATATCCTTTGGGACACGCTTTTTGGCTTTCTTCAACGCGCTTAGCGCACCAAGAGCCGTTGTATCATTGGCACAGAATATGGCGGTAATGTCCGCCTGGCTGGATAGAAGCTGATTTACGCCCCGGTATCCTCCGTCGAGGGACAGTGTAACATCTGCAATCAAGCGCTTATTCAGAGGAATGCCGTTTTTTTCAAGCGCCCGGCAGTAGCCCTCATATCGAATCTCGTTTTGTGTCTCGCCAATATAGCCTATCTTCCTGTGGCCAAGATCTATCAGGTGGCTGACCGCCGTTTCACTGGCCAGCAGGCCGTTGCAGGTGGTTTGGTCATATTTTGCGTTGAGATAATTAAGACCCGTATATCCCACATATTTGAAATTTTTCTTGAGGACTTTCAAAAGTTCTGATTCACATCTGCCCATAATAATGATGCCGGAGGACTGCCTGTCATAGATGCTCTTCAAATTCTCCAGCGTGAGGAAGTCTCTTTCCGTGTAAAGATGCTTGACAATATAGTTTTGCTTGTATGCCTGCTCGTCAATGCTCCTGGCCATCTGCTGGAAGAAGGGGTCGTCTGTCGCGGTCTGCGTCCTCGCGAGTAAGCAGGAAATCGTCCGCGGTGTCTCCCTTTGCTGCGAAGCGTTCCGCTTAAGTGTCTGCGCGGCCTTGTTCGGAATATAGTGCTCCCGCTTGACAATTTCCCAAATTTTTTTGTACGACTCCTTGTCTTTTAGGGAACCCTTGCTGTTTAAGACTCTGGAGACCGTGGAAACAGAGACGTTGGCTTCCCTGGCGATGTCCTTAAGTGTCATAGCATGCAGCTCCAGACATGGTTAGATTGCTTCTATTATACAGGAAAAGCATGGTTATGTAAACAGCAAAAATGAAAACGTTTGCAAAACTACATAATAACGTTTGCAAAAACAAAGTAGAATACCGTGCGGATATGCGGTATACTGAAAGTGCAATGGGCCCCTGAATTGACTGAATGCATTGTATTTTCTTGATGATAACTCTTTTGCGGAATCTGACCGGAGACATTTAACTTAAGGAGGAAACGGTATGAGCTGGCTGAAATACGTCATTGGAACAGAGAAGGCTATTATTGCAATGTTGCATATGCAGCCTATGCCTGGTGATCCCTACTATGACAAGGAGCGGGGGATGAAATGGGTAATCGATAAGGCAAAGGCCGACCTTGACGCTTTGCAGGAGGGCGGCGTAGATGCTATTATGTTCAGCAATGAATATAGCCTCCCCTACCTTACAAAGGTAAAAGCGGAAACCGTGGCGGCAATGTCAAGGGTCATCGGTGAACTTCGCTGCGACATAGCTGTTCCATACGGCGTCAACGTTCTGTGGGACCCCATTGCATCCCTTGATTTGGCTGCGGCAACAGATGCAAAGTTTGTCCGGGAGATTTTTACAGGCGTTTACGCCAGCGACTTCGGCGTATGGAACACAGATTGCGGCACAACGATCAGACACCAGCGGGAAATTGGGGCGGAGCATGTCAAGCTGCTCTACAATATTGTCCCGGAAGCCGCCAAATATCTGGCTGACAGGGAGATCGAGTCAATCGCAAAGACCACCGTATTCAACTGCCGGCCTGATGCGCTCTGCGTTTCCGGCGCTACGGCGGGTGCCGCGACGAATCCGGACCTTCTTAAGCGCGCAAAAACCGCCGCCGGCGATACGGTCGTGCTGGCGAACACCGGATGTAGAAAAGATACGATAGAGGGCTTCTTGGATATTGCCGACGGCGCTGTTGTGGGCACGACGTTTAAGGTGGATGGCAAATTTGAAAATGGGGTAGACAAAAAAAGAGTGCGGGAATTTATGGAGGTCGTTAAGAACTACAGAAACAACAAAATGTGAGGAGGAAAAACCATGAAAAAGACATTTGCATTGCTCTTAGCACTTTGCATGATCCTGTCCCTGTGCGCGTGCAGCCAACAACAGCAGACAAGTGCGCCTCCGCCGGCGGATCTCTCCGGGCAGCCCTCCGCTCCTGATTCGGACAAAGCCGCGGTGCCGGAGGAGAGCATCCAGCACATTTATGACAGCGTAGCGCCGCTTGACAGCCAGACGAACCTGACGATCGCAACACTGGCGGGCTCACACCACGCGTTTGTGGTGTTCCTGATGGAAAAAATGGGCGCGTATGAAAAGGCCGGCATCAAAAGCGAAATCGTCACCTTTGGAAATGGCCCGGTGCAGATGGAGGCGCTTGTCTCTGATTCCTGGGATTGCGGCACAACCGGGCTTGGCGGCGTACTTGTGGGTGCGTCCAAGTATGGGGCGTATATTATCGGAGCAGCCGCGCAGGACAGAAACTCCCTGCGGATCTTTGCGAAAAACGACACGGACATCGTAAAGGAAGGCGCTACGACGGAAAACAACGTCTATGGGACGGCGGATGCGTGGAAGGGGCAGGAAATCCTTGTCACCACCGGCTCCACGCTCCACTACACGCTTGCCGTGGGCCTCAATGAGCTTGGCCTGGAGCTGGACGCGGTCAATCTTACCCATATGGACGTCGCCAGCGTCAACACCGCCCTCTTGGCGGACCAGGGAAAAATTGGCGGCGTATGGGGGTCCTATGCCTATGGGGAGACGCTCAACAGCCGCTACACTCCCGTCATGAACGCGAAGGACTTAGGGCTCAATATCTGCGTTGTACTGGTCGCAAACCCCAACAGCTACAACAATTCCGCCAAATATGACGCTATCCAGAAGTATGTGGAGATGTACTATAAGACCATCGACTGGATCTATGCCAGCGAAGAGAACACCCGGTATGCGGCGGAGCTCTTCACCGAGATCAATGAGAAGAATGGCGTGGTCGGTACAGTTGAGGAGAACTACACGACGCTGACAAACGACACATACTATACGCTGGAGGATGCTTACAACATGTTCCATGATAAGACCACGGCAGCGGATGGAACAGAGATGACGGTGATCGAGGAGGCCCACTACGGCCCGCTGGACTTCTATGTGGCCAATGGGTACTATGAGCCCGATACCCTTTCCGCGTTGCTCCAGGGCAATTTCAAATCGGATATTCTCGATGCCCTTTACAAAAAATAGGCGGTAGGCATTCGCTCTATGGGGTGGTATCTTACCACCCCGCATTTATAAAGGATAACGGTGTCTATGAAAGCTTATGATAGAAAACTGAAATATACCTTTCTCTCGATTGCAACGGTGGCAGCCTTTCTGATCCTGTGGCAGCTGCTGGCGGTCACGGGCTCTACCGGCATTATCCCGGCGCCATCGGTTGTCTTCGGGACGCTGTTGGATAAGTTTACAAACCCCAATCCGGATGGATCGACCCTGCCGAAAAACATTGCCATAAGCCTGAAGGTTTCGCTGACGGGGCTGTTCCTGGGCATCGGCATCGGCGTTCCGCTGGGATGGCTGATGGCCTGGTATGAGCCAATCAACAGGCTGGTCCGCCCGCTGTTTGAATTTATCCGGCCCATCCCGCCCATATCCTGGATTCCGCTTACAATACTGTGGGTGGGCATCGGGCTGGGTGCCAAAGCAATGATTATTTTCTTTGGATGCTTCGTACCCTGCCTGATCAACGCCTATGCGGGCGTAAAGACCACGGACCAGACCCTTGTTAACGTGGCGAAAACCTTTGGCGCATCAAATTTTACAGTCTTCAGAAAGGTGGCCATCCCGTCCTCGCTGCCGCTCACCTTTACAGGGATGCGGACCGCGCTCAACTGTGCGTGGAGCACCCTGGTGGCAGCGGAACTGCTTGCCGCCAACGCAGGTGTTGGCTATATGATAACGATGGGCCGGTCTGTAGGACGCGTTGACATCGTTATCTCCGGCATGATTACTATTGGCGTGATCGGGTACGTGTTCTCAAGACTGTTTGACAAGATCGAGTCGATTGTGGTTAAATGGAGGACTTTATAATGGAATCTGGCCGGAATACCAATAAGGCGCCTGCATTTAAGCATATTGTCAGCACGCTGATGCCCAGCTTTCTGATTATCCTGCTGATAGGCATTTGGGTATTTGCATCCAACCGGAACAGTGTTCTGGTCCCGTCACCGGTCACAGTGATCCAGCGGTTCATCAAAACCTTCACCCACCCCATCAATAACCAGCTGATTTGGGGCCACATATGGGCTTCGCTGAAAAGAGTGCTGCTGGCGCTGCTCATTTCCTGCGGCATCGGGATTCCCTTTGGGATTCTGATTGGCTGGAACAGGACGTTTAACGCAATTTTCGGAACGCTGTTTGAGGTGCTGCGGCCGATACCGCCCATTGCCTGGATGCCGCTGATTATCATGCTGCTGGGCATTGGCGAGGTCCCCAAAGTGGTCATCGTTTTTATCGGCACATTTACGCCCATTGTGTTGAATACCGCTACAAGCATACGGCTGGTTGACGCCCTCTATCTCGATGTGGGAAGAATGTTTAACGCCAACGAGAGGCAGCTGCTCTTCCACATCGCCCTGCCAGCCTCCCTGACGTCCATATTTGCCGGGTTCAGGACCGCCACAAGCGGCGGACTCATGGTCGTCATGGCGGCTGAAATGATCGGTGCAAAAGCAGGGCTGGGGTTTCTTATTCAACGAGGCCTGGACGCGTTTGACATTCCGCTTATCATGGTCGGCATGATCGTAATAGGGCTGGTCGGCTCTGCGCTGGCCGTCCTCACGGATTTCCTGGAAAGGTGGATTACGCATGGCAGGTAGCATCAGATTGACCATCGACCATATATCCAAGGCGTTTCCCGTCGGGAAAAACGAAGCGCTGAAGGTCATTGACGACCTCTCATTTGACGTGGCGGACAATGAATTTCTTGTGCTCCTGGGGCCTGGCCACTGCGGAAAGTCCGTAACGCTCAATATAGTCGCCGGACTGGAAAAGGCTGATGCCGGCACGGTCAGGCTGGACGGCGAGGTCATTGACCGGCCCAGCTCAAAAGTGGGAATGGTGTTCCAGAAGGTGGGGACGTTTCCCTGGCTTACCGTGCTGGAGAACGTAGAGCTCGGGCCCAGATTCAACGGTGAAAACAAAGCGGACCGGCGGAAAAGAGCGGAAAAATTTATCCGTATCGTGGGACTGCAGGGCTTTGAAAACAGCTACCCATCGCAGCTTTCCGGCGGCATGAAGCAGCGCGTCGGCATTGCGAGGGCCTATACGAATCAGCCGGAAATACTGATTATGGACGAGCCCTTTGGCGCATTGGACGCGCAGACCCGGTACAGCATGGAGGAAGAGGTGGCCCGCATATGGTCGCAGGAGAAGAGAACCATTATTTTTGTAACCAACAATATTGAGGAAGCGGTGTATCTGGGAGACAGGATCATTCTGCTGACGGAGTGCCCGGCAAGGGTAAAGGAGATCTACCGCGTGGACATTCCGCGCCCCAGGGATATGATGAGTCCTGAATTTCTCGCTTTACGCCAGAAGATATCGGATAATACGGACTTCTCCATAGAAAGAGAGGCGGAGGCATGAGCAGAGATAAAATCGAGGTAAACCACCTCACACACCGATATGGCGATCTGCTGGTGCTTGACGACATCTCCTTTGACATCAAAGATGGTGAATTTGTCTGCGTGGTCGGTCCTACGGGGTGCGGAAAAACGACATTTCTGAATCTGCTTACAAAATTGATCGTGCCGACATCCGGAGAGATCCTGATTGATGGAGGCGCCGCAGACCCCAAGAAGCACAATATTTCGTTCGCCTTTCAGGAGCGGTCCGCGTATCCCTGGCTCAGCGTGGAGGACAACATTCAATTCGGCATGAAGATTAAAAAGGAGCGGCCGGATGTCATCCGGGGGCGGACAGAGGAGATTCTGGATCTGATGGGGCTGAAAAAATTCCGAAAAAGTTATCCCCATCAGCTCTCCGTAAGCGGTGAGCAGAGAATTGTCATCGGCAGGAGCTTTGCCATGAGACCGGATCTGCTCCTGATGGACGAGCCCTATGGTCAGATGGATATTAAGATGCGATTCTATCTGGAGGACGAGGTCATCAGACTTTGGAAAAATTACAAAAGCACGGTTATTTTCGTTACGCACAACATTGAGGAGGCCGTATACCTGGCGGACAGAGTCATCATTCTCACCAATAAACCGGCCAAGGTCAAGGAGGAGCTGACCATCGACCTCCCCAGGCCCAGAGATATCTCATCCGCTGCATTTATCCGGTATAGAAAATACGTCACCGACCAGATCAAGTGGTGGTAAACGGCAGGAGGGAGGCATCGTGCGGTTATTTCCATCCATCGCTTCATCCAATTGCCTTGCGTATGGAAGGGAGCTTGAACGGATACGGGAGTGGCGGACTCTCCATGTTGATATAGAGGACGGCAACTTCACCCCCAATATCACCTTTGGCCTGAAAACGGCGAAAGCGATCTGCGGCGAGGCCGCCGGCAAGGATATACAGGTTCACCTTATGACAACGGAGCCCGGCAGATATGTGGAGGCGCTTGCCTCCTATGGCGTAAAAACCGTATTCGCGCATATAGAGGCGCTCGATTATCCAATGGTGTTCATCAATCTGTGCCACCAACTGGGCATGGAGGCGGGGCTTGCGTTCAATATCAAGACCCCAGTATCCAGCGCGGAGCCGTTCTATCCCCTGATTGACGCTGTGCTCGTCATGACATCAGAGCCGGACGGAGGCGGCGAATGCGTCTACCGGCCGGCCGTCGAAAAGGCGCTGCGGGCGATTGAGTCGGTGCCCAAGGGTGTCAAGGTGGTGACCGACGGTGGACTGAGGGGGCCTGAAGTGGCGCAGCTAACTGCGGCAGGCGCGTATGGCACCGTGCTAGGGCGCCTGGTGTTTGAGGCGAACGACCCCATGGAAGTCCTGAAAAATCTGGAAGGCTGGTAAGATGTATGACGAATATTTATGAGGTATTAGAGAAACTGTGCCTGGCTCCGGCGCCCTCCGGCTATGAGAAAAACGCGGCCGCCACGTTTGCCGGGCTGATAAGGCCGTATGCCGATGAGATGCGGGTGGACAAGATGGGCAATGTAATCGCCCGAATCGACGGCGCGGAGAGGGGCGCGCGAACCGTTATGGCCTATGCCCACATGGACCAGCTGGGCTTTATCGTGCGAAAAATCGAGAGAAATGGCTTTATCCAGGTGGACCGGCTGGGGGGCATCCCGGAAAAGGTGCTGCCCGCTTTAAGGCTTGTCATCAGGAACAAGGACGGGGAATTTGTACCGGCGGTATTTGGAAACAAGGCCCATCACTCGGCAACTGCGGAGGAAAAATACAAGGTGGATGTGGTGACATCCCTGTATATCGACGCAGGCGCTTCCTCCGCGGAGGAGGTCTACGAAATGGGCATTGATATAGGCTGTCCGGCCATTTATGAGCCAAAATTGTCAAGACTTGGAAAGGACAAGGTCTGCGGCACCGCCCTTGACGACAGAGGCGGCCTGGCGGCGCTTATTGCCGCAGCTGAAATACTGCACGGCAGCAGGCCGGCGTGCACCGTCTATCTTGTGGGGACCATCTGGGAAGAGTTCAATATCCGGGGCGCGGCGTTTGCGGCCAGAAGCATTCGTCCCGATATAGCGCTGGGTCTTGACGTGGCGCTGGCGGGCGATACGCCGGATCTTGAGAAGAACTATCCGGATATGCTGGGCAAAGGCCCTACCGTTAATTTGTATAATTTCCACGGGCGGGGGACGCTGAACGGCATGATCCCCAACGAGCGGCTTGTGGCGCTGGCGGAGAGGAGCGCGGAGGAGGCCGGGATACCGCATCAGAGATTTGCATCCCTGGGCATTATTACGGAATCTGCGTACATCCAGATGGAGTGCGACGGCATTGCCTGCCTCGACTTCGGTTTCCCCGCCCGATACACCCATTCGCCCATAGAAACCTGCGCCCTGCCGGACATTGAGAATCTGGGAAGACTGGTGGCAGCTGTAATTTCCAATATGACAGCGGATATGGATATCTCACGGTATCATATTGAGTGAGCATATGAAAAAAGGAATTCACTATTGGGCGCTGCCCACCGACCTGACGTTGGCGCAGAAGTTCCGGTTTGCAAAGGCATGCGGATATGACGGCGTGGAGCTTGCGCTGCTACGCGAGGGGGAGTTCAGCCCGGGCTGCTCGGCCGGACAGCTCCGCGAAATCAGAAAGGCTGCGGCGGGCGAGGGCATCGAGCTCCCTTCCATCACCAACACCCTGAGCTGGACCTGCTCCTTTACAAGCGGACGGAAGGAGATACGGCAAAAAGCGGCGGATGTTCTGAAGCGGGAAATTGATATTGCCTGCGCCATCGGCGCAGAGGCGGTTCTGGCGCTTCCCGGATTCGTCTCGCTGCATTTCCCTGTAAATGGGCTGCACCCTGCTTCGGACACCTCGGACCCTGATGCCTACTGCCCCTCCAGCGAGATAGTAGGTTATGCGGATGCATACCACAGGGCGGTAGAGGGCTATCGGGAAATGGCGTCCTACGCGGAGGGCGCCAAGGTGCGGATATGCGTTGAGAACATCTGGAGCGGCTTTTTGCTGTCGCCCATCGAGATGCGGGGATTCATCGACGAGATCGATTCCGCGTATGTACGGTCTTATTTTGACGTGGGGAACGTCTGCCCCCACGGAATCCCGGAGCAGTGGATTCCAATCTTGGGAGAGCGGATCGAAAGGGTCCACTTCAAGGACTATATCGGAAACGCGCAGTCCTTGGACTGCTTTGTGCCGCTGCTGTCCGGACGGATCGATTTCCAGAAAATCATGCGGGCGCTCGAGGGCATCGGGTACGATGGCTGGGTAACGGCGGAGGTGAATGTAAACCCGCAGGTGCCGGGCTATATCGCGCAGATAACCGCAAAAGCGCTTGACGACATTTTTCAGTTAAGGGGAGATACAAATGGCGAACTGTTTTGAATTGCGGGAAAAAGCGCAGGAAATCAGGATACGGAGTCTGGAGGCCGTATACCGGGCGAAGTCGGGACACCTCGGCGGCAGCTTCTCCGCGGCGGAGATGATTACTGCGCTATATTTCCGTGTGCTACGTATTCGGCCTGAAATGCCCCGGTGGGAGGACCGGGACAGGTTTGTGCTGAGCAAGGGACATGCGGCCCCGGCACTGTACGCGGCCCTTGCCATGAGAGGGTTCTTCCCTCTGGAAGACTTGGACAGGCTGCGCATGTATGACAGCCACCTCCAGGGCGCGCCTAATATGAAAACGCCGGGCATTGACATGTCGTCCGGCCCGCTGGGGCAAGGCCTGTCGGCTGCGGTCGGGATGGCACTTGGGGGCAGGGTGCTGAAAAAGAACTTCAACGTATGGTGCATGGTAGGCGATGGAGAGCTCCAGGAGGGACAGATCTGGGAGGCGGCGATGACGGCCGCGAAATACCGGCTCAGCAATCTAGTGTGTATTCTGGATCACAACAAAGTGCAGATGTCCGGAACAAACGATGAGCTGATGCCCATAGGCAATGTGCGGGACAAATTTGCCGCCTTTGGCTGGCGCGTCGTTGAAATGGAAAATGGCAACGACATCGCGGAGGTGACGGAGGCCTTTCAGCATATCTTCGACACGAAAGATGAAAGGCCCATTGCAGTCATTGCGGAGACGGTAAAGGGCAGGGGCGTTTCCTTTATGGAGGGAAGTGCCGCATGGCACGGCGCGGTTCCAAATGACGAGCAGTTTGCCGCTGCCATGAAGGAATTGGAGGAGGAACTGAAATGACCGCTAATCGGGCAGTGTACGGCGATACCCTTTGGGAGCTGGCCAAGACAGATGGAAAAATTGTGGTTGTCGATTCGGACTGCATCGGTCCCCTCAACTATCAAAAGTTTGTTGAGGACTTCCCAGACAGATTTTTTGAGTGCGGCATCGCGGAGCAGGATATGGTCTCCACGGCTGCGGGACTCGCCAGTTGCGGCTTGACAGCCTTTTGCGCGTCCTTTGCCGTGTTTGTCAGTATGCGGGCGCTTGACCAGGTCAGAAACCAGGTGTGCTATAACAACCTGAATGTAAAAATAATCGGCACGCACTGCGGCATCGAAACAGGATATGATGGCGCGACCCACCAGTCGATTGAGGACCTTTCCATCATGCGGGCCATTCCAAATCTAGTTGTTCTGGCACCGTCAACGCCGGTTATGACAGGCAAGCTGACCCGCATCATGGCGGATACCTGCGGCCCGTTCTATATGCGCTTCGGAAGAAACAAGAACAAGGAAATCTATACAGCGGAAGATACCTTCAAAATCGGCGGCAGCAAGCGCGTCTATGACGGCGATGCGCTGACGGTCATGACCCACGGCAGCCTACTGCCTGCCGCGAAAGAAGCAGTTGAGGCGCTGAGAAAGGAGGGTGTCAATGCCAGGCTCTCCGACATGTACTCCATCAAGCCCATTGACACGGAGGAGATCGAAGCTGCCGCAAGGGAGACCGCCTTTATTCTCACCGTGGAAGATCACAGCGTCATCGGAGGACTCGGCGGCGCGGTTTGTGAATACACGGCTGCGCATTGCCCGTGCAGGGTTGTGAGAATGGGGATGGAGGACATCTTTGGCCGGGCCGGAACAACGGCGGACCTGTATCGCCTCTATGGGTTGACCGCAAAAGATATTGTGCGGAAAATAAAGGGGCTACTATCGTAATCTGGAGGATTTTCCATGAAACATATATTCCTGAACCTAAAAAGATTCGATGTTCCTGTTGAATATGGCGGAGTAAACCGGATCGCTCCCATCCAGGAATGGGGGGCATATATTGTCAGGAATACCCAGGAGGCTTTGCGGCTCTATAATCCTGAGGAAGTGGAATTTGTCCAGTATTTTCCGGAGGCCCACCTCATTGGGGCAGCCGCGGCGAAATCCAGCGGCAGTCCGGTACAGGTGGGATGCCAGGGGGTTTATAGAATGAGTACAGCCATTGGAGGCAACTTCGGAGCCTTTTCCACCAACCGCCCGGCGAGCGCAATGAAGGCCCTGGGGGTCAGCTCTGTCATTATAGGTCATTGCGAGGAGAGAACCGATAAGCTGGGTATCATGATGGAGGCCGGCGTCACAGACACTGCGGCCGTCAACCGCGTTCTCAACCAGGAGATCAGGCAGGCTGTCGACTGCGGAATGTCTGTGCTCTACTGTATCGGAGAGGATACGGGGGAAATGGACTGCTGGAAGGAGGTCCTGGAGGAGCAGCTGGAGGTCGGACTCAGCGGCGTTGATAGGAGCAGGATTACGATTGGATATGAGCCAATATGGTCCATAGGTCCCGGGAAAAAACCGGCGGATAAGCCGTACATAACAAAGGTCGCCCGCTTTATAAAGGAAAAAACCGGCGGGATGCCTGTTGTGTACGGCGGAGGGCTCCGCAAGGACAACGCCGAAATGCTCGCGACGATTCCGGAGATTGACGGCGGTCTGATAGCGCTGACCCGATTCCAGGGAAAGGTGGGATTCTATCCGGATGAGTATATTGACATCATCCACACCTATCTGGGAGGAGAAAAGCAATGAAGCTGGATTTTGAATATGGTCAGGGCACGATGTCTGCCAGCCTGCCGGAGGATACCGACATTTTTATCCCCGGGGAGACGGTGGCCGATCCGCCCTGCCTGCCCCAGGACTGGGACAGCCTCTATAACGCGACCCTGGAGAGCATCCGCAACCCCATTGGGATGCCGGCGCTGAAGGAGCTGGCGGGATCGGGCAAGACAGTTGTCTTTGTGATCCCCGATATTGTCAAGGGCGGCTGCCAGGCCACCAGCCATCGGAAGGTGGCTATCCAGGCCTGCCTGGATGAGCTCTACAGTGCCGGCGTGGAGAAGAAAGATATCCTGCTGCTGATTTCCAACGGCCTGCACCCTCGGGCGACGGTATCGGAAATGAAGCAGATCCTAGGCGAGAAGTTGTTTAACGAATTTTACTACAGCAATCAGCTCACCAGCCATGACAGCGAGGACGGGGAGCACATGGTGGATCTGGGGACGACTCGGCGTGGCGACCCGGTGCTGATGAACCAATACGTCTTTGCCTGTGATATTCCGATTCTCATCGGCCACGTCCAGGGGAATCCCTATGGCGGCTATTCCGGCGGATACAAGCACTGCGCCACCGGCATCACCCACTGGCGCTCTATTGCCAGCCACCACGTGCCAAAGGTCATGCACCGGGACGACTTTACACCGGTATCCGGCAAAAATCTGATGCGGACCAAGTTTGACGAGATCGGCATGTGGATGGAGGAAAAGATGGGACACCCCTTCTTCTGCTGCGATGCGGTGCTGGATACACACTCCCGTCAGATTGCGGTTTTTTCCGGTTATGCCAAGGAGATGATGCCTGTCAGTTGGAGAACAGCCGACAAGCGGACCTATGTGCCCTGGGCAGAGAAGAAATACGATGTGATGGTTTTTGGAATGCCGCAGAATTTCCATTATGGCAACGGCATGGGCACCAATCCCATTCAGATGATGCAGGCCCTATCCGCCCAGGTCATCCGCCACAAGCGGGTGATGAAAGAGAACTGTGTCATCATCTGCGCCTCCATCTGCAACGGCTATTTCCATGATGAGCGCTGGCCCTACCTGCGGGAGCTGTATGAGATGTTCCAGCACGACTACATGAATGTTCTGCCGGATATGGACCGGTACGGTGAGTACTTTGCGACCAACGAGGAGTACATTCGCAAGTACCGCTTTACGAACGCCTTCCACCCATTCCACGGATTTTCCATGATGAGCTGTGGTCATATCGCAGAGATGAACACCAGCGCCATATATATCGTAGGCGCTCAGGAGCCTGGAATCGCCCGGGGAATGGGGCTCAAGACCAGGGCCACCTTTGAAGAGGCGCTGGCGGACGCCATGAAGAAATATGTGGGACCCAATCCCCATATTCTGGCGCTGCCCCAGACCTTCCGGCTAGGTGCCGTACACCTCTGCCTTAAAAATGAGCCGTATGACGGCAGCTGCGGACACTGAGTACAAGGTCCGGTACTGCACGGCAGGCGGGGTGGAAGACAACCATAGGCAGGTCATGCTTGTATGGATGGACTTGTAAAGATATGCTGAGGCGCGGCGTCTGCCTTCTGGCAGATG
>OFFK01001667.1_pt1 | contig 15051 bp, 16 predicted proteins | sample 1521361 | NCBI WGS metagenome assembly OFFK01 (sample SAMEA3504096, study PRJEB24116) | mouse gut metagenome | biome: mouse gut; feature: mouse-associated habitat; material: faeces | place: Denmark | collected 2011
CGTTCTTCTGCCGCCGGGAAGTGGAGAGGAGCTTTTACAGGAAATTATGGACGGCGCGTTCCGCGGCGCGGGGGAGCGGAATATAGAAATACTCGGCGGGCATACAGAGGTGACGGATGCGGTATGTAAACCGTTGGTTTCGGCGGCGGTCGTCGGCAGGACGCGCGGCAGGAAAATACTTTCCACGGGCGGCGCAAGGCAGGGGCAGGATATCCTTATGACGAAATGGGCTGGTACGGAAGGTACAGCGATTCTGGCGGAGGAAAAGGAAAGCCTGCTGAAAGAACATATGACTGCGGAGGAACTGGAAACCGCCAGAGGCTTCAAGGCATTCCTTTCTGTGGGGAAGGAATCGGAAATTGCTTTCGCGCATGGGGCAACGGCAATGCATGATGCAACAGAGGGCGGCATTTTGGGCGCAGTCTGGGAGGTTGCGGAGTGTTCCGGCTGCGGTGTGGAGGTGTTCGCGGAGGAAATACCCGTTCGGGAAGAAACCGCCAAAATCTGCGGTACGCTGGGGATTGACCCATTGCGGCTGATTTCCAGCGGAACGATGGTGATTGCAACGGATAACGGGCAGGAGCTTGCGGAAAATCTGCGGCAGTCTGGCGTTCCGGCAGTAGTCATTGGGAAGGTGACAGAGAGCGGGAGGTTTCTGGTTTCCGGCGGAAAGAAAACGCCGCTGGAACAGCCGGAAACAGATGCGCTTTATGCCGCACTGAAACGGCGGCAGGAGCGGTAAAACGATACTATGGGGATTACAAAGGCTCCGCACAACTGGAAATCCGCTGTGCGGGGTTTGCTTTTTATTGACAGGAATTCCAACGGTTTAATGCCATTGCAAAGGCAAGGGGGAAGCGTATGCGTAATATTCCATGGAAATTAGAAAATCCTCATAAAATCACCGAATCGGAGATTGCCGCTTTGGAAGAACGGTTCTGCTTCCGGATGCCGGAGGATTTACGGCAGTTTTATTTGCGGCAGAATGGCGGGCTTTTTCCGACAGGAACGGTAGTCAATCCGGAACGGAGCAGGCTGAATGATTTTTTAGCTGTCAAATATCCTTTCATGGAACGGTTACCACTTTTGGAAACCATTCTTGACCGGCAGGAGCAGGACGGGTTTATCCCCATGTGTTATATCCCATTCTGCTCCGATGAAGCGGGCGATTCTTACTATATCCGCGTAGATGAAGCGGGCTATGGAGAAATTTACTACATCTTCAGCGAATTTTTGGACGACTTTCCGGGCGCCCCTGAAAGCGAAGGGCTGATTGCCAACAGCTTTACGGAGTTTTTGGAAATGATACAGTTTCCTGAGGAAAAGAAGGGCTGACCTTCCGAAAAAAGACAGCAGGCACCAGCCTGCTGTCTTTCGTAGTTTTAACCCGGAGATTATGTTTTACATGCTTTATCCTGTATAAATTCTGGGTTATTGCGGTTGATGCAGGGCCCTTCTGAGAGGGAACGCCTTGCGAATTTCGATTTTTGCCAGTGGGTTCTGCATGGAAAGCAGAGCACGCAAAAAGCCTTCGTTTCCATCTGTGTGCAGATACCCTGCGCACTGCTTATCCGTTCAGCAGCTGTTCCAGCACAGTCAGCAGGGACGTTTCCGTATCTGTCCGGCAGTATCCCGCGCCGCGCTGCCAGCAAAATTCACGCAGGGCAGATTCCTGCTGGCGCAGAGCCTGCTTATAGGCGGAAACGGCGTGATCGGAAAGTTCCAAATTCCGCGTTTCGCCCGTTTCGCTGTCCACAAGGCGTACCATGCCGCCCCTTTGCGGTTCAATTTCCTCCGGCGTCAATATGCGCAGAAGATACACCTCCTGTTTCTTCTCCTGAAGGAGTTTTACAGCGTCCCAGGGAGCCTGTTCGGAAAGGAAATCCGACAGGATAATGGAAACGCCGCGCCCCAGCCCGCTTCTTTCGCGTATTGCCCGCAGGTAATCCGTTCCGCCGCCGAGTTCCAGCCCGTCCAGAAAGTCCAGCGTTTCGGCAAGCTGGCCCTTTTTTGTGATACCCTGTTTCTGCGCCCCTGTTTTTTCGCTAAAGGCGAAAATCTGTGTGCGGTCGCCGCCGCCAGCCGCGATGTATGCCAGAGATGCGGCAAGAGCCTTTGCCATTACTATTTTCCCGCCGAAATCCATAGATTTGCTGGTATCCAGAAAAAGATTGACTGCCGCCTGTTTTTCTTCCAGAAACAGCTTCAAATAGAGTTTGTCAAATCGCCCGTAGCCGTTCCAGTCCACCCGTCTGAGGTCGTCCCCGGGGATATATTCGCGGAAATCGGAAAATTCCAGGGAACTGCCCTTTGCGGAGGATTTGCGCCCGCCGCTGTACCCGACCGCACCGAGCCGCTCCGTCAGTCCGATGGAAAGGCGTTCCAGCTTCGCAATGTATTCCTTTGTGAAAATAGCTTTCAAATCCTCCATCATAACAATGCCTCGATAATCCCGTCTACGGTTTTTCCCTCCGCAATACCTTCAAAATTCAAAAACAGCCTGTGGCGCAGGGCGGGTTTTGCCGCCGCCCTGACGTCCTCATAGGAAACATTGTAGCGTCCTTCCGTCAGTGCCAGTATGCGTGCCGCCTGCATGATTGCCTGCGCACCTCTGGGGCTTGCGCCGTAGCGGATGTATTTTTTTACATCTTCCGGTGCGCCTTCGTATTCAGGGTGTGTTTTCAGCGTAACTTCCATCATGTAATCTGCCACAGGCTCCGCAATGGGCACAGTCTGTGCGATGCGCCGCAGTTCCAGAAGCTTTGCGCCGTCGCAGACCTTCTGCGGCTCCTGCTGGTCTTCTGTTGTCGTCATCATTACGATTTTGAGCAGTTCCTCTTTATTGGGGAAACCAACGTCCAGCTTGAATAAAAACCTGTCCATCTGTGCTTCGGGCAGGGGGTAAGTGCCTTCGCTTTCCAGCGGATTCTGGGTTGCCAGCACAAAAAACGGCTCCGGCAGGGCATAGGTTGTACTGCCGCCTGTGACGGTATGTTCCTGCATGGCTTCCAGCAATGCGCTTTGTGTTTTGGGTGTAGCGCGGTTGATTTCGTCCGCCAGAACAATATTGGAAAATACCGGCCCCTGCCGGAACTCCATCCGCATGCCTTCCCCGTCCTTTATCATTACGGACGTACCCGTAACGTCGGCGGGCATAAGGTCGGGCGTGAACTGTATCCGCGAAAACTGTAAATCCAGTACCTTTCCGATGGTTTTTACCAGCTGAGTTTTGCCCAGGCCGGGCAGACCCTCCAAAAGCACGTTCCCTCCGGCAACCATCGCGGTCAGTACATCCCGTATCAATGTTTTCTGCCCGATGATGGCTTTGCCGATTTCCTGCTCTATTGCTTCAAAATCCCGCCGGAAAGCAAGGATAGCTTCTTCTGTCATTTGAGTTGCTCCTCTCTGTTTTGTTTTACTGCTTCAATTATAAAACGATTTTTCCCACAACGTCAATGAAAGAGAGGAAATGTAAGGGTTTCCACAGAAAATATTTCGTTTTTCTTAAAGAATATGGGGATAAAACACTTTATACGCATTTTCACGAAACGGCGGAAACGCTATTGTACTTTTCAGGGGTTTATGGTATCATATTTTTACATAAATATTGCCAGGGATTTTCTGCGGGAATTTGCTGCGCAGACAGCCCTGGAACGGAAAAAAGCGGCAGGAAAGCGGAGGAAAAAGCGGGATGAACATGGTTGGCACCAGTGCCTTCAGAGAAGGCCGAAAAGAGATTGCGGATAAATTACTGCGCCGCCATTTCTTAGCGGGAGTGGGAATGGCTTTTTTGATTGCTGTTTTGGAAGTCGTGCTGTATTTTGTGGAAGAGAGCGCAGGGCTTCTGCAGGATGGGCAGACAGCATATTTATACAGATGCGTGCTGTTGCCAACAGGCTTGGATATTGTTGCCGTTTGTATTGTGCTGGGCGTCTGGCGGTTTTTGAAAAACAACCGCGTGATGGCGTATGCCGTATCACTGATGCATATGTTTTTTGCGTTTATTGTGTATTCCACGCATATCCAGTTTCCGTCTCTGTATATCTTTTTTGCTATCGCCATACTCCTGACAACTGCATACGGCGATGTGGTCATGACAAGCATCGTAACGGCTTTGAGCATTATTCTGAAAGTTATTTCGGATATCAGTCCGGCGGCGTACCCGATACGCTCGCTTTCCTCAGCGATAGATTTCCGGCTGGAACGTCAGAACTTTATCGTATCTCTGATTGCTCTGGGGGCGTTTTATATCATCTGCCTTGTGATGATTGCCATTGAACGGGAAAAAAATGCGCTCGGGATACAGCAGGAACGGGAAAATGTGCAGCTTTTCCAGAAGATCATGACCGATACGCTGACGGGTGTGCATAACCGAAACGCGCTCCGCCTGAGCTTTGACAGGGTCATCGCGGATAAAACGGACACGGAATATGTTCTTGCAATGCTGGATATTGATTATTTTAAGAATGTAAACGATACCTTTGGGCATCTGGTCGGGGATTCCTATCTGCAGGCGCTTGGCAGGGTGCTGGACCATGTGCCGGACGCAGAGGCGTTCCGCTTTGGCGGGGACGAATTCTGTCTGCTTTTTGCGGGCTGTACACGAAAGCAGGTGGAGGAACGCTGTCGGACGGCGCAGGAAAAATTCCTTGGGAATGACCTCTGCAAGAAATATGCGGAAGTCAACGTCAGCTTTGGGCTGGCGCAGTATGATAGAAAAATCACCCCTTCGGAATGGGTGCAGCACGCAGACCACGCGCTTTATGAAGCGAAGAAAAACCGCGGCTCAATCTGCTTCTATCAGCCGGAGGAAACAGAGTAACAGAAAAATATTAAAGCGGCTCCTTAAAAAGGAAGGCCGCTTTTTTGTTATTCGTCTTTTCCGACTGCAAAAATGGCAGATGAAGCAATGATAATCAAAGCTGTCAGTATCAGGGCGGCCAGACAGGGACCGCTTCCCGCATAACGCCACGCACTATTAAGCCATGAACCGGCAGCCTTATCTAAACCCTGCAGGACTCTCAGCATGTAAATTTCCAAAGACAGGCAGAGCCCGCCCCCAATCATTCCCATTAGCCCAACTGATTTTTTCATGTATCTTCCCCCATTCCCTGAAAAACTTTCTGCCGTATATACCCTTGTCAAGCGAAGGTATAAAAACCAGCGCAGATTTCTTCTTTGTATGCCAGCAGAGCTTCAAATTCTGCTTTCTGTTCCGCATTGGCGGGGGCGTACTGCACATCAGAGGCGTTCACACAGAGCCAGACTGTATTGTTATCCCTGTAAATTTCTGTGTAGGGGACTGCAAAATTTTCTCTGACTTCATTCTCCCAGTACTGCAAATCAAACCGCGCCAGAGAGAATACAAGCATTTCGCCTGACGGGTCGTAAAAATGGAGCATCGAGGTTACGTCATTCTGGCTTTCCCAAATATAAAAGCTGTCTTTCGCACAACCCTCCGGCAGGAGTACGCCCGCGCGCAGACTGCCGCTTTCATAGAGGATACGGTCTTTGTCCATAAAATACGCCGTTTTGGTATTCCCGTTCCAGCGCATTTCCAGACCAGCCTGTTCCGCAGCAGCCTGTACAAGGGGCAGTGCGGCACTGCCGCTTTCCGCCGTAATGCCGCACTGCGCCGCCATCTGCCGCACCGGAAGCATGGCAATATTATTTTCTTCAAATATATGCCCAACGCTCCGTTCTGCCTGCATTTCCCCGTTTATCACTATGGCTGTATGCTTAAGCATCTGCGCATCTGCGGCAAGCGCCGGCATTGTGAACAGCCCTGCCGCCGTCAGTGTGAGAAACCATTTTTTCATGTCGTGTACCTCCTTAGGTCAGCTATGCCAGTTGTTGACTGTCCGGACGATTTCAGCGTGGATGCGTTCCACTTCTTCAATCCTTACCGCTGAAATCCTCCGGCATTCTGCTTCAAAATCAATCCCCGGGAACAGCTTTCTCAGCAGAAGGTTCACCTCAGGCGATGCGCCCATGCCTGCTTTTACCAGCTCCGATGCCGGAAACAGGCTGAGGGCGGATTTTAAGACTGCCTGTTCTACATTTCTGATTTCTTCAAAATTCCTGATTTTTTTCATTTCCGTCTGCCCTCCTGCGGCAGTTATTCTGTTCCAAGCAGGATTTCAACACGGCGGTATGTTGCGCCGACTTCCTCCTGTCCCTGTGTCTGCCATTCGATTTCTCCGATTGTGCCCAGCTCTGACAAAAATGCCTCTAAATTTTCCACAGGAATCATAACGGAAATGCTGGAGCCGTCCGCGCTTTCCTGAAAACCTGCATAATTTTCCGCTGCCTGAAGCACAGAGCCGTACACGTCCGCGCCGTTGTTTTGCGGGTTTAGCTTCAGTGAATCACCCGATTTTTCTTCTGCCTCAGAGTCCGGCGTAATGCCGTTGTCTGAAATGCTGTTTTCTGCGGATTCCGTTCCGTCTGCGGCTTTTGCCAAAGCCGGTGGAGCCGGTGGAGCAGACAGCGATGCGGTTTCCGGCACAGGTGCGGAGCGGAGCATAGGATTCGGCGTGCTTTCCGGCTCGGGCTGTGCAGGTTCCTTCGGTGCGGTGTGTACGGCTTCGTTTGCCATGATGCGTGCTGTATCTTCCATTACGGGCATATTTTCCAAATCTGTATTCCGCGTCTGGCCTGCTTCCTCCGCACTACCCGCGGCCGTAACAGGTGCGGCGGCATTTTCCGGCACAGTGTCCGTCTGGACGCTTTCTGCTCCGCCCTCGTCAGGCAGGTCTGACGTAAGCTGTACAGGTTCCGACGGGGTTTGGCGCATATTCATGGCGCCGTTGATTCCTCCGACAGCCGCAACGACCAAAACAGCCGCCGCTACAAGGCTCAGTCCTTTCCAGCCGTGCCGTTGTTTTCTTTCCTGTTCTTTTTCCGCTTTTGCCTTTTGCAGAATCTCTGTTTTTCGCACGACTTTCCACTCCACAGGGGGTGTGCTGACGTGGTTCGGCAATATTGCCGTTTCGTCCGATTCGTCTGTTTCCTCCGCCAAAGAGCCGGCCGCCGCAATTTTCTGCATCAGTTCTGCATGGTAGCCCTCCGGCAGCTCCGCTTCGGGGAGGGAACGCAGCGTTTCCATAACAGCCATATGCTGTGACGCGGCTTTCCGGCATTTTGGACATTCTGCCAGATGCGCCTTGATTTCCGCGGATTCCTCCGGCGTTGTTTCCCATTCCAAATAAATCCAGAGAAGATCCCGGCATTCTTCACACTTCATGGAACCGTCCCTCCTTTCTTTTCTTATGACGGAGCGAAAGGCCATTCCGTTCCCTGTTTTTTAATATTTCTTCTTTTAATTGGCTGCGTGCGCGGCAGATGCGGGATTTTACTGTACCCAAAGGCATTTCCAGTGTTTCCGCGATTTCCTCATAGGAAAGCCCGCGGATATCGCGCAGCGTTACAGCCGCTTTATGTTCAGGAGAGAGCTTTTCCATAGCAAGCAGTATTTCCCGCTGTTTTTCCTGCCGCAGGAGCGCTTCCTCAGGCGTTTCCCGCTCATCGGCAATCTGTAATGCCCATGCGCCTTCTTCGTTCTGCATCTCCTGCTCCAAAGAAAGGCTTGTCCTGCCTTTGCGTTTCCGCATTTCATCAATGCAGGCGTTTACCGTTATCCTGTAAATCCATGTGGAAAACGCGGCGCGTTCGTCAAAACTGGGGATACTCCGGAAAACCTTCAAAAAGACTTCCTGCGAAATATCCTTTGCGTCCTCACTGCTGCCAGCCATGCGCAGCGCGATATTATAAACCCTTTTTTCATGCGCAAGCACAAGCTGTTCAAACGCTGCCATATCTCCGCGTTTTGCCAAAGAAATCAGTATTTTTTCCGACTGCTCTGTCATCGGCATATCCACATCTGTCACCTCCGTTCAAAAAAGCTGACGGCAGCGTCTTCTTACCCCTGCCGTCACTATTCTACCTCATTCTATCATATGTCCATATCCGCAACAAGCATTATTTCCGCGGCTTTCCGCCTCAAAACGACGTTGTTTTTACGGTTTGCAGATGCCGCAGGGCTCGTAACCGTCGGCAGTCAGTTTCTCCCGTGTGCCGGAATAGTTTTGCCGGTTTTCTTCTTTTAGTTTCGCCACGCCGGAACAATCAGGCTTATGGAATTTTTTGGAACTGGTGTTCAGCACATATTCCATTGTTTTGCCGGTTTCGGGTTCCACGCTTTCGGCGGCACGGCTGTTGCCTGTGGCATAATCAATCGCGACGCCCGGCTGGACGTTATAGCAGTAAACGCAGAAGCAGATTCCCTCGCCGTCATCTTCCACAGACTGTGCTTCAATCAGCACGCCGTCTGCTACAAGGTTTTCCCCTGTGAAAACAGGCGTCACACGATAGAGGACATGGTTTTCCGTTTCCTTTATGTAGTCGGCAACCATGTTTTCAAATGGCAGCATACCGTCTACGTTCAGGTAACGTGTCCCGGTAATCAGGTTGCCTGCGTTTGCGTTTTCGCCTGTCAGCTGGAATCCGATGAGATGGCAGCGGTTATAGAGGTATTTCCCTTCCACAAAATCATATTTCATGGTCTGCCAGCCGCTGGGCTTGACCTGCCCGATGGATTTGCGTTCTTCAGTCGGCATCAGGTCAACGCCGATATTGGCAATGACAACGCCGCAGCGGCCCAGAGAATCCAGCTCGCTGTATGTTTCATAGGATTCTGCTGCAAAATCCTCCTCGCTGAACAAAGGGATATTGCCGTTGATTTCGACAAACGGCGCACCGTCATAGTCCGGCAGGGATTCCAGCGTTGCAGTCTGCGCGGGGGCGGGCTGCGAAATGCCGGCGCTAACGCCGGAACATGCGCTGAACAGCAGAGAAAGAACAAGTATCAGCGGCAGAAATATTTTTTGTTTTTTCATTTAACATAAACCTCCTCTGTAATCGTTTCATGGGAATGGCCTTTGAAATCTTCTGTGGAAACGAGTTTCCAGCCATGTTCCGCAAGCGGTATGGAAAAATGCAGGCTGGCGGGATACGCCACGCCGTACATCATAAACATTCGACTCTATGCGTTCCGCATACGGCGCGGGGTCTGCGGTTTCCGCAAAGCAGAAATCATTTGCACCCGCATGCTCCAGAAAATCCTCATCTATTATAAAATCCGCGCTTTCTTCCGGAGAAAACTGCTTCGCGGAATAGGCGTTCAGCCAGAGTTTTCCACTGGAAAGCCGCAAGAGCCGTTCCCGCAGAAGCCTGTCCTGGCTCTGTCTGCGGTTTGCAAATGCCATGCCGTTGTCATCATCTGTACACACTATCAAAATCATTTGTTTGTTCACCTCTGTTTTGTTATATTATTACAGTATAACATGAATTTTGAAGGAGCCGCAAACAATATACCGAAAATCAGGGCAAAAACCGGAAAAATTCTTGATTTTCCGCTTCTGTCACAGTTCCGGAGGATATATTTTCATTCCTTCCGTCTTTGTTTTGTGGTATGATGTGGAATAGAGAAATGAGGAAAGGATGATATGTTTGCGGGCTTCGGCTGGGCTTTATATACACATACCGTTTTGCAGACAGAAATGCCTGTACTGCGATTTCCCATCGTTTGCGGGGCGTGAGGACTTGCAGGAGCATTATACTGCGTCGCTTCTGGCGGAAATCCGACGGCGCGCACAGATGTGCCAGGGCAGGATATTTCAGTCTGTATTTTTTGGCGGAGGAACGCCGACGGCACTTCCCCTGCCGCTTTTGGAACGGCTGGCGCGGGAGGTTTTTGCATCGTTCCATATTACAGAAGGGGCGGAGATTACGACGGAGGCAAACCCCGGCACGCTGAGCCGCGAAACAGCCCGGACACTGCGAGGCATCGGCTTCAACCGTCTGAGCATCGGCGTGCAGGCTTGGCAGAACCATCTTTTGAAACGGCTGGGGCGCATCCATACCATTGAGGAATTTTTGGAGAATTACCGTATTGTACGGGAAGAAGGTTTTCGGAATGTGAATGTCGACCTGATGTTTGCCCTGCCGGGGCAGACACTGGAAGAATGGCAGGAAACGCTGGAACAGGCAACGATACTCGAGCCGGAACATATTTCGGCGTACAGCCTGATTTTGGAGGAAGGCACGCCCTTTTACCGGGAATGGGAGGAAGGAAAGCTGACAACAGTTTCAGAGGAGCTGGACAGGGAGATGTACCGTTTTGCGGTGGATTTCCTTGCGGAAAAAGGCTATACGCAGTATGAGATTTCCAACTTTGCCAAACCCGGCAGACAGAGCCGCCATAACCGTATCTACTGGCAGGCGGAGGAGTATCTCGGGCTGGGGCTGGGCGCACATTCTTTCTGGAATGGAGAAAGGTTCCATAACCCTTATGGCCTTGAGGAATATATGCAGGCAGGGGGGATTCCGGAACGGCTGGAACAGGACAGGGAAAAAATTTCGGAACAGGACGCGCTTGCGGAATTTATGTTCCTTGGGCTTCGGCTGACGGAAGGCGTTGCCTTTGCCGCCTTCAGGGAGCGTTTCGGCAGGGAAATGAAGGACGTCTATGGCAGCCGGATTGATAAGCTGACGCGGCAGGGGCTGCTTGCGGCAGATGGGGCGGGGATACGCCTGACGCGCCGCGGCATAGATGTGAGCAATGTGGTGTTCGGGGAATTTCTTTTGTAAATAGAAAGTGGAGGGGAATGATGTCAGAATTAACGGGAATGATGAATATAGGCAGGGAAATGGCGGGAAAACTGGAATCCGTTGGGATCAGGTCCGCGGAAGAATTACAGGAAATTGGCGCGAAACAGGCGTTTTTTAAGCTAAAGGAGATATATCCTAATGTCTGTTTGGTGCATCTATATGCACTGGAGGGTGCGGTGCAGAATACGGGATATAACCGTCTTTCGGAGGACACGAAAAAGGACTTAAAGGCGTTCAGTGATTTTTTAAGAAGTTAATATGTAATGAAGGATTTGGAGAAAATCAGAAAGGATATGGGGTCAATATTTATCTGGATGAAACATGAGTTTCAAAAGAGCAATGGGAAAGATGTGGGACATACCCATGCAGCCGCGTTTTCGGTCTGCATGTAAGAAAAGATAAATTTTTGAAAATAGCACTTGACATTGGCAGGTTCAAGTGCTATCTTAATGTATAGAAATTAGCACTCGATAGCGGTGAGTGCTAATAAATCGGAAAGGAGGCGGCAAAGTGGCTCTGAATGACAGAAAAATACAGATATTGCAGGCAATCATCAATAACTATATTGAAACAGCGGAGCCTGTCGGTTCCAGAACGATTGCGAAAAAATATAACCTTGGAATCAGTTCGGCAACCATAAGAAATGAAATGAGCGATTTGGAGGAAATGGGCTTTATATTGCAGCCGCATGCATCTTCCGGGCGTATCCCGTCGGATATGGGCTACCGGCTGTATGTCGACCACCTGATGCAGAAAAAGGAGCTGGGCGAGGAGGAACAGAGATACCTGCAAAGCATCATTTCCCGCGATATCAGCCAGATTGACTTTTTGATGGAGGAAACCGCAAAGGCACTTTCCGTACTGACGAATTATACAACGATTATTTCCGAGCCGAAGGGACAGCGGACAAGGATGAAACAGATACGCCTGATTCCGCTGGACAGCGTGTCCGTACTGCTGGTGATTGCTACGGAAGGAAATTTTATTAAGAACCATGTGATAAAAATGGGCTGCGTGCCTACGGAGGAAAAAATTTTCGACATCGGCTTCTGCCTGAACCGGCTTTTGCAGGGCTGTGCCCTGCGGGAAATCGACACACTGCTAGTTGCCAGAATGCAGGAGGAACTTTGGGAATACCGAGAACTGCTGCCGCCGATTTTGAAAGCAATTGAAACTACGATGCGTTCCGCTGAAAAGGTACAGCTGCATATGAGCGGGACCAAAAATATCCTTGCGTTCCCGGAATTTGCGGATATACAGAAAGCAAAGTCACTGTTCCAGGCATTGGAAGAGAAAGACGTTCTGGTGACGCTTTTGGAGGAAAGCAAGAATAATGATTTGCAGGTTTTGATTGGCAGTGAGAATACGGTGCAGAGTATGCAGGATTGCAGCGTGATTACGGCGACATATAAAATGGGGGACAATACGCGAGGAACAATCGGTATTGTCGGGCCAACGAGAATGGATTATTCGCAGGTCATTTCCGTACTGAACGGAATGGTGCAGAATATAGAAAAAGTGTTGAAAAATCTATCCGATGGGGATAAGAATACCTAGGAGGGAAAAGCGTGGAGGAAATGAGGAAGGACGAAGCAATAGAGGAGCAGGACGCGCGTCCGGAGCAGGAGGAAACAGCCGCTGAGGTTTTGGAGGATGCGGAAGTTTTGGAGCCTGTGGAGGAAGAAGCGGACAAAATCGCCGCGCTGGAACAGCAGGCGGCGGACAATCTGGATAAATACCAGCGGTGCCTGGCGGAGTTTGACAATTTCCGCAAGCGTACGGCGAAGGAAAAAGCCGCAATGTATGACGATGGCGTGCGGGATACCGTAGAGAAGCTGCTCGGTGTTGTGGATAATCTGGAGCGGGCAGTCATGGCGCAGGAAGGAAAGGCGGACGAGAATGACGCATTTTTCAAGGGCGTTGCAATGACGCTGAAACAGTTCCAGGAGATACTGCACAGCATAGGCGTGGAGGAGATCAAGGCGCTGGGCGAAAAATTTGACCCGAACCTGCATGCAGCTGTTGCACATGAGGACGATGAGAATTATGGGGAAAACGAAATTATTCTGGAGATGCTTAAGGGCTACCAGTACAAGGAGCGGGTCATCCGCCACAGCATGGTGAAAGTGGCGAATTAAGAGGGAAAGACCCTGAGGGCTCTGCCATCAGACTCCCGCAAGGGGCATCTTCTCCGCTCCGGCCGGCGCAAAACGGGCGTTTTCCGGACGCTCTGTGCCCCTTGACCCGATTTCCGCCACACTCTGTGTGACGGGGAGGCTTTTTCAAAGGATAGGACAAAAATATAGCCGGGGAATGCTGTCTGCTGTTTTTCCTGTGCGCAGGGATTTGCGCGGCGGAAACAGAGTTCTTTGCTCCGCTTTCTCCGAAAGAAAGCGGGCAGGGTTTGGGACGGCGTCCCAAGGTTATCAGAGCATACATTATTTGATTTTAGGAGGAATAGATTATGGGAAAAATTATCGGTATTGACCTTGGTACGACAAATTCCTGCGTGGCAGTTATGGAGGGTGGTCAGCCTGTTGTTATCGTAAACAGCGACGGCGCGAGAACAACCCCGTCCGTTGTCGGCTTCGCGAAAAACGGCGAACGTCTGATTGGCGAAACAGCAAAGCGTCAGGCAATCACAAACCCTGACAACACCATCAGTTCCATCAAGCGCCATATGGGCGAAAGCTACAAAGTAGACATCGAAGGCAAGCAGTATTCCCCGCAGGAAATTTCCGCAATGGTATTGCAGAAGCTGAAAGCTGATGCGGAGAGCTATCTGGGTGAAGCGGTAACAGAAGCTGTTATCACAGTTCCCGCTTACTTCAACGATGCACAGAGACAGGCGACAAAGGACGCGGGACGCATCGCGGGGCTTGATGTAAAGCGTATTATCAATGAGCCGACCTCTGCCGCTCTGGCTTACGGTCTGGACAATGAAAAAGAACAGAAAATTATGGTTTATGACCTTGGCGGCGGTACGTTCGACGTTTCTATCATCGAAATCGGCGACGGCGTTATCGAAGTTCTGGCGACAAACGGCAATACACGCCTTGGCGGCGACGACTTCGACCAGAGAGTCATTGATTTCCTTGCGGCAGAGTTCAAAAAAGCGGAAAATATGGACCTGACAAAGGACAAAATGGCGATGCAGAGACTGAAAGAGGCGGCTGAGAAGGCGAAAAAAGAGCTTTCCACCGTTACGACTACAAATATCAATCTGCCTTTTATTACAATGAATCAGGACGGCCCCAAACATCTGGACGTTACACTGAGCAGAGCGAAATTTGACGAGCTGACAGCAGATCTGGTGGATGGCACGATGGGCCCTGTGCGCCAGGCTCTGTCCGATGCCGGCCTTTCCGCTGGCGATATTGACAAAGTGCTGCTGGTGGGCGGTTCCACAAGAATTCCCGCTGTACAGGACGCTGTGAAGAAATACACAGGCAAAGACCCGTTCAAGGGCATCAACCCGGACGAATGTGTTGCGGTAGGCGCGGCAATTCAGGGCGGCAAGCTGGCTGGCGACGCCGGCGCGGGCAGCGTGCTCCTGCTGGACGTAACGCCCCTTTCCCTTGGCATTGAAACACTGGGCGGCGTAGCAACGAAGCTGATCGATAGAAATACAACAATCCCGACAAACAAAAAACAGGTATTCTCTACGGCAGAGGATAACCAGACAGCGGTTGACATCCATGTCGTGCAGGGCGAACGCCCTCTGGCGCGTGACAACAAGACGCTGGGGCAGTTTAAGCTGGATGGCATCGCACCCGCAAGGAGAGGTGTGCCACAGATTGAGGTAACGTTTGACATTGATGCGAACGGCATTGTAAATGTATCCGCGAAAGACCTTGGCACAGGCAAGGAGCAGAAAATCACGATTACAGCAGGCTCTAACCTGAGTGAAGAAGAAATTGACCGCGCTGTGAAAGAAGCGGAGCAGTTCGCGGAAGCTGACCGCAAGCGCAAAGAGGCGATTGACGCGAAGAATGAGGCGGATTCCCTGATTTTCCAGACGGAGAAAGCACTGGGCGAATTGGAAGGCAAGCTGGACGAAGGTGAAAAATCCGCAGTAGAGGGCGAGCTGAACAAGCTGAAAGACCTTGTGAAGGATATGAATGCGGAGACCATGACGGAAACGGACGTAGCAAATGTAAAGGCGGCAACAGAGGCCCTGACACAGGAATTCTACAAGATTTCCGAGAAGCTCTATCAGCAGGCACAGGCGGCGCAGGGCGGCGACGCACCGCAGGATGGCGGCAGTGACGGAGATGTGGTTGACGGAGAAGGAAAAGAGCTGTAATATAAAAAGGAAGTGCAATTGACAAAGCGGCAGGGGCGCAAAGGCGGAAGCTGGAACGCCCTGCCTTTGCTGTT
>OFFK01001673.1_pt1 | contig 14988 bp, 6 predicted proteins | sample 1521361 | NCBI WGS metagenome assembly OFFK01 (sample SAMEA3504096, study PRJEB24116) | mouse gut metagenome | biome: mouse gut; feature: mouse-associated habitat; material: faeces | place: Denmark | collected 2011
TGTTCAGAATGTGATCCGCTATGGTGAAGCAGTAGGCCCCGTATTTGCTGGATGTCTCGGATATGGCGTCCGCGTTCTTCTGCCAGTACAGCTCTATGATTCGGCAATCCTCCATGTGTCGTCACCTCTCTATCGTTTGAAGGTCCCTTCATCCTATAGGACAGAAACGCATATGAAAACCTTACACATTTTTTCAAATCTGCAATCCCTTTTGCATCTGATCCCGGTTGAATATTCAGGGGGTATGCACCGCTGTCATCTCCTGACACTATCATACTAACGGACCGGAGCATGGTCAAGCCCTGCTCTTTTAAGCAAAGACCGGCTGAAAAAGACGGAGACCCTGCATCTCAGGGCCTCCGTCCTTCTCTTACGCCTTTACAGCTCTTTTAGAAGTTCCTCCGCAGATACGCCATACAGCTTTGCCAGGGCGATCAGATTCGCCGTTGAGGGGTCGGACGTGCCGTTCTCCCATTTGCTGACCGCCTGCCGGCTGACACCCACCGCCTCTGCCACGAACTCCTGGGACATCTTGCAGCGGGCCCGGTTCTCCCGGAGCCTCTCCCCAAGGGTCCCCCGGACTTCCTTGGCCTCCGCTCTCGCCGGGCTGCCCTTGATGTACTTGCGCAATGCCCTCACCACGAGAAGAATCAGGTACACGAAAAGAGCAGCCAGGGGAATCAAAATCAGCAGCGAAAATAGAATAACCTTGAATCCTGCGGCCATGAAGCCACCTCCTTTTCGCTTCGATTTTATCCCGACAAGGGCGGTTGCGGCTACCAACTATTCCGCAACTTTGGGTTGCCGGGAGGGTGGAACAGCGCCTGTCGTCCGGCGGGCCGCCTATTCCAGCGTGTCTCCCACCAGCTCCGCCCACAGCGCCTCATAGGGCCGGGGCTTCACCGGATTTTCCCGGGCGTACTCGCCTATGGGACTGGTGACCCGCTCGGGACGGTCCAGGTTGGCAAGCAGCAGGTCCAGGGCGTTTCGCAGGGCGGGCAGGTCGTGGATGAGATAGGCGGGGGTGACCTTGCCCAGGAAGTTGTCCTTGGGGTATTTCTTCCCCTCCACGTCCATATAGGTCCAGCGGTCCGCCGCGTGGTACTCCGCCGTCTTCTTGTCCTCCCGGACCCAGGCCAGGAGGAAGCGCCCGCCGTCCTGCCGGAGGACGATGTGCCACCGTTTCCCCGCCGTCTTCCCCCAGGTGAGCCGGAGCTTTTGGCCGCCGCCCAGGAGGAAGTCCGCCAGGAGCTTTTGGACCTTGGGGCGGTTCCCCTCCGTTACCTCTAGGGTCTCCACGCTCCCCCCGTCGTCCACCAGGGCGGCGGAACTGGGATACTCGTAAAAGTAGAAGAGCGCGTCGGGCCGGTTGTGGGCCCGCTCCATGGGGAAGCCGCCCAGGAGCTGCTTATCCAGATTGTACTTCACCCGCCCATGATCCACATTGACGGCATAGTTCCAGATGCGGCCCGCCATGGGCTTCACGTTGTTAGGCCAGCTGACTTGGGAGAAGATCTTCTCCAGATGCCGCCGGATGGTGAAGAAGTTCCGGTGGAGTACGTTCGGGAACAGCTTGCTCTGCCGGAAGGGGACGGCCTGGGGGACGTCTTTGTCCTGCCCGTAGACCTCCGGCTTTTCCAGGAGGGCATAGCTCTCGGCGCAGAAGTCGTCGAAGTAGAGGCAAACATATCGTCCGCCGCTTTTCATCAGCACCAGGGACCGCCGGGGCTCGTAGTCCATGGGCGGCTCGTCCACCGGGAAGGCGCACGTCCAGGACCACTCCAGCCGCTCCACCCGGCCCGCGTCGAAGAACTCCAGATACTCCTCCAGCCGTTCCGCCGTCACCTGTTCGCCGTGGAGTTCCCTGGGGATGTTCCAGAGGGGACGGGGGTCCTCATCGTGGCAGACCACGCTGTGGTCCCACTGGACATAGACCGCTTCCGGCAGGACCTTCAAAGCCTCCATGGGGAAGCCCTTGGGGTGGAGCTGGTCCTCCAGGAGCTGCTTTGCCAGGGCCTCGGCGGCCTGGGCGTCCCGGACGTCCTCGAATTGCTCCATCAGCTTCTGCCCGAAGGGCGTCTGCTGGAACAGAGCCAGCACCCGGTCCCGCTGGAACCAGATGCAGACGTACAGCACTTCCGTGTTCTCGGCGAAGATCTGATAGGGCAGGAAGCTGACCGGAGGCAGGGACCGGGCCCACTCCGGTTCCTCCGCGTCCTCCATGCCTACCGCGTCGGGGATGGGAAGCCCGCAGACCTGATCGGCAAGGCAGGCGGCGATGAAGGCCCGCCCCTCCTTCGGGGCGGCGGTGTCCTCCAGGCGGCGGAGGATTTCCGCTTTCACGGTTTCGTACTGATTGTAGTCGGCGGCGGTGACGGGCAGGAGCCGGAGGAACGTGTCCGAGTTCGGGGCCCACTCCATCAGCTGGCCCCAGATGAGGCAGGGGCGGCGTACCGGCTCTCCGTTTCGCAAAAAGCTCATGTACCGAAGGTGGAATTGGACGGTGAACATGTCCTTCCCAAGTTTCAAGGTCACGGAAACAGGCTCCGGGGTCCCCTCCCCCTCTACGCACAGGAACTTCCGGCTCCACTCCGGCAGGTAGGGAAACTCCTGGTTGAGATACCCCAGCAGGGGCTGCTTTGTCTCCCGCTCCATGGAGTGGTAAAAGGCGGTGTTCAGCCAGTGGCGGAAGAGGGGCCGGCAGGCAAGGGTCAAGGTCTCCGGCATCTCCGCCTCGTTGTCCTGGCGGTTCCGCAGGTCGATTCTCCGGCGGCGGCGGGAGTCCTTAATCAGCTGTGTCAGCTGGGCGGCGCAGGGGGCGTCCGGGTTTTGCGCGTAGTAGTCCAGGACCTCCTGGGCGAAGTGTTCCCCGCTCCACTGGACATGGTATTTCATGTGCTCTTCCGCGAACTTGCGGTTTCGCAAAGCCTTCTGGAAGTCCGGGCGGCTGAAAAAGGCCCTGACCTCCGCCCCGGCCTGTTCCCAATCCTCCGGCTTCCCGGTCTCCTCCAGAGCACGCGCCTTTTGGCGAAAGACCTCAAATTCCTTGTTCAGCGTTCGGATGTCCAGCTCTCCCTCGGCGATGTCGGGGACTTGCTCCAGCACCCGGGCCCGAAGGTCCCCATAGAGCAGCTTGGCCCGGCCCATGAGGGCGGTTTTCAGCTCCAGCTTCTGCCAGGCCATTTGATAGAGCTCTTTCGGCAGCTTCTCCCGCCGGAAGAAGTGGTTGATGAGCCGCATCCCCGCCGGGTGGCGCTCCGACGGCGCGGGGTTTTTGTCCTGGAAGTTCCCGATCATATAGCAGTCCAGGATGTTCCCCGCTTTTTTTAGGTCCTCCTCGCTCCAACGGCCTGCTTTCGCCAAGAGGACAAGGGCCCGGTAGTCCGCGACGCTCCGGGAAACCGCCCGCTCCGCGCCCTTGAGGGGCTTCACCGCAGGGCCGCGGGCGGCCAGTTGGAACAAGAACTCCTGTCCCTCGAATTGGGCGTCCTGTTCGATTCGGAAACTGAACTCCGTCCGCTCACTGCCATCCGGGTTCCGGTACACCGCCCGGTCCACGGCAAACTGGTAGACGGCGCACAGCCAGGTCAAAAACTCCCGGGGGATGGGATACTCCTCCTCCAGCCGGACGGCTTGCTCCAGAAGAAAGCCCGCAAAGCGGCGTTCCCAGCCAACGTCCAGGAAGTCCCCGGAGGTGAAGTAGTCCATCCACGCCTGGGGGTCCTTCCGCCGCTTCCCGGTGTAGAGGTCCAGGAAGGCCTTCGCCGCCGGGTGGTCCGCGAAGGGGTTGGGTCCCTCGTCGATCACGGCGGGGCGGTCCGTCAGGGTCCAGCCCTCATCTTCCGGTTCCGCCGCCTCCGGTACGGTGGGCGGGGACACAGCCCCTTCCCGGCCTTCGGCATAGGCCAGCGCCGCCTGATAGGCCTGCCGCAGCTTCATGAAGCCCTCCGGGCGGCAGGTCTTGGCCTTTTCCGCATAGGCCCGCCTGATGGCGGAAACGTCTTTCGTGGCCTCCAGGCCCAATACGGTCCAAAGCTCATCCATATGGTCCAGCCTCCTTTATGTCTCATGTACCAGCGCCGCCCGCAGCTCCTCATAGGGCACGCGAACCTCCGCGAACTGGCCCGGCTGGTCCAGAACGGGGCCCGTGTTGTCGATGTCGTCCAGCAGCAGGTCGATGCCGTTCCGCATCCGCTTGAGGTCCTCATGGACCAAACAGGCGGGCAGAGCGCGGCCCATAAACCGCCGGGGTTCGTCCGAAGCGTAGGCCAGGGCCCGGCGGCTGCCGTCCTCCAGCCAGAACATCATATAATGTCCCCGATCCTGTAAGAGCACCAGATGCCGAAGCTCGGTTTCGCCCTCCGCCGGACGGAAGGTCCAGCTGACGCGGATGCCCGCCAGCCTGCCCATCATGAAGTGGACCAATCCCTCTGCCGCAAGGCCGTAGTTGCCGCTTCTCAGCGCCGTGACTGTCCGCTCTCCGCTCAGGTCCACAGTCTCCAGCTCCGAGGCGGGGCGGCTGAGGACGAATTTTGCCAGGTTGTAATTTCTCCCCCGCACCGCCGGGACGCCGCCCAGCTTCTGCTGCATCATGAGGGCCTTGTGCTTGGGGTCGTGGCGGCTCACGTCGCAGCTCCAAAGCCAGCCCCCCAGGCCTCCGGCCTGGAGCTGTCCCCAGCCCATCTGGCCCAGGACCAGATCCATGTCCCGGAGAAGGTCATGGGCGCTGTGGAAGATGGAGTATTCCGCCAGCTTCCCCATGCCGAAGGGCACGTAGGCGACGTCTCCGCAGTCTACAGTCTTGTAGGTTTCCGCATCGGCCAGCAGGGCATACCAGTTCTCCCCCCGGCCAAAGCTGTTCTCGAAATAGAGGCAGGCGTATTTGCCGCCGTCCCGGCGGAGTACCAGACGGCCCTCCATCCACTCCATCTCCAGCCGTTCCAGTTCGTCCTGAGAGAAACGGTACAGCAGGGCGGAAAGGGCCTCCCCGGTCACCAGGATCTCCGGCGGGATGGGTTCTTCCTCCTTCGGCTGCTCCTCCACGGCCTGCCGCACTTTGGCGATGATGGGCTCCATGTCCGGGGGGATTTCCTCGGCCTCTTCCCACTCCGCCAGGAACGCCTCGGCGTTGACCTTGGGCGGCTCCCGGAGGACGTCGATGTGGGACAGGCTCTCCTCCACGCCGCCGACAGGTGTATAGAAAATCTTCCAGGGCAGCTCCCGGAGGCGGGAGAGGTCGAAGAACCGGGGGTCCGTCAGCTCCGCCAGCCGCCGCCGCGCCGCCTCAAAGCCGCTGTCCGCGGTGAAGCGGATTGGGGGAAAGTCCTTTTCATGGTTCGGTGTCCTCTTCACAGAGCCGGGCGCCGCCGTCCAGCTCCCGTCGGGGTCCGGCAACAGCTGTTCCTGCACCCGCCGCCCGGAGAAGGTCTGCCTGTAGATAGTTACAGCCGCCTCATCCTCTGTCCATTCGGCGGTGTAGAGCTTCCCGCCGCCCTCCATGGACAGCTCCAGGGGAAACGCCTCCTCCGGCGGCACCGGCTCTCCGGTCTCCTGGTCCAGGGGCAGACGGCACACATGGTTCGCAAGGCACCAGACAATGAAGGCCCGGTCCTCCTCCGGCACAGGCAGGTAATCCAGGCGGCAGAAAATCTCTTCCGCCACCCTGTCAAAGTCCTTGTAGGGCGCTGTCGTGATAGGCAGGAGCAGGGCAAACCAATCGCCGCTCTCCTGAGCTGTCTGTTCCCAGGTGAGGCAGGGACGGTACACGGGCTTCCCGTTTACCCGGTACTCCAGATGCAGGGGATAGCAGTCGATCTCCACCATGCCCATAGCGGCCGCCATGGTCCGGGGCGTTCCGTCCGCCCGCTCCGTAAAGCGGCGGCTCCATCCCTCCTGATAGGGCAGGTATTTCTCCAGGTATTTCAGCAGGGGCGTCCCGCTCTCCGGGTCCTGGGCGGTGTAAAAGGCGGTGTTCAGCCACCAGCGGAAGAAAGGCCGGTAGCACAGCCGTACCCACTCGTAATAGGGAACGCCCTCCGGATCCGCCGCGTCGTCCTCCCGGCTCCAGCGTTTGGCCTCGCAGAGCCGGAGGTCTTCTTTCAGCCCGGAGATCACCTCCTCCGCCCGGGGAATATCGGCGTGTTCCTGATAGTATTCCAGCATCCGGCGGACCAGGGTCTCCCCCATATTCTCCCGCCGCCAGGGGGAGTAGGTCAAAAGCTGCTCCTCCAGGAACCGGGGCACCGGCAGGGCCTTTTGCATCTCCTGCGTCTGGAAAAACGCCTCGGACTCCGATGGTTCTGTCTCCGGGGCCATTCGGATGCGTTTCTGGCAGGCGTCCAGGTTCCGGTTCAGCTGAAGGAAGTTCACCGGAACCTCTCCGCCGATCCCCGGCACCCGCTGGACCGCCAGCTCCCGGATGGGCCCGTAGAGGACCTTGGCCCGGCCCAGCACGGCGCTTTTGAGGTCCAGCCTCTGCCACGCGGAACGGTAGACCTCCTCCGGCAGGTCCTCCCGCTTCAAAAAGTGGATGAAGACCCGAAGCCCGGCGGGGTGGCGCTCACAGTCCGGGGTCACACGCTGCTCACAGCGCTCCCGGATGTAGGCGGGGGCGTAGCTGTTCAGCACCTGCCGGAACGCCTCGATGGCCTCCTGATCCCAGCGCCCCGCCGCAGCCAGACCGTTCAAACGCCTATAGTCCAGGAAGCTCTGGAGGACGGCGAACTCGTTCCCTTTGGGCTGCTTTGGCGCGGGCCCCAGGGCGGCGATTTGGAGGATGTCTTTCATGCCGTCAAAGCTCCGGGCCTCCCCGCCGGAGAATTGGTAGGCAACGTTCAGCCAGGTCAAAAATTCCTTGTTGGGGGGAAAGTCCCCTCGAAGCTCCCGGACCTTTTCAAAGACGTGAACCGGGGGTTCCAGGCGGCGTCCAGAAAGGCGGCGGAGGTAACATAGTCCATCCACATGGCCGGGTTCTTCCGCTGCTTCCCGGTGTAGAGCTCCAGGAACTTCGTGATGGCCTCGCCGCCCTCAAAGGGGTTGGGGCCCTCATCCTCCCGCTCCTGTAGATACCAGCCCGGGTCCTCCGTTACTTTCCCGTTCTCCGGGATCGGAATTTCGTCCGGTCCCGGCCCAGCCAGGGAGAACCCCGATTCTTCCCGCGTCCCTTCGGCATAGTCCAAGGCCGCCTGATACGCCTGCCGCAGCTTCATGAAGCCCTCTGTGTCTTCTTCCGGGTGGCAGGTCTTGGCCTTCTCCGCGTAGGCCCGCTTGATGACGGAAACGTCTTTTGTAGGCTCTATTCCAAGAGTGGTCCAAATGGTGTCCATCCCTCACTCCTCCAAATCTCCGTCAAAATACTGGCCGAAATCCTCTTCCTCCGATTCCCCGAACCAAATGCCGCCCTCCAGGGGGTCCGCCTCCACAGCGGCCTCCAGCATATCCAGCTGTTCCTTGATCCGGTCGTAGTCCCGCCGCCGCTGGATACGGTCGCCGCAGTCCATAAGGTTCTTCCAATAGCCAATCAGACTGGCAACCATCTCCCGCCCCTGTCCGATGGTCTGGGTGTAAAGCCGCAGGGCCCGCTCCAGCAGGAGCTGGTCTCTCTGGTCTCCCTGGGCAGCCAGCTGAATCTGGCGGATGCGCTCCATGGCACGCTCCTTGCCCTCCTCCGTCAGGTGCAAATTGGGGTTCAGAATCAGCCGTTCCCGGAAGTCCCCGCCGCTGCTCTGGGCGCTGACGTGGAGGATGCCGTCGATGTCGTATGTAAAGGTCACCACGGCGGACTGTTCCCCCGCCGGGCCCGGGGGCACCTGGACCTCCACCTCTCCCAGCTTCAAATTCTCCGAGGCGAAGTAGCCCTCCCCCTGGTAGATCTCGAACCGCAGTCCCGTCTGGTTGTCGTTCAGCGTATAGAACCGCTCCTGGTGGCTGGCGGGAAGCATGCTGCTCCTTGGAATCAGCACCGCCATGTGGGGCGTTTTGTCGTCCCGGCGGCTGTAGGTGGAGACCCCCAGGGAGAAGGGGCACACGTCCGTCATCACCAGGTCCTGCAAATCCTCCGCCCGCTCCTTGATGCCCGCGCACAGGCCCACGCCCAAGGCCACGATCTCATCCGGCGACGCAGCCACATGGGGTCTCCGTCCGAAGAGCTCTTCCAGAAAGTCCCCGAACACCGTCAGCTGGGCGGAGCCGCCCACCAGGATGACGTCATTCAGCCTGCCGCCCCGGCCGCGGTCCTTCATGGCCCGGGTGATGACCGCCCGGACCTTCTGGAACACCGGGCCGCAGAGCTGGCGCAGAAGGTCGTTTGTGAGGACGAGGCTGTACCGTGTCTCCCCCTGCTGGAGGGAGATGGACGCCGCCGGAGCGCTGGAGAGGGCGATCTTGGCTGTTTCCGCCTGCCGGTAGAGGGAGGCCCGGAGGGAGGGGGACAAGCGCTCCTCCGCAAGACCGTTCTCCTGGCAGAAGTGGGCGGCGATGGCCCGGTCGACGTCGTCCCCGCCCAGGCGGTTGTCCCCGGCGATGGCCGTGATTTCGATGATGTTCTCGAAGCACTCCACGATGCTCACATCCAGGGTCCCGCCGCCGAAGTCCACAATCATCAGCTGGCAGTCCCCGGTCTGGGCGGAATAGCGGTGGTACAGCGCGGCGGCGGAGGGCTCGTTGATGAGCCGCTTCACCGTCAGCCCCGCCAGCTGGGCGGCCAGCTTGGTGGCGCAGCGCTGGTCGTCGTTGAAGTAGGCCGGGACGCTGATGACGGCCTCCTCCACTGCTTCACCGAGATAACGCTTTGCGTCCTCCAGGAGCTGGCGAAGCACCAGGGCGGAAAGCTCCTCCGGCTTGAATCTCCGGCCCGCCAGGGTCAGGGCCTTCTCCGTGCCCATCCAGATTTTGAAGGAGGCGGCGGTGGCCTCCGGGTGCGTCACCAGCCGCTCCTTGGCCGCCGCGCCCACCAGAACAGTCCCGTCCTCCAAGACGCTGACGGCACTGGGGGTCTTGTGGTCCCCCAGCTCGTTGGGGATCAGCTCCGCCCTGCCGTCCCGGTATACGCAGGAAAGAGAATTGGTGGTGCCTAAGTCGATGCCGATGATTGCCATATGAATCCTCCTGTCTGCGAAGGCAATCGCCTCCAGTAAAAAGCTAACTTTATTATAGTCTGTCATCTGGCTTTCGACAATCCCGTTTTTGATGGGCTCTGGAAATCCTATTTGAAATATGATACAATACACTAAAGCATACAAAGGCTGTTTTGGAGAAAAGCGGAAATGAAATTGAGAAAACTCTTGTACTTATACCTTGCCTTGTGGTTCGCTTTCCCTTGCATCGTAATCATTATTTGGATGATGGACTATGATCTGCTGATTGGGACTACGGGGACGGCGTTTCGTATACAGGGCATACTAAACTGCATTGCGGCGGTTTGTGGAATAACTCTTGCGTTTCTGCATTATCGAGAAACCGAAAAAGCACTGAAAAATAAAATAATACTTGCGGTGATTGCTGCTGGTACGGCCTTTTTATTGTTGTGTGGGAATTTTCTTTGCATCTTTTTTGATGGTTTTGAGGAATACCACAGCTTCACTTCACCAGACGGAATACATACTGTCGTTATCATGGAAAATGTCAGCTTAATCTCTGGACAGGTAACTCTATATGAGCGGGTCAATCCATTTTTGATTGATCTTGATCCAAAAGGACGCATTATCACCGATGATGGATATAGGCCAGTCTGCGCCGGGAAATACTCGCTCGTTTGGCAAGGGGATACAGTGACGCTATCTGTTACAAATGGAGCCGGATGGAACGAAACAATTTCGGTTACATTGGATGAACGTAGATAAATAAAATCAACTCAACAAAGAAAGTAGGTATGAACTGTGGGATTAGGGAACCGCTGATAAAATCCCCACACGCGGCTTGGATTTCATCAGCGGTTCCTCAATATACACTCAATTAGTCCAGACTGCTCGCCAGCTATCTGTCGCCGGTCTCTTGGAACAAGCCCAACTTACCATTGTAGATTCCGTACAATATTATACCCCGTGATTGCAAGCACCAGGAGCTGGACGCCGTTGAACGCCCGTTCCACAGCCTTTTCGCTGAAGCGCTTATTCAGTCCCGCACAAATAAAGCCGCCCGCGATGGCCTCCACTGCCATAGCTGGGGCAATGCTGAGGCATAGCCCGCGAACCCCGTCCCCAGTGCGGTAATGGCGATCTTTGAAATCTGGGCAAAGAGAGCCGTCACCGGGGAACGCACCGTCGCCGTATTTTGCGGGGCAGGAGAGGAGGAAGATAATCAGCGCCACATTGATCGGCTCGCCCCCCATGCCTAAAAACGACAACACATTTCCAGGAACACACCCACCAGCAGTGAGAGCGGCCGAAAAAGTGAATGCACCGATATGAATACTACACAGGGGATGCACATGAATTACAGGGTATTACTCAAATCTTCTATGCATTTCTGGACGTAAATGGTATATATACTGTCGTCTCCAAGTTCATCCCGAAAAACGGAAAGCGCCTTCTTAAAGAGTGCGAGTGCTTCTTTCGGTCTGCCTAGTCTTTCCAGAACAGCGGCAACGTTAATATAGGAGTCCGCTGTATCGAGATGATGCTCTCCCAGTATTTTCAGATGGATATCCAGCCCATGCTGCAGCAACTCAAGAGCGGTAGGATAATTTCCCAGACTGTCGTAAATCGTCCCTATATTATTGTAGACACTCGCTGTGCATGGGTGTTCCTCTCCCAGTACATTTTGATAGATTCTCAGTGCCTTTTGATACATATCCAAGGCTTCCTCATGTCTACCCAATTCTCCGTATACTGCGGCAATATTGTTATAGACGGCAGCTGTTTCAGGGTGCTCCTTTCCAAAAACACGTTCCCGTATTCCCAATACACGTTGGTACAGCTCCAGCGCATACGCATGATCTCCATGAGCATCCAAAGCCGCCGCGATGTTGTTATAGGAAAGGGCAGTATCAGGATGGTCCTTTCCTAAAACCTTTTCGCGGATATCCAAAGCCTGTTTGTACAACTCCAGAGCCTTGTCATGATCACCTTTTGCATCGTAAATGGTCGCAATGCTGTTGATCGCCTCTGCTGTGCTGGGGTGCTCCCTTCCAAACCGCTTTTCCCATGCAGCAGCCGCCTTTTCATAGAATTCCAGCGCCTGATCATAGGAGCCGAGATCCTCATACACAGATGCAATGTTGCCATAAACCGTTGCCGTATCTGGATGACTCGCCCCCAGCTTTTTTTCACGGATGGTCAAAGCACGATCAAAATAGCGGAGCGCAGAAGCATAGTCCCCTTTGCTGTAGTAAACGCCGGCAAAGCTGTTATAGGCGTAGGCAGTATCCAAATGGTCGCTCCCGCGAGTAGCCTCGTAAATGGGTATGATAGATTCATAAATCTCCAAAGCCTTCTCAAACTCTGCGATTTCTACATAGGTGGACGCAAGGTTTATGCAAGCAGTCAGTGTTTCCGGGTGATCTGGTCCCAGAGCTGTCATGCGGATTTCCAACACTTTCCTTTGCAGTTCCAGCGCTTTAGTAAAGTCTCCCATACCGGCATACGAGTACGCGACGTTTCCGTAACTGATGGCAGTCCGCAGGTGTTGCTCTCCCAATGTAGCTATTCGGATTTCCAGAACCTTTTTGTGAGTCTCCAGAGCTTCCTGGTAGCGAGCCAGACGATTATACACAAACGCGATATTATTATAGATATCGGCAGTTTCGTTGTGGTTTTCTCCGAAAATCTCCAAGCGGATACCCAATGCCTTTTGATAGTACTCCAGGGCCCTGTCGTATTCTCCCTGACAATCATATACCCCAGCTAGATTACTGTACGCAGATGCGACTGTACCGTGATCTGGTCCCAGTTCCTTTTGGAAGATCGTAAGTGCGGATTGATATAACTGCTTTGCTCTTTCATACTCGCCTGCCGCCTGATACGCGGAGGCGAGGTTGTTATAAGAGACCGCTGTCATATAGTGGTTTTCGCCCAGCAGATTCTTTCGGATATTTAATGCTTTCTGATTCCACTGGATGGATTTTTTATACTCTCCCAGGTAATCGTACCCCTGGCCACCGACGCTCAACAGCAGCGCCAGAAGCTCCTGATCTTCCGCCTCCGTCAAAAGAGGATTTCCCTCAACGGCGAGAGCCTCCACATGGGGGATATACATTAAGAATGCTTCATGGGAAGCTAAATCACCATATTCAAACGAAAAGCTCTCATAAAGAAGCTGTAAATCGTATTTTGCCCACTGCTTGTCAGACTTGAGCTTGTTTCGAACGACTTCCTGTACCAATCGGTGAATATAGATATATTCGGAGTTTCCGCTAGTCAGGGAATACTTTCGGAGCTCCGTAACAATTCGATTCGTTTCTAATATTGCGGACAGATTGCTGCGGGCAGGCTCTGGCAGGATTTCACGCTTCTCCGCAAACAGCTTCACGGGGATCCGGTCCGGCGCGAGGTAGGCGCATAGATAAAAGAGCTGCTTGGCGCCTTCCAGAGCAATGGTGTTGAAAGAAATCTCCCAAGTGGTCGTGACAGATTTCGCATAGTGCTCCGGCATGCTGAAGCTGTCCGGTTGTATTTCAAAGGCTTCTAATCCGGATTCATTCAGCAGCATGAGATACCTGGAAAAGCTGGTGCGAGTCACTTTTATATAAGCCGCCGCCTGTTCCAGTGCCAGCGGCAAACAGCCGAGCCGGAGGCAGAGATCCTTTTTTAAAGCATCCGCGTCCTTTTCCAAATGAGCGCAACCCGCAAGGCGGTTGTCCAAAAAGCACAGCGCTTCACCCAAATCGAAGACAGACAAGTCAATGTGCCCGCCAAAGTCCATGTCCAAGCTTCTTGTCGTAACCAAAATATGCCCTTGGGCGCCGTTATTGGGTATGTAGGAAGAAATCACATCCTCATTATCCAGATTGTCAAATAGGATGAGCCACCGGTCTTTTTCCCGCATCCATGCGCCGACAGCCTGACGCAGGTCGTCTTCCGTAAAATCCGCGGGCAGGTCAATCTGAAAAATCCGGGCAAACTCCACGAACCCTGCGTAGACGGCAGCCGCGCTGTCGGCGTTGATTTCCCAAATACCAGTTTCATAGTTGACCCCGTATCGGTAGGCAAACTCCCGGGCAAGCTGTGTTTTCCCGACGCCTCCCAGTCCGGAGATCGTTTGCTTCACCACAACCGTGCGGCTTTTTCTGAACGCCTCTGCAATGGCACGGAGCGGTTCCTCACGTCCGGTAAAATAGCTGTTTCGCTCAGGAAGATTGTTTATTGCCGGCATGGGGCCAATGGGAGGGGGCTTTAAAGCATCGGGAAGCGATTCGTTTACCCGTTTCGTCAGGGCCTCCTCGTATTGCCAGTAACCATGCCTTGCAGCATAGCAGTGTGCGCTGATAGAAACCCCTCTGTGCTTCACAAATTCTCCGGCATAAAAGCTGGCCTCCGTTTCATTCTGCTTAATCATGCAGCCGGCGGAGAGGCAGGAAATATCGTAGCTCCTATCATACGTTGAGTCATGAACATCGCCGCACAGCCAGAGAACAGGGTTTCCGCTATCTTTCAAAAGATTCTTGACGATTGTCTGTTCGTTGTATTCAAGGTGCGACAAAGGATTGTGGGCCAGGATGATCAAGGGCATACCCTGGATACACCGCAGGGCCTTTTCAAAATCATCAGTGCCAATCAGCAGGTTATGCCGGTCACTGTCTCGCCCGCTTGCGATGGCGGTATTCAAGTATAAAATGCCATAATCTTCGAAAATACGATACCGGTGTATCCATCCGGTTTGAAACTCCGACCAAACTTTATTTTCCAAAAGAGCTGCGCATTCATCGAAGAATCCGAACCGGCCACGCAGGTAATCCAGGGACGCAGTATGATCCCGGACACAGCCGGTAAATCGGCCTTCATCTGGGTCATACTGCTTATAAATTTCCTGTAGAAGAGTGCTGTTTTCGCTGTCATTTTTCTCCCGTGCCAGGTCGTGATTGCCTGGGACAATGTGTATATGCTCTGGATCCGTTACACCCGCACACTCCGCGAGATCCCGTAAAAAGTTGACCGCGTTCCATGCGACTTCCGACAGGTCCTGATCAGCTTGCTTTCGGGCGTGACGAAAATCCCCTGTAAAGAAAACATCGCTCCTGTCATTCAACCTTTTTTCCGCCAGGTAGTCTTTGAATTTGAGCCGTAAATCACGGGTAGCCCTACCATCGTCAGATGGATTGAAATGGATGTCTGAAATGTGCAAATATTTCATGAGTATCTCTCCTTTGCGTTCGTGAAAACGGTTGTGGCCTGGAAGATTTTAAAACGGGTTCATGGCGTTCTTCCGCGTTTTCCTCCATTCTATCAAAAAGACCCTCTCTTTTTTGAATAACCAACCGGCTCTTATGTTTCCGATGCACCCAAGCGCAAAGCCGGTGACATTGCTTGGGAAAACAATATCCCTCATATCAATTATCGACAAGCCAGGCAAATAGTTTAGGGAACTACTGATTTAATCCCCCCAAAGGCAGAAGATGTGATAAAATAAGAGCCTATCCCAAAATAAGGGATAAAGTGGTATAATAAAGCAGGGGCGAGAAAATGAGCGAAAAGAAGAGTTACCAGTCCTGGACAATCTCAGACGAATTTTGGGAAAGGATCCAGGAAGATATTCCGAAAACGGAACGAGATCCGAAAAAGAACTATGTTCATGCACCGGGACAGGGACGCAAGCCAATGCCGGCAAGGAAAGCCCTGGAGGGGATATTCTATGTGTTGCGAACGGGCTGTCAATGGAAAGCCCTGCCCCGGGAATATGGCAGCGGGAGCACCGTACATAGGACGTTCCAAAAGTGGCTTGCAGCGGGCTTTTTTGAAAAAATATGGGCAAAAGGTCTGGAACAGTACGATGAACTGGAAGGAATCGGCTGGGAGTGGCAAAGTTTGGACGGCTGTATGGTAAAAGCACCTCTGG
>OFFK01001683.1_pt1 | contig 14931 bp, 16 predicted proteins | sample 1521361 | NCBI WGS metagenome assembly OFFK01 (sample SAMEA3504096, study PRJEB24116) | mouse gut metagenome | biome: mouse gut; feature: mouse-associated habitat; material: faeces | place: Denmark | collected 2011
TCCTCCGGGTCAGCGTCTTTTTTTCTTCATCATAGCCGGAAGTCAGAAAAGCAAACTGTTCATCTGAAAGTTTCCCTAAAGCGTTGTCCAGAGAGAACTTTTGTCAAGGGTTATTTTCAAAAAGCAGTTCATCTGCCGCTATATGGGCAGATGAATTGCTTCAGAATATATACCGGTTACAGTCTGCCCCTGCCGGAGCACCTTCGTCTTTTTCTCATTTACAGCAAACCCCGTGGCATTCAAAAAGCGCCTGACCTTTTCGATCAGTGGCCCCGGCTTGAAGTTCCCCGAAAAGCTCTTGTCATCGCAGTAACGGGTATACGCGATCCCTCGTTTTTTGCAGTAGGAAGACATATACTCGTCAAAGGGGGCCATGACAATGTTGGACAGAGCCGGAGAAGTGGGCGCGCCCTGGGGCAGACGACCGCAATAGCAGCACAGCTTCGCCAGCAACACGCCCACCGGCTTGGGGAAATATTGGGACGGAAAGGCGCGGGAAAGCACCATTTGAAAGGTTATGCTGTCAAAGAAATTGGAAATATCCATTTTCAGAAGCACAGGCTTCCCCACATGGGGAGCGGTCCCCGCTCTCGGATTTGCCCCCGCCTGATAGGCCGTAGCACAGGCGGGAAGCTTTGCGTAAGAGAGAATCTCCGATAAAATGCGCTTCTGAATCCTCATTAGATTATATTCTGGAATGCGCAGAATCCGACTGGTTTTGTCACGCTTTGAAATGACAGCAGTACGGTAGCAAAAGGCGGAGGAATTAGACAGCTTATATAGCAATCGTAGCCTCAAATTGTGGCGAAGATAGGAAACCTGTTCTTCATTTTCTGAACACAGCACATCAACGGCCTGATGAGCGGACGGCAGAAACGGCATGGCTGTCTGTTCCCTATGGGATTTTCCGCATCCAGGAACCCCTTTAGGCCGCCATACTGCACAATAATTTCCATGTCCCACGGATGCAAAAATATGGTATCTCCCTGTATTTTCATATATGAGCACAGCGGGGCGGCACAAAAGAACATAGAAGCAAAGCTTCGTTGCGGCAGGCACAGCCTGACGCAGAAGCTGCGCTTTTACGCTGGATGCTGAACAAACGGCCGCGACTCGCGGACGCCTTGGATTTTCCAATTGGTCAGCCGCCCCGCTGTAACCTCCTTCCCTGCCAGATTATCCGCAGCAGTCTTCAAAAATGGGCCTTATGTATTGTGCGAGTTCTTCCGGCTTTATGCCTGCGCGATTCCAATACCGTGGATGAGGGACTCCGTAAACTTTGAGTTCCCGACAAAATGGAGAATCCGGCCCATAGCCGCGGCCAAACCATAAATCAGCTTTGCCGCACTTCACATCCTGGAACAAGGTCCAAGACCCATGGCCTTCCTCGTTTGGCAGAGCGTCAAATACCCTATCGCTGAAACAGAACACGGTTTCAATCGCATGGGCCTTGATGAAGTCCACCAAATCTTGATTGTAACGATCCCTGTTAGCGGCAATCAGCGTTTGGGCGGTTTCATCCCCCTCCCCACTGGGGCCATCCAGGGACTTATTAATATAATTTCCAAAAAAGACCTTGTCCCAGAGCCGTGCCCTTTCCTCGACCTTCCCGGTATCAACACCAAAAGCCAGCGCAATCTTGTGGAAGAATTGGAGACTCTGCTTTGTGGTATTCTCTGGAGACAAATAGTCCTCCACGACCTCCTGGGTAGTTATGGACGAGTCCAGATCATGGTGGGACTCCCCCAGGATCAGGATTTTCTTCTCCTGCGCATCTGCGGCAGCTCCCTCATATACACCGTGATACATATTAAAAACCTCCAATTATATCTTGTATTCTTTTATTTTGTCCTAACATGAGTAACAGTTTCTGACATCGTTTCATACCTCTCCCATCCATTCCGCAGAATTTCGCCAATCTCCCGCCGCAGCCCAAGCGGTTCCAGCACCTGGCATACCGTCACATATTGCAGCGCCCAGAATTTCAGCCCTGCGGCCCCGGTGAAGACCGTGGCATCAAATGTACCGTCTCCGTTGTCCCGGAGCTGGGTCTCCATGCCGAAGCGGTCCAGCACATCGCTGAGCAAGTCCTCCTCACAGCGCAGTACCGCCCGGACGGTCTCGCCGGGAAATGGGTACACCCGCTCCCGGACATAGCGCGCCAAATCCAACCCGGTTGTTAGAGGCTCAATGGGCTGATCCTCTAACAGAACCGGCGATTGGATCCGATCCACCCGGTAGTGGCTGATGTCCTCCGCTCCCTGATACCGGCAAATCAGGTAGTAGTTCCCGTTGGCGAAGCACAGGCCGTAGGGCGATACCCGGTAAGGCCGCTCCCGGCGGGGATGGAGGCGCTTGTCCATACCGTACTCCATGTACTGAAACTCCACCTGACAGCGGCGCGAAACAGCCTCCTCCAGCACCTCCACGGACAGGAAGGCTTCATGATTCATGCCACGCCAGGGCACTCCGGCGATGAGAGGACGGCACTGCGCCCGCTGCCAGCGGCTCAGGCCCCGCTGAAGCCTGTCCAACAGCTGTTCACACTGGCGCTGTGAGATGCCCGGAAAGGCAGACACCGCGTCCGACAGCAGCCGGACCTCGGATGGCTCCAGAGAACGGGACAGCAGCCGGTAGCCCTCGCCATCGTCCTGGTACTCCGGAATGTGACAGCCGACAGCCCGCAGCTTATCCAGGGCGGCATACACGGCCCGACGGTCGTATCGCAGACCATACTCCGTCCGCAGCAGGCGCAGCAGCTCCCCCATGGCCAGGGCGTGGTCTCCGTCGGTGTGTTCAGAAAGAATCTGATAGACGCGGAAGGGCAGAAGATTCACAGCAAGATCCTTTCGTCCAGCCGCACAGAGATATTGTCCGCATAGGTCAGGGAAAGCCGGTGGGCTACATCATCCAAACCTCCTCCCCGGTTGCTTCCAGTTCGGCCAATCCAGCTGGGGTCAAGGTTGAGACGCAGGACCATGTTGTCCTGCAGCTGCCGTTCTACCTGTTCCACCGTGCGGCGGGCCGCTTCTGAGGACTGTTCCACCGGGTAGCCATCCTTCAGCAGAGTGACCTTGCCAAACAGAATAGTCATATGGTCAAAGAGCCGCTCCACGGCTTGACCCCACTCCCTGCACGCCGCATCTCTTCCGGGTGCGTAAAAGTCATAGGTGGAGTAGAAATCATCAGCCACGAAACAACGCAGGTCGGTCAGCCGGTGGGGATTCTTGACCATCCAGTATTTCCTTTCCCGGTAATTTTCCAAATGATTCCGGTTCCTGCCTGCCATATCGTCGGAAATACCGATATAAAAGGGCCGGTCCGCATCCTGATAAACGTGAAAGTATACGCCCAGGCCGCTGGCCTCAGATGGAATATTGTTTCCTGCCAGTAACTCCCGCGCGGAGATGCTGTGAAAGATGTGAAGATCGACCATGAAAGTGCCCTCCATTTTCTTGATAGCCTATTCTACCATTTCCCAGCACAAATAGCAATCACCCCCCTGTACTTGTTTTGGTACAGGGAGGTGTGATATGCTTGGAACAGACCAGCGGAAAACCAGATCAGAAATGTGGAGGAGTTTTTTATGCGGCGTATTATGATTGACGACCTGACCCTGCTGGTGGGCGGCACCCGGCTGGAACGGGAACAGCAAATGGACAAATTCCAAAACGCCAGTGATTTTATGACAGCGATCATACAAAATATCCGGGAAGATGACAACGGCGGGTTCCTGACACGTCTGCGCACGGTTCCGTGTTTCGCGCTGTCGGAAGTTCAGAGCATCGGCGGAAAACCGGCAACGGAACAGCTGCTGTCCGACCTGCTGATGGACCGCCAGCGGCGGGGACTTCTCACCGTATTGGGAATGGAGTATATTCCCCTGTTTATCAAACAGCTGTACCCCATTCCCTGCGGCCCGATTCCGGCAAAGATCTGCCTGCTGGAACGTGATTTGCGAAAATGCAAATTTCTGGAGTTGTATTTTGATTCCGCTCCGGAGGTGGAAATCATCTGTGATGATTTCCGGCACTTCATGGAGACCCACCAGGTGCAGTGTGTGGTATCTCCTGCCAATGCCTTCGGACTGATGGACGGCGGGTATGATCTGGCGATCACCGAGTGGTTTGGGGACCAGCTGCAAAAGCGGGTACAGCAGTATATCATCCATCATTTTTACGGTGAACAGCCGGTGGGGACCAGCTTTTTGATCGATGCAGGAAAAGACGGCCAGTCGCTGATCCATACGCCCTCCATGCGCACACCCCAGCGGATTTTAGACCCGCAGGTCATCTATCAATGTATGCGGACAACCCTGATGTGTGCGGCGGAGTACAGTATCGAAAGCATCGTTATCCCAATGTTTGGAGGTTTGACGGGCGGAGTTCGCCCCCAACTGGTTGCGGATATGATGTGGAGGGCTTACCGGCAGCTGAAAAATCCACCGGAAAGGATCGATTGGAATGATGTGGAAGAAATTAAAATCATTCTTTAGAAAACCAGCGCGCAAACGGGTTCTCAACAAAGAGGGCTTTGAGCGGTTAGAGCAAAAGTTCATCGAGAATACGGGCTTTATTAACGTAGACTATGCTGATGTGCAGATCCTTCGAAAAGGCGAGGCAGCTTTTCTCTGGGAAAGCCTCCCTTGCACATCAATGGATGAAATGATAAGCCTGGCCCCGCTGGCAGCGGCGGAAATGGCTCCAGAGCGGGGACGGAAGATCGTGTCCGTATTGCTATATTGCAATTTACCCTGGGATGCGGATCTTGAAAGCGTTGCTGCAATATGCAGTGCAATTCAGAGAACGATCCCAGAAGATGCGGATATTGTATTCGGCTGTGAATTTGGCGAGGAATGCAGTTTCCTGCTGGCCACTTCTGAGAGCCTGTTTAATATCTCCCCGCGCACGTCTTGACGGCGGATTTTCCGCCCAGACTTCGTTAAAAACCCTTACAATCCGTCAGGATTGCTGCGGCTTTTTGCCTCGCTGGACAAAAAATCCACTCGCCAATCCGCACACGTTGAGATAGTAAACAGGCTCTGAGGGAAAATGTGGTTCAAAACCTTTTGATGCCGCACATGATCGATCTGTCATGGATGAACGCTATGAAGGCTGAAAGCATTTTTGAGAAAACTCCCGGTTTGAACATGCCAAGCCTGATCCTGCTGGCCGCTCGGCCTGGGATGGGCACCCGGCAGGAACAAAGTTAAAATAAGAGAAGAGCCCCCGCCGCCCCGCAGGAGCGGTACGGAACATTCTTTGACGAAGGAAGAAGAAAAAAGCGGTGCGGTCCGCGGGGCGTCAAATCATTCCGCCAGCTTGAAGCCGATCCCCCACACTGACTCGATGACCTCCCCCGCCCCGGCCTCCCGGAGCTTCCGGCGGAGATTGCTGACATGTACCTTTAACGAACTCTCCACGCAGTCCGGCGTATCCATACTCAGCTGCTCCAAAAGCTGAGATTTCGTAATCACTTGCCGGGGATTCTGCATCAGCAGCTTCAAAATGCCATACTCCGTGCGGGTCAGGCGGACAGCCCCGCCGTCCACCGTTGCCTCCCGGGTCTCCGGGGCAAGAGCGATCCCCCTGTACCGCAGAATCCCGTCCTGCCGGGACTGCCGGCGCAGCTGGACCGCAATGCGGGCCAGAAGCTCCCGGGTGTCAAAGGGCTTGGTCAGATAGTCGGCGGCTCCGCCCTGGAGCAGGTCCACCTTGTCCTCCACCGCCGCCCGGGCGGAGAGAACGATCACCGGTATCCCGGTCAGATGGGGCAGCACCTCCTCTCCGTTCAAGCCGGGCAGCATCAGGTCAAGCAGGATCAGGTCGGGACGCCTGTCCTCCAAAAGCATGAGGGCTTCCGTGCCGGAGTAGGCCCGCAGAACGCCATACCCCTCCCGGCGCAGAAGCTCCTCCAGCATGTCCCCGATATAAGCGTCATCGTCAACGATGGCGATCACAGAACCTGTCATAGGGCAAGCTCCACCTTTTCAAGGGAATATCCCCCCTCTTCGTCTGTGTCCAGCATGACCATGGTAGGCACGGACCGGGGAGGCCGGGGATAGGAACAGCTCCCTGGATTCAGCCACAGACGGCCCATGATCCGCTCCTGGGCGTACTGGTGGGTGTGGCCGCAGATCACCACGTCCACCCCCGTCAGGTTCCAGGGGACGTCGGAACGGCGGTGGGTCACGCAGAAGGATACGCCGCCCAGGTCGATGCGCATCAGCCGGGGCAGCTCCTGTGCCCCGCCGCCCCAGTCGTTATTGCCCCGCACACCGTACACCGGGGCCAAACGGTCCAGCGCCTCCATGACTGACGGGTCGTCAAAGTCCCCGGCGTGGAGGATGCAGTCCGCGCCCCGTAGCCGCTCAGCCACCTCCGGGCGCAGCCGCCCATGGGTGTCAGAAATAATGCCGATCCGCATTGCAGTTCTCCCCCCTTCACTCCGCCAGCATGGCGGCAAATTCATCCTCCGTCAGCACAGGGATTCCCAGCTCACCCGCCTTGCGCAGCTTGCTCCCGGCGTTCTCACCTGCCACTACGTAGGTGGTCTTTTTGCTCACCGAGCCGCTGGCCTTACCGCCCCGGGCCTCAATGAGGGCGGCGGCTTCATCACGGGTGAACTTCTCCAGCGCGCCGGTGAGGACGAAGGTCATGCCTTTGAACTGCTCACCGGCGCTCTGCCGGGCGGCTTCCATACTGACACCCGCCTCCTTCAGACGGCTTATCAGGTGCTTGGACTGGGGATTCTCCAGCCATTTACGGATATAGGCGGCAGTGATGCCCCCCACATCGTCGATAGCGGTCAGTTCCTCCTCGGTAGCTTGAGCCAGGGCGTCGAAGCTGCCAAAATGGGCGGCGAGAATCTTCCCCGCTTTCTGACCCACCTGCCGGATGCCCAGAGCATAGAGCAGACGCTCCAGACCCCGGTCCTTACTGGCGGCAATGGCGTCTACGGCGTTCCGCGCAGACTTTTTTCCCATACGTTCCAGATCCGCCAGCTGGTCAGCGGTCAAAAAGTACAGGTCCGCCGGGGTCTTGACCAGCTCCTTATCGATGAGCTGCTTGATGACGGCGGGGCCTACGCCGTCGATGTCCATGGCGTCCCGGCTGGCGAAGTGGGTGAGGTTCCGGTGGAGCTGGGCGGGACACTCTGCTCCGGTGCAGCGGATGGCCGCACCGTCCTCGTCCCGGACCACCGGGGCGCCGCATACGGGGCAGAGTTTGGGAAACCGGTAGGGCTCGGTGTTCTCTGGCCGGAGGTCCTTGAGGACCTCCACCACCTCGGGGATGATCTCACCGGCCTTTTGCAGGACCACCGTATCGCCGACACGGATGTCCTTTTCCTCAATAAAATCCTGATTGTGCAGAGTGGCGTTGGTAACTGTAGTGCCCGCCAGACGCACCGGCTCCACCACTACCTTGGGGGTCAGCACCCCCGTCCGGCCCACCTGGACCACGATCTCCAGCACACGGCTGGGCTTCTGCTCCGGAGGGTACTTGTAGGCAATGGCCCAGCGGGGACATTTGGCTGTACTTCCTACAGCTGCACGTTCTGACAGGGAATTAACCTTTACAACCGCACCGTCCATATCGAAGGGCAATTCCTCCCGGGAATCCCCCAGACGGACGATCTCCGCATTGACATCCTCCACCCGGTCCAGCACCTTGTGGGGGATCGTCCGGAAGCCCTGGGAGGCAATATACTCCAGGGTCTCGCTGTGGGAGGCGAAGGTCCTGCCCTCAGCCAGCTGGAGGTTGAATACACGGATATCCAGCAGGCGTTTGGCACAGACCTTGGGGTCCAGCTGGCGCAGAGAACCGGCGGCGGCATTGCGGGGATTGGCGAAGAGGGCCTCTCCGTTTTCTTCCCGCTGGTGGTTGAGTTTATGGAAGACATTCTTTGGCATGAAGACCTCACCCCGGACGATGAGCCGGGGGAGCCTGTCCGGCAGCGTCATGGGGATGGACTTGATGGTCCGGAGATTTTCCGTCACATCCTCCCCCACCCGGCCGTCTCCACGGGTCGCGCCCTGAACGAAAACTCCATCCCGGTACTCCAGTGCAACACTGAGGCCGTCCACCTTGGGCTCTATACTGTAGGCAACCGTCCCCAGCGCCTCCTCCATCCGTCTGGCGAACTCCTCCACCTCCTCGGGGGAAAAGACGTCCTGGAGGCTCTCCAGAGGTACGGGATGCGTCACCTGAGTAAAGCTCTCAAGGGCCGCGCCCCCTACCCGCTGGGTGGGCGAATCCGGGGTGATCTCCTCGGGGTGCGCCGCCTCCAGCTCCTCCAGACGGCGCAGGAGGCGGTCATATTCGTAGTCCTCCATGGTGGGATCGTCCAGCACATAGTAGCGGTAGCCCGCCTCACTGAGGGTCTCACGAAGGGTTTTCATTTCGCTTTTGTAATCCATTGGTTCCTCCTGAGTGCAGCGCCGCCCGGCGGCGCAGACTTATCCGTTGTTGATCGAGTATTCAAAGGCATCCTCTTCCACAGGATTCCCGGAATCAAAATAGGTATAGCTATCGGGTACCTCCCCTACGATTACCGTTTCCGCTACGGCAAAAGAGTTGGTTACCTGGGTCCCTGTGCGAAATCCAGGCAGCAGGATGGAAACGGAGACATCCACGCACAACAATATCTGATGGGTAGTCTGGTTGATGCCCGCGTGGGAAAACTGATTCTCAAACCGAGCCGAGCAGCTGCCTGTGGACTGCATCCGCACCGACATTTTAGGGCCCCGGCCCGCCAGAAACGCCGATCCGCTGAGGGTCCCCACGGGGATCTCCAGTTCGATGTCTGACATCTCCCCCAGACGGGTCAGAATATCCTGGGTAATGGATGCCTGAAGGCGGTTGAACTCCGCCATGTTGCTTACCAGAGCGGCTACGCCGCCGGTGTCGTTCTTTTCCAGGGAAATCAGATCGTTGTACTGGATCTCCCCGCTGTTGACCGCATCGCTGACCGCCTCCGCTACCAGGCGGTTCACCATGTTGGACACCCGGGTCACCGCCAGGCTCCCCAGGATGGATCGGAGATGACCCGTGCCCACAACGGTCAGAACCATGAGGACACAGGCAAACAGGAAGCAGAAGAGCTTCGCCTTCTGCCGGGCGGGCATGGGAGGACGGCGGCGCATAGATCATCACCTCACGTCCAGCCTATGAGAGAACAGCTTTTCCCTATTCCTGCTTATTCCGGCAGGGCCATTACAAGGTTCTTGAAGACTTGGCCACGTTCCTCAAAATTCCGGAAGCGGTCAAAAGAGGTGCTGGCCGGAGAGAGGATCACCACATCCCTGTCCTTGGAGCGCTCATCTGCAAGACGGACCGCCTCCGGGTAGTCTGCCGCGGTCAGTATTTCCAGGTCCCGATAGTTGTCTGCCGTCCGGACCGCCTCCCGGATGGCCTGCTCCGTAGCGCCGCAGAGGATCAGCAGCTTTACGTGGTCGTTGACTTCCGGTCCCAGGGGGGCATAGCTGATTCCCTTGTCCTTGCCTCCGGCGATGAGGATCACCTTCTCCGGGAAGGAGCGCAGGCCGGCAATGGTCCGACTGGGACTGGAGGCAATGGAGTCGTTGTACCAGCGGACGCCCCGGCGCTCCCGCACCAGCTCAATGCGGTGTTCCACACCGCCAAAGGTCCGGGCGAAGGCACGGACAGTCTCATCCGGCACCAACCCCTGAACGGCGCAGATGGCGGCCATGTAGTTCTCTGCGTTATGAACGCCCGGCAGGAGGATTTCCCTTAGAGGAAGCACAGGGCGCTGGCCGGACGCGTCCCGGTACCAGATGGCATTTTCCTTAATATAGCAGCCGTTTATAGATGATTGGTCAGAATTTCTTGTAAAGCATAATACCTTTCCAGGAGTTTTTACAGAAAGGTTTCTGGTTATTTCGTTGTCCCAGTTGCACACTGCGCGGTCCGAAACCGTCTGATGGGCCAGCAGGTTTGCCTTGGCGCTGACATATTCCTCCATATTGGTATGGACATCCAGGTGATTGGGGGCCAGGTTGGTCAAAACGGCAATATGAGGGCTCCTGTCCATGGTCAGCAGTTGGAAAGAACTCAATTCCACTACTGCCCAGTCCGTAGGACGGATGGTGTCCGCCCCGCTGAGCAGCGGACGGCCGATATTGCCCCCCAGATGGACCGTATGCCCCGCCGCCTCCAGAAGGCGGGCAATGATGGTGGTGGTGGTGGTCTTTCCGTCGCTGCCGGTAACCCCCAGAATGGGACAGGGGCAGACCTGGAAGAACACCTCCATCTCCGAGGTGACCACACTGCCCCAGGCCCTGGCCTCCTCCAGGAAGCGGGGATGCAGGCCGGGGGTGCGGAAGATCACGTCATGGTCCAGTCCCTCCAGATAGTCCGGCCCCAGGCGAAGCTTGCATCCCGCATTCTCCAGTTCACTGCCCAGGGGACCCAGGGTCTCCCGGTCCTTTTTGTCGCAGGCGGTAACATCGATTCCTGCGTCCAGAAGGAGCTTCAAAAGAGGGCGGTTGCTGATTCCGATACCGGTCACAGCCACCCGTTTACCTCGTAATGTATTCAGATAATCATGCAAAGTCATGGTCGTTCCTCCTTGCCTTCTCATAGGTTTATTATACCACCCGTCCTGAGAGAAAACAACAAATTTATCCAGCTTCCCAGGTTTCTTTCGTTGACAACCACCATCTTCTCCTGTAAAATAGAGGATGAGTAAGACAGACAGTCGCGTGACGGCGCGAAAGCTCCGTCATGAGGAAAGTCCGGGCTCCATAGGGCAAGGATAACGGGTAACGCCCGCCGAAGGCGACTTCAGGAAAAGTGCAACAGAAATAAACCGCGGATTGTGTATGATCCGTAAGGGTGGAAAGGCGAGGTAAGAGCTCACCCATCGGCTGGAGACTGTCCGATGCTGTAAACTCTATCCGGAGCAACACCGTGGAGAGAACTTGGATCGTGTATCTACGATTCACGACCGGCCCGGTCGTTCTCGAGGAGGTGGCTGGAGCGGTCTGGCAACAGGCCGCCTAGATAGATGACTGTCAAATACAGAACCCGGCTTACAGTCTTACTCATTGATTCGGGGGAAAGTACCTCATTGCGGTACTTTCCCCTTTATCTGTTCTTATAAGGAGTACGAGTGCCATGAAAACTCTGGAAGAACGGCAGTTTGACGCCCGGTCCCTCCGCGTGACGCCCAGCCCCCGGCAGCTGGCTTGGCAGCGGACGGAATTCTATGCCTTCGTCCACTTTTCCATCAATACCTTCACCAACCGGGAGTGGGGCGACGGCACGGAGTCCCCGGTCCTCTTCGATCCCTCCCGGCTGAATGCGGACCAGTGGGCAGACTGCATCCAGTCCGCCGGCATGAAGGGGGCCATCCTCACCTGCAAGCACCACGACGGCTTCTGCCTGTGGCCCAGCCGGTATGGGGACCACACCGTGGCCCGGAGCCCTTACAAAAACGGAGCGGGCGACGTTGTCCGGGAATTCTCCGACGCCTGCCGCCGGCGGGGGCTGAAATTCGGCGTCTATCTCTCTCCCTGGGACCGGCATCATCCCCTCTACGGGACGGGCAGACCCTATGACGACTATTTTGTCCATCAGCTGCGGGAGCTGCTCACCGGGTACGGCCCTGTCTTTTCCGTCTGGCTGGACGGAGCCTGCGGCGAGGGTCCCAGCGGGAAGCGGCAGGTCTATGACTGGGAGCGGTATTACGCCGTAATCCGGGAGCTGCAGCCGGAGGCATGCATCAGCGTCTGCGGGCCGGACGTCCGCTGGTGTGGCAACGAGGCGGGACATACCAGGCCGTCGGAGTGGAGCGTGGTGCCGGAGCGGACCCGGAATACGGAAAAGATAAAGGAAAAGTCCCAGTCGGAGGATGGCGCGGCCTTCCGGCAGCGGCCTGTCTCCGCCGGCGATGAGGACCTGGGGAGCCGGGAGGCGGTCAGGGACGAGGAAAGCCTGGTCTGGTACCCGGCGGAGGTAAACACCTCCATCCGCCCCGGCTGGTTCTACCATCCGGAGGAGGACGGCATGGTGAAGTCCCTGGAGGAGCTGGTCCGTATTTATGAATCCTCTGTGGGCGGGAATGCGGCGTTCCTGCTGAATGTCCCGCCTGCGCCGGAGGGACTGATTCACGAGACCGACGCGGCGCGCCTGCGGGAGCTGGGGGCGTACCTGCGGGAAACCTACCGCCATAATCTGGCGGAAAACGCACAGATTGCGCGGGAGGAGAATAGGATAACGGTGCGCTGGGAGACGCCGGTGGAAGTTTTCAGGATCGTTCTGATGGAGGATATTGCCAGGAGCCAGCGGGTGGAATCGTTTTCCATCCTGGACGGCGAGGGAAAGACGCTTTATGAAGGGACAGTAATCGGATACAAGAAAATTATCCCCCTGCAGCGCTGCCTTGCGGATCAGATCACGGTCCGGATACGAGACAGCAGGGGAACGCCCCATATCGCCTTTGTGGGCGTTTATTGAGGCAGGCTGGAAAGAGGACAGGTTTTGCATGGTTTTCAGCACCATTCCGGATTATACTGCATAAGCTGTTTCTATACAATAGCAATACATAGCAGGGAACAGCAGTGCATCAGGAGGTCATACCATGAAACAGCCTGTTTTTACCGGGTCCTGTACGGCCCTTATTACACCGTTTGCCGCCGACCACGCCGTGGACTATCCCGCCCTGGCGGGGCTGCTGGACTTCCAGCTGGAAAACGGTACGGATGCCCTGGTGGTCTGCGGCACCACCGGAGAGGCCGCCGCCATGAGCTATGAGGAGCGTCTGCGGACCATCGAGGCCGTGGTCCGCCATGTGGACGGCAGAATCCCCGTTATCGCCGGCTCCGGCTCCAATAACACCGAGAGCGCCATCGCCCTCTCCCGGGACGCCGTTCTGGCAGGGGCGGACGCCCTGCTGGTGGTGACGCCCTTCTATAATAAAGCCACCCCCAAGGGCCTCGTCCGCCATTATACCGCCATCGCCGACGCGGCGGAGAAGCCCGTGATCCTCTACAACGTGCCCTCCCGCACGGGGGTGAAATGCACCGCCGAAGTCTACGCCGCCCTGGCGGAGCATCCCAATATTGTGGGTGTAAAGGAGGCTGGCGGCGACCTGGCTCTGGTCCAGAAAACCCGGGAGCTGTGCCCGGAGGACTTTTCCATCTGGTCCGGCAACGACGACGAAACCGCGCCCATGATGCTTTTCGGCGGCAAAGGGGTTATCTCCGTGGCGGCCAATGTGATGCCCCGAGAAATGCACGAGCTGGCGTCCGCCTGCCTGAGCGGGGATTTTGTAAACGCGGGGAAGATGCAGTTGAGCTTGCGAAAGCTCTGCGAGGCCCTGTTCTGGGAGGTCAACCCTATTCCTGTGAAAACCGCGCTGACCATGATGGGACGCTGTCAGGAGGTTTTCCGCTCGCCCATGTGCGAAATGGAACCGGAGAACCGGGAAAAGCTGGAGGGCGTGCTGCGGGAGTACGGACTCCTTCCGAGAAACTGAAATACGGAGGATAACTTATGATCTGTCAGGCGAAAAAGCAGGATATTCCCGCCGCCGCCGGTCTGGCCGTCCAGCTGTTCAGCTGCTCGGCGGAGGAGCTGGAGGGGGAATTTGCAGCCTGGCATTTCATTTGAGAATGGGCTTTGCGGAGGCAAACCGGATCATCTGCTTCCATAAAACGTTAGAAGATTGATTTACCGCTCCCCCTGTGCTAGAATGGATGAAAAGCGCAGGGGGAGTTTTTTATGGCGAAAACGATTTACATTGACAGTACCACCATGGATGGCGCCACCGGGATCATTTTCGAGAGGGAAACCAAGGTGGTCTATACCGGCCTGGAGTTTCTGACAGAGGAGGACGGCTCCTTTCTGGAGGAGGTTTCCCGGCTGTGCGGCGTCCATTTCTTACCGAGAGGACGAATGCCGGAGGTTCCGCTGTACGGCGTGCCCTGTCTGGAGGTGTTTGCCTCGGACGGACAGGGCGGGTGGTTCGCCATGTCTAATCATCTGCGGAAGGGAGCCGTCTGCCATATCGGCCGGGATTTAACGGTTCACCTGGCGGCGGCGAACCGCAGCGAGCTGTTCAACAGCATGGTTGCCGATCCGGACTGGCGGCGGAAGCGTCTGCCCGGCGGGCCGTGGCCCGCGCTGCCGGAGGACCCGGGCGGGCGGAAAGGGCTGGCGGAGAAGCTGGGCGTCCCCATTCCCCCGCCGGAGAATGCCGCGGACCCCGGCCCGCTTCCGCGGGTCTTTTCCTCCCGGGCAGAGGCGGAGCGGGAATTTGCCATCCAGGATGTCTGGACCGTCCTGCGGCAGGAGAAAGAGCCCCGATTCCAGGTCCACGCCATGATGTCCCCGGCGGACCGGGAGGGACGGGCCCTTGTCCACTTCGCCGCGTGGAGGGAAGCTTACACCGGCCTGATGCCGGAGGCTGTTCTGGCGGCGCATACCCTGGAGCGCTGCCGGGAAGCGTTGAGGTGGAGCAGTTCCCGGGATACCTTTGTGGCCCTGGACCGGGAGAACGGCGACCGGGTGGTGGGCTTCGGCACGCTGTCGTACTTCGCCCGGGACTTCGTCTCCGTGCCGGAGGCGGGGGAGATCGTCGCGCTGTACGTGCTGGAGGAATTTCAGGGGAACGGGCTGGGGAGGCAGCTGATGGAGAGCTGTCTGGCCTGGCTCCCCCGGCCCAGGGCTGCGCTGTTCGTCCTGGAGGGAAATCAGAGGGCAATCGGGTTTTATGAACACATGGGATTCCGGTTTACCGGACATACCATTGAAGAGCGGATAGCCGGTGAGACGGTTACGGAGCTGGAAATGGTTTTGGAAAAAGCGCCGGTTAAAGGGATGCCGGATGGAATTTTGACCTCCATCAATATTACTTCCGAACCGAAAGGGTGGAAGTAATATTTGCCATGTTTTGCGGTTGCCGCTG
>OFFK01001695.1_pt1 | contig 14832 bp, 13 predicted proteins | sample 1521361 | NCBI WGS metagenome assembly OFFK01 (sample SAMEA3504096, study PRJEB24116) | mouse gut metagenome | biome: mouse gut; feature: mouse-associated habitat; material: faeces | place: Denmark | collected 2011
TTTTGAAAAAACAGCAGAAAGGGGCGATGTAGAGCCGTTAAGAGTGCATAGCAAATGAGATCCTGATGTATTTCCGCTCCCAGCGCAGGCTCCAGGGCGAGCTGTCCCTTTCCGACTCTCTGGACGGCGAGGGGGAAAACGGCTCTTTGTCCCTCATCGACGTGGTGCGGGTGGACGACAACATGCTGGAGGAGCTGGACCTGCGGGACGCCTGCGCCAAGGTCCGCCGGTGCGTGGACGCCTGCCTCACCGGGCGGGAGGCCCACATCATCCGCCTGCGCTACGGCTTGGGGGGGCGGGCCCCCCTCACCCAGCGGGAGATCGCCTCGCTGTGCGGAATCAGCAGGAGCTATGTGTCCCGCCGTGCTTAATGTAAACGATGCCCGGAAAACCCCATGACAGCGGGGTTTCCGGGCATCCGGGATTTTTAGGTAGCGCCGCGGTTATTGTAAGTGGTGGGGAATTTTAGGGTAAGCGGTCATTCATCAGTCTTCTTTACTTTAAGGTTGCCTTAAACAGCAGATACATTCACCGTTATACGGGAGAACTTGAGCATATAGTTGCGTATAAGCGCATCCCATTGCACTATAAAACGGTATTATTTGCGCTGATTTTTTCGTACCTCCAAATCTGCATCCAGTTCACTCTCCGCTACCTGTTGGAGCGCATCCCTGGGCGTTCTCCTTCACCGCATCTATAGCAGAGAGAAGTAATAATACATTTAGAACCACAGTATATGCAAGTCTGCTCATTTTTTATTCTGCCTCTATATAAAGCGCTATAATCTTTATGCCTTCCCGATCTAATTCCACAACCACTGTTTTCCCGTATAGCCATTCCAATTCCTTTACCGAGAGAACATCATACGCTTCTGCTGACCATCTATAGACCGGCGTATAGGGATCTACATTTCCTAAGAAATTACTCTTCTCTCCCTGTGAAATGGATAACAATCCATCTGAGTAGGAAATTTGAGCTTTCTCATAGACACCATCTCTGGGACCATTTGTATCAACCTTATATAGCAGTTTCACATGTTTAGGCTCCAAAGAATCCTGCCCCAAATCCTGTGTTTCCAGGCCCCAGACACTTTCCAGCCGTTTTTCTTTCCACAGGTACAGTCCGGCGTTCAGACCAGGCTCGGTCAAATCGATTTGCCCCTCCTTACCCTTTTCAATAACTTTATACGTATATACGCCATCTAAATATATATAGTCACCTGTCAAAAACAAATAGCGGTTCAAACTTCGGCTTTCCGGCCAACTTTCACCTTCATCAACTCCAGCGTTAGAAATTCCCCAGGGTTTTCTTTCGTTGCCCTCGCCTTTTGCTTTTTTCGCCAGCTTACTTTCTTCCCGCTCAATGATGATACCTGTGATAAAAGCGGCTAAGTCCAGCAGAATTGCCAGAACCAAAGCAAACATCGCCATCTGCCAATAATACGATGTGAGATAAATTAGCCCTTGTTCGGCAGCATTGTGATTGGTCAAATACCGTTCCACAGTTCGATCCAACTCTCTGGTGGCTTCACCGCGGTCAAAAAGCAGAGAATCGTTTTCAGTAAGGGCAGATATATCACCATTATACGTGGGTAACCCACTAATCCTGAATTTCAACTCGTTAAACTGTGCGATCCAAGTTGCGGCCCAGTTATCATCGACAGCCTTATCATCCTGAATATCAGGAGCTGCACTGGCCTCGGGCAAGCCGCTCACTTCGGGGGATCCGCTGATCTCAGGCAAATCGCTCACCTGGGGAGGATCGCTGGTCTCAGGCAAACTGCTCGCCTCAAGGGACTCGCTGTCCTCAGCTGGGCCGCTTACCCCGGCGGATTCGCTGGCCATAGGATTGCCATTGTCCGCCTTGCCTGCTATGCTCCCCCGCACAGGCAAAAGATTTCCTTCTGCCAATTCTGACACCAACTGCTGAAGCTCTGCCTTGGCAGCCTTCATCTGACGACGCTTTTCCAAATTGTTAATGAAGCTATTCATTAACGACATGAATTCCTGATATTCTGCGCCGTTCTCTTCGCTCAAGTTTTCTGCGCTTTGTAGGCGGTCGAAAATATCTGTGGACAACGCCATCAGCCGCTCTAGATTCGGATTTGGCTGGAACAACTCTCTTTGAATCTCCCGAAGATTTGTCCCAACGAAATAGCTGTCTACACCCTCCTCTGCCATGCCCAGAAGAGAGGCGTAATAATTGATCCGCTGCAACGCATCTTGATAATCCTGCTGGCGCTGTTGCAGCTCATCAAGCCGGTCAACGCTGCGGCTCCATGCGTTTGAGGCCGTGGTCATTGCGTCTTGATAGGGAATAGGATCGGCATCCCCCGGCCTGTTGTTATAGCGATGCTCCGCGTTTTGAAGATTGGTCAGATACCTCTCTACAGTCTGCTGGGCCTCCTCAATCTGTTCCGCTAGACTGGCGATATTGGCTTGAAAGCTTCCCTGCTGCGTGGTAAGGATATCTTGCGCCTGCTGCCGTACGCTCTGCTCCGGATTTTCGCCCATGGCCAGCTCCATCGCCTGAATCACTGTTCTCATCTCACCAGCTGCGGCGCCGCCATTGGTCACATAGAGCGTCCGCTCCTCTGCCCAGTCTGGCGCGACGATCTCAGCCTTGCCCTCCCCCATAGCCGCCGCTTTGCCATACAACTCCAGAATCTGATCCGACATTTGCTGGCTCAGCTCCTCGTCATACCGTTCCGCATAGCTGTCAGCTGCAAACAGTTGATCCCGATATGCCTCCTGGGCCATCAGCTGGCTTTTTATGTCCCAGGAATCCCGGTAGCCCTGGCCCGCGATGTACAGGAAGCTGAACCATGAGGAGCAAAGCATGACAATCGCAGAGAAAATGATCAAAGGTGCATTTTTCAACCTCTTTTGAGACTGTTGCAAAAAATGCGGCAGGGAAAAGTTCAGCCCCAGCAGCAAGCCTTGGATGCCCAGGGAAGCCGCATATGCCTGCCATCCCTCTGCAAAGGTATACTCCTTCATTCCCTGAGCAGTGGACCAGAACGATACCGCCGCAAGCAGGACTGTGCAGATTCTTAGCAGGAAAATGATATTCGGCTTTGCCGAAGTATCCACCGTTTCCTTATCGTTCTTATTCTGGGTTTTATCCTGTCCTCTGACATTTTCCCCGCCCTTTTTGCTGCCTGCTTCCTCTGTTTTACCCGAAAAGTCCTGGGTTTTGTTATTCATGTCTTCGTTCATTGCGGCCTTCCTTTCTTCCAAACACGGCGTCTGCTTAGGTTAGCACGGGAACTATGTTTACACCCGCTCACTTTATCCACTTCACACCGGAACATCCTTTTCAATTTATCGATGACATAATTAGCAAGTCCATCCTCATCCTCCGGCAATACCAAGAAAAACAACGATGTAATTATGTTTTCGATTTGCAGCCCCCGGAATACACCAAAGATAATCTGGGTCAAAAACTCAAGCAACTGAATAAAAATCAATTTGATGATGCACCTAAAAAGAGATTCTCGCCGCCCGCATTCCTCCAAAGTAAGCCGTACCATTTCGAACGCTGTCAACAAAAGTAAAATAAGGAGGATCGAAATAACTAAGCTCACCCAGCCATTTGAAATGGTTGATAGGCCAAAATTGCCACTGGTTATGCCATATAATCCAAACAGGCTTATCAGCAGCAGTGCAATCGGGATGGCATAGGCATCGAAAAAGTTAAAGCTCTTTGGATCGTCATCTTCTCTCAGCAGGGATTCCTTTCCCAGCCTCATTTTTCTGATAAATGCCCAAAGAATGTAAAAAAGCAGTAAAACCGACAGGATGCCCACCGCCATGAGTGCTATGTAAGTGACCACAATCAATAAAGGAGAATCCTTTTCCCCTGAATTATCGCTGATGGTTCCCTCCGGACTGTCATTTTTATTTTCGGTTTTGTTTTGTGGCATCAGCTGTATGACTGCTGCTACCCATTTTTCTAAATTGTTTTCTGCCGCCCCCGTGTTCCCTTGATTTTCTGTATCTCCCTGAATTTCACCCACACTATCGGCAGTCTGGCTATCAAACCCGCCAAGTTCTGCTCCTTTTTTCATCCAGAAAGGAAAAAAGTACAATATTACAATAAATATAGTAAGGATAGCGCCTGCTATGATAACATCAACAAGTTTGCTCTCATGAATTCCTCGGACTCTACTTTTGTGACTCTTTCCATCACCATCTGTATCCAACTTCTCTTGACCTTGGTCTATATAATTTTGCCGCTCTTCGGTGCTCCCCTGTGAATGCCCTGATGAAGCAATTCTCGCAGCGGTAGCAACATTAGCGGCATCAGCATACCTGCGCCACTCCTGCTCCAGCTTTTCATCGCATTCCGCCCACATACTTGCCCGACGGGCTTCAAATTCCTTCCGCTCTTTTTCCAGACGGGTTTCATACGTCTGCCGCTCTTTCTCCAGCTGTGTCTCATAGCTTTCTTGGATCTCCTCCAGTTCAGCCTTATGCTTCCGCCGTGCCTCTTCCTCCTGTACCTCATAGCGCTGCTGGAGGGTTTTCAGCTCCTCGCTGCGTTCTGCTCTCTCTTTTCCTTTCGTATGCCGGATTTCCGCCCGTTCCCTCCTGTACGCTCTCCAGGATCTGAAGCGTTCCACCCAGTATTGCCTACATGTCTCTTGCCACTCCCGACGGTTTTCCGCCGCCGTATTCCTGCGGGCGCGCCTTGCCTCCCTGTCGCTTCTCCTGCGCTCTCCCCTGATCTCCTTATCCTCTCTGCGCTTTTCTCTGGCGGTCTGCTGAGCTAGTTCCCAGTCCTGCTGAGACCAGCGCAACATCCGGATTAGCACCACAGCCAAACACACCAGAGATGCCAGAAACAGTCCACACCATGCCACAGCCCACAGAGACAGCAGTTCCAGGGGCCAGCGCAGTCTCCACTCTAATGCCAGCCCCAAGACTGCCATGGAAATTATGAGAGCACAGGCAAAGAATTCGGCCTTCCTGTCATTTACCCGCTCTGTGATCCCGGGAACCAGCTCCAACAAAATGAAGAAAAGGCAGGTAAGATGCACTGCTTCAAGCGTTAATTGGGGAAACACGCCCTGCGCATAGATACCAACCAGTATCAGCGCCAGCAAAGTGGGAATTGCCGGGGAGAGCAGAGTCTTAATTTTTTCCCTGATAAAGTCAGAATCCTGCATTTGTTATCATCTCCTCTTCTTAAGCAACCTGATGGCATTTTGAGTAATAAAAAATACAGCCCACACCCCTACATGGACAACAAAAATCGTCTATCCATATTTTGAGGCGCGGGCTGTGCCCGAAATAGTTTGGGAAAAATGCGTTATGCTTTGGCCATAATCATTGTTGTGGTGTAATTGCGCATATCACCATTTCCATCTTTGCCTGCATAGGCATAGATAGACGCAACATAGTAGCGGCCAACTATGCCTTGATACCGGAAAAGGTCTCTGTTAAATACAGTGCCGGACCCCATCATGACTGGATAATTGGTGCTTTCGTAGAGAGCCACACGATGAAAATCTTTTCCATCCTCAGACTCATACAAAAATATTGTCTTGACCCCGATCTCATCCATAAAGCCACAGCCTACCACGTGAGCCGAAATCACTACCACACCATTTTTATCAGGGAGCACTGATCCGCTATAGGCATCAAGATATACGCTGGAGTAAGTAGCTGCGGAGGCAGATGTACATAAGAAGCCGAAAATCATAGCAAAAGCCAAAAGGCTACACACCGCCCTTTTACCAAAACATTTCATAGAGACTTACACCCCTCAGTATATAGAATCGATCATAATCTTAAGCTCCTGCTCTGAAATTGTCCCATGCAATCGGCATTCAAAATCGCCATTTATCCAAAGCGCTTTCCATCGCTGAATATCAGATGAAAGATAGTGTTTGATTCCTTTCACAATATGGGGAGCCACGTCACCGTACTCTTTTTCCACAGAATCATGATTTTGTACTGGAATTTCTCTATATTCTATGTGCAAAAAGCCGTCCTTACAGGAATAATCTGCATATAGACACACTCCAGTAAACCAGCGGTTTGCTGTAACAGAGACCAACTCAAACCGCTCAGGAATCTTTTTTGGCACGAGGGGCGCTTCAATTCCGAAGGCAGCCACAGCCTCCTCCAGCGAGTCAAAGTTCATTTCCTCTCCTTCGCTCAATGGATTTTTCTGAACCGAGGCGAAGGACGCAGATTGACCTCCCAGGCCAAAAACCTCCGAAGTCCAACGGGCGATTATAGAAAATGCATCCAGGCCCATTGCCTGGGCTGTCGTGCACAGCAACAGTATCAGCGCAGCGGCAATCACGATTATTTTCCCCAACGCCAGCCAAGACCTTCTCTTCTCAGTTGGGGCTGTTTTTTCCGGAATCGTCTCAGTCCTAACTGCATCGAAAACCGGAGTGTACCGCCGATGAAAGTTCTTCAAACTCTTCTCAACGTCCAACTCCGCTGGAAGTGGATCCACCTCGTCCAACCGCTCGAGGAGCTCGTTCAGCGCCTCACTGTCGATTCCCTCATCTTTTTGTTGAAACAGAAGGCTTTCCAACTGCTCTTCAAGCTGTTCGCCCGGGGACTCATGATGAATTGTATGTCCTCGGATTTGTCCTAAACGATTCTCAGCACTGCCAAATGCCGACTCTTTTCGGACATCAGACATTTATTTACCTCCTTATCGTATATATTTGTCGAATCATGTCGAATGTAACATATCTTCTATAAAAATTCATTTTTCTCCATCAAGTCATGGCAATGCTGCTTAGCTCTTTTCAAACGCATCCGACATGCTGTTGGTGTACACCCCAGTTGAGCTGCAATCTTTTCATGGGGAAGTTCTTCTTCAAAATAGAGGCAGAGCAGTTGTATTTCCTCCTCTTTCAATCCTGGCGGTAGAACTGACCGAAAATCGGGCGGAGGCTCCTTCAGCGTTGGTTCATATACCAAATGTAAAGGAACCTCCAATCTATAATATGCTTTTTGCCTCTCATTTCCAACCAAATTCTTTACGGTAACAACCAGCCAGCCTCGGATGTTTGGATGATGCTTCAACTTATCATATTTAGTCAGCATTTTTAGAAAGGCAGTCTGAACAATATCGTTTGCCAGTTCCCAGTCGTTAAGTAATCTATATGCAATTTTAACCATCATCTTATAATTTTCTACATAATGTTTGTCAAACCAGTCCTCAACACTATTCACTGAGCTCTCCCCCCTGCTTCTAAAGTGGTTTTAGCTGAAGTTGCCTAAATCATCGATGCATTTGATCCAAATTTGCTCACATTGCTTAACTCCTAATATATTTACCGCTAAAATATTATCCCATAATTTATGAAATGATTTGAAATAAGCAAAAGACAATACCATAGAATCAGGAGCCTGCTTTCGCCAACGGGAGCCGCAAAGAGGCTGTCCAGGAAAAACCAACCAGGAGATGCGCAATGCAATCCTATATTGGCTAACCATGGTGGAATCTGGTAGAGCGATTCAGGCCATACTAAAGTGTGAATAGCTGGTTTCGCATATAGACAAAAGCCGAGGTGTGGGAACGAACCTTTTCAACCCTGAACGAGCAGAATTTGGCGGCTGAAACAACGCTGATCTACATAAATATGTTTGATTATTTTGTCGCTAATTATCGGTTGCTTCTCCCCAATATTATTGAATCCCTGTTATATCATAAGAAAATCTAATGCTTTTATTAGTTTAACCCCATCCTGTGTCTGCGTCAAATCACAATCCAACGCAATCACCATTTTTTCGTAGTTATCCCTGATTTTCCGCAGCGGAGCCAGTTCCCGTTCCCGTGTCTCCGGCGCATTCATATTCTCAGTCACTTGGATATACTTCTTCTCATCTGCTTTGGTGGCTATGAAATCTACCTCTTGGTTGTCAATCTTCCCGATGGCCACATCATATCCTTGCCGAAGCAGCTCAAAATAGATGATATTCTCCAGAATATGCCCGCTGTCCCCATCTCGGTAGCCGAGCAAATAATTCCGCAGCCCCATATCCACGATATAATACTTCCCCAGCGTTCGCAGATATTCCCGGCCCTTGATATCAAACCGTTTGATTTCGTAGAAGATATACGCCTCTAGCAACGCTTCAATATAACTTTGAATGGTATGCACCGCAGGTTTCCTGCGGCCTTTTTCTTCTAAAAGGCCCTCATGGACCAGCGTGTTCCCGATGGAGGTCGCAGACACATTGTTGCCGATATTATCCGCCAGGAACATAATAATTTTCCTTAGTAAAATCGGATCAGTGATGGTACGGCGGCCTTTCCGCTTTTCCCGCTCCAGAATATCGTTGATAACAGCAGCGGAGTACACACCATCCAAGGCGGCAGTTACACGGTCGATCTCCAGTCCCACATCTGCCAACATAGGCATCCCGCCAAACCGGGCATATTCGTTGAACAGTTCCCGCTCACCGTAAATATCGCCGTCCTGGTCAGTAATCCGCCGTTTCAGCGCTCCAGTGGGCGATTTCTTTTCCGTTACAGTGTAACCATGGAAATCCAAAAACTCTTTGAAAGAAAGGGGGAGTACTTTGATCTCAACATATCGGCCAGAAAGGTAGGTGGACAATTCAGAAGAAAGCAGGTATGCATTAGAGCCAGTGATGTAAATGTCACAATCAAAATCTACGCGAAAGGAGTTGACAGCATTTTCCCAGCCCGAGATTTTCTGCACTTCGTCAAAAAACAAGTACATCCGTTGGTCGGGCAGGATACGAGCCTTTACATATTCATAAAACCCCCTGACGTCCATATCAGGAAAGCTCATGGACTCAAAGTTCATTTCAAGAATCTGCTCTTGGCCAATACCAGTTTCCCGCAAATGCTGGGCCATCAGTTTCATGAGACTGGACTTGCCACAGCGCCGGATACCAGTTATGACTTTAATCATCTCGGTGTCCTGAAATGCAATCATCCGATTCAGATAGAGGTCACGCTTTTTGAGAATTGGCTTCTGCACAATTATCCCCCTTCCTTTTCGTGTCAAGCATATCATATTTATGCCCAGAAATCAAGTTTATTACATCAAAATAACAAAAAATAATTTTTGCGAGATTTTTTACATTCGAATGGGATGGATTTTGCTGAGGATAGGAGGGAGATGTCGCGTGCATAACTCTCGTTGAACAAGTTTTTAAGCGGAAAATTAAAAACGTCAGCCTACCATGCGGTAAACGGCTCCAAAGGTCTGCTCAATTAGAGCAGGCCTTTTCTTATACCACAAAATCTTGATGAAAGGCGGTGATTCTATGAATTTAATGGAACTGAAACTCCAGAAAATCCTGCGAAAAAAACACACTGACTTTGTTGACTCGCTCCGACTGAGCGGAATTGATGTAAAACGTGGAAACTGGAGTGTGGAAGTTGTTGATAAAAACGCTCAAGCCGGAGCGCGGTCACTCATACAGTTTGCCTCGCAAAGAGGTATCTCTAACCAGTGCCGAAACACGTTCCTCCGAACAATTGCAGAGAATCTGAACGAGGAAGAACGTGTCTCTGTTATGGCTTGGATTTATACCAGCTACGAATGGGCCGGACGATTCCCGCCTTATGCGATTATTCAGCATATGATCGACCCGACGATTTTTGGCGAATATTGTATTTCCTTACAAAAATATCTATATATGTACCTCCAAGGCTATTTCATGTGCACTACGAATATAGTTTAATATCTTGAATCCGGAGGTGCTTCTTTGAAGTCGCTAGAGCTAACGATTATTACCCACTGTACGAAAGATGCACCGGATGTCCAGCAAATCATCCTGAATTCCTTAGAACTTTTTCTCAGAAAGGAACTTCGCAACATTGCAAGTCTCTCGTGCCATATTGTATGATACATACGATGAATGGCCGCTTATCTCAGGAGGTATGACATGTACTTAGAGATAAGCAATCCCATGGATTACCATGCGGCATTATACATCAGATTATCAAAGGAGGATGAAAACGAGGGCCCGTCTGAGAGCGTCAACAACCAGCAGTCCCTGCTCAACGAGTTTGTCCAACAGCACCGCCTCAGCGTTTACGATACCTACATCGACGACGGCTGGAGCGGAACGAACTTCGACCGTCCGAATTTCCAGCGTATGATTGCCGATATCGAGGCCAAAAAGGTAAACATGGTCATCACCAAGGATCTGTCCCGCCTGGGCCGCGACTACATCCTGACCGGCCACTACATGGAGCGATACTTCCCGGAGCACCGTGTCCGCTACATCTCCCTGCTGGACGGTATCGACACCGGAGTGGAATCCTCTGCCAATGACATTACGCCGTTCCGGGCAATTATGAATGACATGTATGCCAAGGATATCTCAAAAAAAATATCCAGTGTTAAGCATGACAAACAGCGCAAGGGCTTGTTCATCGGCGGAAAACCGGTCTACGGCTACAAAATGCACCCGACGGAGAAGAACAGGATCGTCATCGACGAGGACGTGGCCCCCACGGTACGGCGCATCTTCGGTATGGCGCTGGAGGGAATCAGCTGCCGTCAGATCGCAGCGCAGCTCAACGCCGAGGGCGTCCCCACCCCAGCCACCTACGCCGGACTGACGGTAGCCAACCCCGGCCCCTACACCGGTCTATGGAGTAGCGAGCGCATTTCCGATATGCTGCAAAATGAGACCTACATCGGCAGCATGGTCCAGGGCCGCACACGGAAGATCAACTACAAGTCCAAGAAATGCATCAAGCAGGACCGCCGGGACTGGGTGGTGGTAGAGGGCACACATGAGCCGATCATTGACCGGGAGACCTTCGATAAGGTACGGGCGCTGGTCAACAGCCGGAAGCACACCCGCAGCCAGACCTACGATTTTCTGCTAAAGGGACTGATCTTCTGCCACGAATGCGGCTATCCGCTGGCGGTGTTGAACCGCAAGAATACAGCGAGGGAGGATAAGCTGTATTTCGTTTGCCGAACCTATCAGCGGTTCACCAAGGCGGGGGTCTGTACCAGCCACACGATCAAAGAGCAGACGGTGACTCAGGCAGTGCTCGAAAAGGTACAAGAGGTCTGCCGGGACTATTTGCGTGCTGACCAGCTACTACCCGTGGCCAAGCGGGAGGTGGCAAAGGCTCTGGCCGAGGCGGACAATGAGAAAGAAATCAATGCCCTGAAATCTAAAATAGACAGCCTGACCGCCCATCTGGACAGGGTGTACATGGATAAGCTCGGCGGCATCCTGGACGAAGCCGACTTCCAGCGCATCTACACCAAGGTCAAGGCCGACCGCGCCGCCCTGGAGCAGCGTCTCAGCCAGCTGGACCGTCCAGACTACTCTACGGCGGAGCAGGTGGACATGGCAAAAAAGCTGGTGGAACGGTTCCTGGAAACCGCCTCCACCAACCGGGAGCTGCTGGTCAGCCTGATCGAACGGGTTGAACTGACCGCCGACAAACAAATCATCATCAAGTTCCGCTTCCGTCAGTTGGAGGCGAATTCTTAGGGGCAATCGCTTACAATAAGCGGGGCGTGATGTATCCCGCATCGAAAAGCGCGCCTTGGGCAAGCTGGAAGAAGCCCTGGAGCGGGGTATCTAGTCATGTTCTGTTTCTACCGCTGCCCTGCGTCCCGGGGCATTCAGCTCATTCATGCGAGAAACAAATTCATGTTTCACTATACAGGTTTTCTCGGAGGCATTCATAGCGTCTGTTTGATTCATGTAGGAGTCTCCTTCCTTTTGTTCTTATTCGGAATACTCCCGCCGGATGGTGAACCGGGGCCGGGATCGGTGCGTCCCCCTCCGGGAACAGCTCAAACGCGCCCAGGAGCTGGTACGCAACCAGCCCCGGCAAAAGGAGCGGACAAAGGAGGCGGAGCGTGAGGAAAGATAATATCCGCAAGTACATTTTACCCAATATCCCCTATCTGTTCGTCCTGTGGGCCTGTCTGAAAGCAGGGACGGCCTACCGTCTGGCGGCTGGGGCGGATTTGGCGCACAAGCTGGTGGGGATGACGGCGGCCCTCGGCCCGGCCTTTGCCGACTTCGCGCCGGGGCTGAACCCCTTTGACTGGCTGGTAGGCATCGCGGGGGCGGCTGGCATCCGGCTCCTGATTTACTGCAAGGCGAAAAAGGCCAAGAAATTCCGCCCGGATGCGGAGTATGGATCGGCCCGCTGGGGCGGCCCAAAAGATATTGCCCCTTTTGCCGATCCCAAGTTTGAAAATAACGTCATTCTCACCAAAACGGAATTTCTCACCACCAACACCCGGCCCAAGAACCCGGCCAACGCCCGGAACCTCAACGCCTGTGTCATTGGCTCCTCCGGCTCCGGCAAGACCCGGTTCTGGCTCACCCCCCAGCTCCTCCAGGCCCATTCCTCCTATGTGGTGGTGGACCCCAAGGGCGGGGTGCTGTCCCAGGTGGGCTATTTCCTCCAGAGGAAAAAAGGGTACAAAATCAAGGTTTTCAACAGCATTGATTTTTCCCGCTCCATGCACTATAACCCCCTGGCCTATATCAAGAACGAGGCGGATATTCTGAAATTCGTGAACACCCTGATTGCCAACACCAAGGGGGAGGGCAAGGAGGGGGACCCGTTCTGGACCAAATCGGAGACGCTTTTATACTGCGCCCTGATTGCCTATATCATCTTCGAGGGGCCGGAGGAGGACCGGAACATGAACACGCTGGTAGACATGATTTCGGGAATGGAAGTGAAAGAGGACGACCCGGATTTTATGAACGCCATCGACTATATGTTCAAGGGCCTGGAGAAGCGCAAGCCGGACTGCTTCGCCGTGAAGCAGTACAAGAAGTACAAATTAGCCAGCGGCAAGACTGCCCGCTCCATACTTATTAGCTGCGGGGCGCGGCTGGCCCCCTTTGACATTCCCCAGCTCCGGGAGATCATGAGCTACGACGAAATGGAGCTGGACCGCCTGGGGGACAAGCGGACGGCGGCTTTCTTCATCATCAGCGACACGGACACCACCTACAATTTCATTGTGGCCCTGGCGTTCTCCCAAATGTTCAACCTCCTGTGCGAGAGGGCGGACAACGTACACGGGGGCCGCCTGCCCCACCACGTCCGGGTGCTGTGGGACGAGGCCGCCAACACGGGGCAGGTCCCGAACCTGGAGAAGCTGGTGGCGGTGATCCGCTCCCGCGAGGTCAGCCTGACCCTGTTCTATCAGGCCCAGTCCCAATGCAAGGCCATTTACAAGGACAACGCCGAGACGATCATGGGCAACATGGACAGCGTGGTTTTCCTGGGCGGGCGGGAGCACTCCACCGTCAAGGAGATTTCCGAGGCGTGGCTGGGCAAGCAGACCATCTCCATGCAGACGGACAGCCGGTCCCGCGGGCAGTCCGAGAGTTACAGCCAGAACACCCAGCGTTTGGGCCGGGAGCTTATGACCATGGACGAGCTCACCACCATGCCCGGCGATAAATGTATTTTACAGCTCCGGGGGCTGCGGCCCTTTTTCTCCCCCAAGTACGACTTGAAGCAGCACCCCAATTACCGCTATACGGCGGAGGCGGACAAGAAAAATGCCTTTGACCTGTCCCGCCTGATCAAGCGCCGTATGGACAAGCTGGACCCCCGCGAGCAATACACCGTGTACGAGGCGGACGTGCCGGACGAGGCGGACATAGGCGAGGACGAGGACATCTTCAACTATGACGACCTGGACGACCCGGACGCCTTTGTATAATTCAAATGGTTAATTAGCTTCTATTTCCCTTGGAGTAGAACGTTCCCAAATAACATCGTAATAGGCAATGCAATCGTCTGACTTTGAATATTCAATCATTTTACATTGTACAGCAGCCAATGGAGGAATCAAAATAGACATCCATGCGTGAGTTTCTTTATCATCTTTGCAAATGATGAGCTGGTTTCGTATTTCTGTGTTATACTGCCTAACTTCAATAGTTCCACATGTTGAATCCATACTTTGTGCCTTTTTGAGTGCCTTTTCCTTTGTTGCCCTAAGCAAATCAAGCGTCTGTTTAATAGAGTCTGCGATTACCGTATCATCGCGTCCCTCCATTTGAGCTGCTTCTATAACAAATTCAGAATTTTCTTTGGCTAATAGAAATTCAACTTTTCCCCCATGCGAAATATGTTCTATAAGTATTTCGCTGTAAGAATGTGTAAATCCCAATGCGGAAAATCCAAGTATTTTAATCGTTTTACAATTTTGCATTTTCTTTTCCAAAGATTTTATATTCCTGCCATATGGATAAATTCTTTTAATACCATTAGCTTTTAGTTCTATGCTTATCTGCATTTTTGTAATTATGGCGGAGAGAAAACCAACGACAATCACAGATGAAACAACAGCAGATAAAACAGTTTCAATAATCCAATTCATAGTCGTCTATCCTTTCTGATCTGTAAAATGTTGTGGGATACTATGTATTTTTTCGTCCTCTCTAAAGAGAAAATTAAGCCCACAAAATTTTATGTATGCAAGGTGTCGGCATCCCAAGTCTCCACATAGGCGAGGACGAGGACATCCTCAACTATGACGACCTGGACGACCCGGACGCTTTTGTATAGCTTCTGGACACCGTGTCCAGAAGTGTCCGCGCCGCCTGACAAGGGCGGCTTTTTTTGTGGCCGGGGCTTCGTCCCCGGAGAAAATGGAGGTTTTTATGCAGTTTTTCGCTTCTGCCATCACCACCTTGCAGACCCTCGTTGTGGCCCTGGGCGCTGGCCTGGGCGTGTGGGGCGTCGTCAATCTCCTGGAGGGCTACGGGTCCGACAATCCGGGCTCCAAAAGCCAGGGCATGAAGCAGCTCATGGCGGGCGGCGGCATTATCCTGCTGGGCACGACCCTGATCCCCCTGC
>OFFK01001701.1_pt1 | contig 14773 bp, 10 predicted proteins | sample 1521361 | NCBI WGS metagenome assembly OFFK01 (sample SAMEA3504096, study PRJEB24116) | mouse gut metagenome | biome: mouse gut; feature: mouse-associated habitat; material: faeces | place: Denmark | collected 2011
TCCTCGTTGTTCAGCAGCCGATGGCGCGACACCATGATGCGGAACACCGTGTAGGCGCCCAGCACGAAGGCGCCCAGGTAGCCGAGCACGCCGAGCAGGGGCACATCCAAAAACCGCGGCTGCATGGCGGTGGTGCACACGATGGAGGACCCGATGAACAGCCCCGCCGACAGCAGCGCCAGGGACAGGCGCCCCACCGAGGCGTAGGCCGTTGCCAGAATACGGGAGGACACATCGACGGATCCGTTCACCTTGATCTGGCCGCGATCCACCATTTCCAACGTGTTCGACAGCTGGGCGGGCAGCTTTGCCAGAGCCTCCACCGAGGCGGCGCTCGACACCACCAGATCGAGCACCCGCGTGCCGAGCAGCTTCGGATCGCCCTGCTGGGCAATGACGTGCTTGGACACGATCTCAATAACCGAGGTGGACGGCGAAATCTGCGCGATAACCCCCTCGAGGGTCACAAAGCCGCGGGCAAGCATGGTTACCGACGAGGTCATCACCATATTCTGGTCGCGCAGCACTTCGATGACCTCGGTGAGCACCGTGCCCACGTTGATCTCCTTCAGCTCGGCGGTGCTGTACTTGGCCAGAAGACGCGACAGCGACGCGAGCAGAGCCCCGTGATCCACCGGCCCCGTCACCCTCACGAGCCCCATGACCGCTTCCTTCAGCAGATAGGCGTTGCCGGTGGCCACGGCCGTAAACGCCTTGCCCACGAGCATACGCTCCGAAACGGTGAGCGTGCCCACCATGCCCAGGTCGATCCACACCACCTCACCATCGCGCACGAGAATGTTGCCCGGGTGCGGGTCGGCGTGGAAGAACCCGTTGTCGAGCACCTGGGTCACGTAGCTCTGGCACACCCGTCCGGCCAGGGCGTCCACATCGATGCCCTGGCTGCGCAGGGCCGCCGTGTCGGAGATTTCCACGCCCTGCACGAATTCCATGACGAGCACCGATTCGGTGGAATAGGCCGGATAGGCCACCGGCGAGGTCACCCCCTCCTCATTGGCCAGCTCACCGTGGAAGCGCACGAGGTTGCCCAGCTCTCGGGTGAAATCCACCTCGTTGGCCGTGGTGCGCTCAATCTCTTCCACGAAGCCTTCCAGCGACAGCAGCATGTCGCGGTGGGTGTTGGAGGCGAACTCCCCCAAGGCCAGCAGGTGCTTCATGAGCATGATGTCCTCGGCCATGGACTCGGCCACGCCGGGTCGGCGCACCTTCACGGCCACCGTAGTGCCGTCGAGGAGGGCGGCCCTGTGCACCTGGGCGATGGAGGCGGCCCCTAAGGGCTTCGGGTCAATAGAGGCGAACACTTCGTGCCACGACTTCCCGTAGGCACGGTCGATCTGCTCGATCACCTGGTCGAAGGCCATGGGGTTCACGTCGTCGCGCAGCCGCTCGAAGGCATCGCAGTAGGCCTTGGGCAAAAGATCGGAGCGGTTCGACGCCAGCTGGCCGATCTTCACATAGGTGGGCCCGAGGGCCTGGAGCACCTCGACGGCCCGCTCGGGAGTAAGCCCGCGCAGCACGTGGTACTCGCGCATGATGTGGATAATCTCGTCCATGCGCTTGTGGGAGGTCTTGTCCTTCAGGGAAATCTCGGCGACCTTTAGAAATTCCTCGAACGTGGCCATGGGCCCTCCTTTCCGCCCGCTCATACTATCGTGCGGAAAGTGGACCTTGTTGGTGAACTATTGACTTGGTGCCGAGTCGTTGCCGCGAAGGGGAAAACCTAGGTAACAGTTTTTGTCAAGACTTTCCCTCGGCACAACTTCGCGTATACTTAACTCAAGTCCTGTTCCCGCCATACACTGCGATGGACCGACGTATTGAACTGAGGGAGCTTTAGAAGCTGGTGGAATGGAGATTCGTGTCCGTTGATACGAAAGCCAGGATCCCAGATGCGAGCACCCACCTTGTGAGGTGGGTTCATCCTCTGGCGGGGGCGGGGCATTTTATTTTTCCGTCTCTGAGCCTGCCGGCTTTACTTCCTACAGAGCGTCTGTCGCCTCTTCCGCCAGATGATTGTGCACGTAGGGCGCAATGGCGCGAATGGCCGCGTCCTTCGCCGGCCCCACCTTGCTCGCATCGGCTATAGTGAAACTGAGACTCCCCTGGAACCCGTAATCAGTAATGGCGCTGAAGCTGACCTGCGGCTTCTTCTTGATCTTGCTCACCCGCGCCACGGCCTTCTCGGCCGCATCCTCGATATGGTGGGCTGCCGCCGTGAGTCGTTCGCTGTTGGTGGTGACCACCAAATTGATGGAGACATCGGTAATGGGGGACAGCTTCGCCACCGCTGTTGAGGTCATGAGCGAGTTGGGAATGTTAATGCGGTTGCCGGAGCTGTCGACGATAGAGGTGTAGCGCCAGGTGACATCTTGCACCACGCCGCTCACCCCCGAAGGCCCCATGCGAATGTTGTCGCCCGGCTCCACGGAGCGCGACAGGCTGACCTGCAAACCGCCGAGCAGATTCGAGAGCGTGTCCTGAAAACCCAGGGAGATGGCAATACCGACAACGCCCAAGCCGGTGATCATGGCGTTCACGTTCACGTTGAAGCAAATGGAGAGCACGCATCCCACGCCGATGACCCACACAATGACGCGCACCAAATTGATGAAGATGGAACTGGAGGGCAGCAGCGTCGTGCGGTTCAGCAGGCGGCGCATAAACGATACCGTGATGCGGGACACCACAAACGTGATAGCGAGAATGATCGCGGCACCGAGCGCAGCGGTGAACCAGTCCTCATGGATGAACGAATCGAATATGCCGAACAACTGCTCCATGGCTCCTTATTATAGGAGCGACCTCCCACCTGCAGGAAGGAGGTCGCCGGCCTTCATCGTATTGTTGCAGAAACAGCGCGCCGTTGCCGTGGAGGCTGCTGCTTTGCCGAGCGCGCGGCTAGTTAGCGGGGGCTTGGGCGTCGTCGGGGTCGTCGGGCGTATCGGCACCCGGGTCGGTGTCGTCGGGGCCCGTCGGGCCGGGATCTGTGGGGATCGGGCGTGGTGGGCCGGGTCGGCTCCGGTGTGGGCTCGGGGCCCTTGCTCACAATGACCGAGATCGTCGCACCCGACGGAGCTGTGGCACCTGGAGAGGGGCTCTGATCGATGACCTGACCCGCGGGCGCGCTGCTGTACTCTTCGCCATCGACACTCATCTTGAAACCGTTGTCGCGCAGCCTGCTCTTGGCTTCGTTCTTGGAAAGCTCGACTACCTTCGGCACTTCATTCTCCTCGGGGCCGTCGCTCACGGTGATTTTCACCGTGGAACCAGGCTTCACCTTGTCGTTCAGCGGATCCTGCTTGAACACGGTGCCCTTGTCCTTGTCGCTGTAGTCGTGGCGCACATCCACACCGAAGCCCTCGGCCTGCAGCTTGCTCTTGGCCTCTTCCTCGGTCGAGCCGATCACGTTGGGCGCCTGCACCAGCTCGGTGCCGCGCGACACCACGTACTCAATCTCCGTACCCTTCGCCACCGAGGAGCCCGCCGAGGGGCTCTGATCCATAATGTGGCCGTCTTCCACGGAGTCGGAGTAGCCGCTCTCCCGCTCCACGGCCTTCAAGCCCACCTTCTCGGCAGCCGCCTTGGCCTGATCGGGCGTCATCTTATAGAAGTCGGGTACCGAGACGGTCTCATCCCCCTGGGACAGCACGAGGTTCACCTTGGACCCCTTGGCCGCCTTGCCCGTCGGATCCTGGCTGATAACCAGCCCCGGCTCCACATTCTCATCGAAGGTGCTGCTCACCACGCCGAGCTCGAAGCCGGCACGTTCCAGCTCGCTCTTGGCCTCAGGCTGGGTCTTGCCCGTCACGTTGGGCACGTCCACCATCTCGCCGGTTGCGCCGCCGCCCGCCAGAGCAAAGGCAATGCCCGCGATAAGCGCGACAGCGAGCACGGCTGCAATGGCAATGATCAGCGGCTTTTTGCTCTTCGGGGCTGTATGGGAGTCACGATAGCTCGTGGCCTGGAAGCTGCCCGTGGCGCTGGGGCTCGTCGCGCCCCCGTGCATGACGGGCATGGCCTGGGTGCCATCCACCGGCGCCACACCGCCCATAACGGCCGTGGCCGCAGCGGTGTTCACGCCCACAGGAGCGCCTATCATCTGGGTGCGGGCGCTCGTGAAACCGGCGCCCCCCGGCAGCGTCACGGGACGACCCGCCAGATAGTCGTTCAGGGCCATGCGCATATCGTTGGCCGTAGCAAAGCGGGCCTGGGGGTTCTTCGCCAGGGCCACCATGATGATGTCCTCGAGATCGGGGTCGATATCGGGGTTGATGGCCGACGGCGGGGTGGGCTCGTCCTTCACCTGCTGCATGGCCACCGACACGGCATCGGGGCCGTCAAAGGGCAGCTTGCCCGTAGCCGCTTCGTACAGCACGATACCCAGCGAGTAGATGTCGCTGGCTGCAGTGAGGTCTTTGCCCTGGGCCTGTTCCGGCGAAATATAGTGCGCGGTGCCCAACACCGCCGAGGTCTTGTCGTTCACGGAGTTCTTGGCTCGGGCGATGCCGAAGTCCATCACCTTCACGTTGCCGTCGGGCTGCACCATGATGTTCTGGGGCTTGATGTCGCGATGGATGATGTCCTGATTGTGGGCCACAGTCAGCGCCTGGCACACCTGGCTGCCGATCTCGGCGGCTTTGCGCTGGTTGATGGCACCGCGCTGCTGGATAGCAGTCTTCAAGTCGGATCCGCGCACGAACTCCATGACGATGAAGTAGGTGTCGTCATCATGGCCCCAATCGTACACGTTCACGATATAAGGGCTCTGCAAGTTCGCCGCCGAAGCCGCTTCCTGGCGGAAACGCTGGGTAAACGAGGGATCGGCCGCAAACTGCGGCAGCATCACCTTCACAGCCACCACACGGCCAAGCGTGCTGTCTTGGGCTCGGTACACCTCGGCCATACCGCCGATGCCGATGCGATCCTTTATCTCGTAACGGCCGTTGAAGACCTTGCCTGTCATGGTTCCCTGTCCGGTCACTTTCGTTGCTCCTTAACGTTCCATCTGCTGCGTTTGCGTTGCTGTGTGTCTATGGACTCGCGTAAGTTCCTTCATTCTACTATAGCGCCCCCGTCACTTCGAGAGCTGTCTTCATAACGTCATGGGCCGCGCTGGCGCCCGCGCCCGACTCGCCGCGCTCGATGGCCACTGCCACCACGACCTTCGGATCGTCGGCCGGGGCCAAGCCCACAAACCAGCTGTCGTCGTCGCCGTCGCCACGCTCGTGGGTGCCCGTCTTGCCAGCCACGGACACGCCATCAATAGCCGCCCGCGAACCGGTACCCTCGGTCACCACGCCCTTCATCACTTCGATTTCCTCTTCGGCCGTCTTCTTGTCGATGGCCTGCTTCAGCTTCATCGGAATAGGCGTGAAGCCCCGTTCGCCGTTGGCGTTGTAAATGCCGTCCACCAGGTAGGGCTTCATGAGGGCCCCCTCGTTGGCGATAGCCGATCCTACCATGCACATCTGCATGACAGTGGCCTGGGGACCAGCTGGGCTCTCGTGCTCGCCCACCGGCTCGCCGCAGGCGGCCCACGCCGTCTCCCATTCGGTCATTTCATCGGGGTCGGGCATGAGCGACATGGCCAGGGGCAAATCGAAGTCAATCTGCTCGTTGAAGCCGAAACTGCACGCCATGTTCACGAGCAGGTCGGATCCCAACTGCACGCCCACCTGGCCGAACACGGTGTTCGAGGAATACCACATGGCCTGGGCCAGAGTGATCTTGCCGTAGGAGCGCTTCTTCACGTTGGTGACCGGCGCGTTGCCGATGTCCATCTCGCCGGGCGAGTCGTAGATGGAGTCGGCCTTGGCGATACCGTCTTGCAGGGCGGCGGCCAAGGTGACCGTCTTGAACGTGGAGCCCGGAGCGTACAGGGCCTGGGTGGCGCGATTGTACAGCTCCGACGAATCAGTACTGTTGTCGGCCGCCGCGGTCAGCAACGCCTCGTAGTCGGCGGCGTCGTAGGTAGGCGAGGAAGCCAGGGCGTACACGGCGCCGGTTTCCGGGTTCATGGCCACAATGGCACCCACTTTGCCGGCCAGGGCCTCCTGAGCCGCCCGCTGAATCTTGGAGTCGATGGTCAGGGTAACGTCGTTGCCCTTCGTCTGAATGCCCGCCAGAGAGTTCACCACATCGGTGAAGCTCGCGAAGTTCTGCTCGCCGCGCAGCGTGTCGTTGTAGGCCGCCTCGATGCCGGCAGTGCCGAACTTCTGGGACGAGTAGCCCACCACATGGGCCGCCAAATCGCCCGCAGGATACTCGCGACGGTAGCCGCCGTCATCCTGAAGCACCGATTGGGCCAGCACCACCCCGTCAACGGTGGAAATAGTGCCGCGTTCCATCTTCGCCTGGCGAGCGATGGTGTGGTTGTTGCTGGGCATAGCTTGATACTCCGGCGCCTTGAACACCATCAGGTAAGTGAGGTTGGCGACGAGCACGGCGAACAGCGCCGAGAAGATGATCATCGTACCGGTAAGGCGTTTGCCGAGCGCCACACGCCCGAGTACGGCATCTCCGCCGTGGACGCCGATGGCCCCGGTCTGGCGCATTTCCTCGCCCACACCCGTGCCCTCGTCGCCGCAGCGCAGAAGGCAGGCCAAAATGATGAAACTGGCGATGAGCGACGAGCCGCCCTGGCTGACGAAGGGCAGCGTGATGCCCGTCAGGGGGATAAGGCGGGTGACGCCGCCGACAATGATGAAGGCCTGGAGCACGATGATGGAGGTAAGGCCCACGGCTGTGAAGGAGCTGACATCGGACTTGGCTCGGGCCGCCGTCACGATGCCGCGAATGGCGAAGCACAGGTACAGCAGCAGCATGCCCGCTGCGCCCATAAGGCCCGCTTCCTCGGCAATGACAGGAAAGATGAAGTCGCTCTCGGCTACGGGAATACCGCCGGCGGACACCGGGCCGCCACCCATGCCGCGACCGATGCCGGTGCCGAACAGGTCGCCATCGGCGATGGAGAACAGCGACTGCACCAACTGGAAGCCGCCCTCCTGGGCGTAGGCGAAGGGGTCGAGCCAAATTTCCACGCGGGTGCGCACATGGCCCATGATGCCATAAAGCGCCACGGCCGCAATTGCAGCAAGGCCGATGGACACCACCAGATACATCTTCTTGCCCGTGGCCACGTACAGCATGATGACGAACACGCTGAACAGCACAAGAGCCAAGCCCAGGTCCTTCTCCAGCACAACCACCACGAAGGCGAGCGCCCACATGATAATGAGGGGCAGCAGCGTCGGCAGGCTGGGCAGGTGCACCGGCCCCACCTTCTGGGTGAACACCGACAGCATCTCGCGGTTGGCCGCCAGATAGGCCGCAATGAAGAACACGATGAGGATTTTGGCAATCTCACCGGGCTGGAAGGTGAAGCTGCCAAAGCGCAGCCACAGGCGAGCGCCGCTAATTTCGGTGCCAATGACGGGAATCATGGGCGAGAGCAGCAGCAAAATGCCGACGATCACCAGGGTGTATTTGAACCCGGCCAGCTTGTCGAGATTGCGCACAAGCGCCAGAGTGACCACGAGCAGGGCCACGCCAATAAACAGCCAGACAACCTGACCAACAGCGTGATCAGGAGAAATGCGCGTGACGAAGGCGATGCCGATGCCCGAGAGCGCGAATGTGATGGGCAAAAGCGCCGGATCAGCCGCAGGCGCGAGCCAACGCACGGCCAGATGGGCCACGATGAAGGCCGCGAAAATGCCGAGGGGAACCCCCAGCGTGCTCACGGAAAGCTCCTGACCGCCCGTGACCACCATCATCGCGAACAGCACGATGACGATGGGCGAGGCAATGACGAGAAGCAGCAGCTCTATGTTGCGGCGCGTCACGAGCGCATCACCTCGCAGGTTGCGCCGGGTCGGCTGCGGGCGTCGCCGCAGGCTGCGCACTCTCGTCGGCAGGAGCGGCGTCGCCGGAGGTCGGAGCACCGCCATCAGGCTGGGCTCCCCCGGGTACCGCCCCGTCAGAGGACGGCGGCGCATCGGCGCTGCCACTCTGCTGGCCGGCCGCAGCGGCCTGGGCAGCAGCAGCTTCGTCGGCGGTGCGACGTTCGGCGATTTCGGTCTCGTATTCCTTCACCAGCGACTCGGCGGCGTCCAGATTGTCCACTTTGATGCCCTCTTCACGCAGGCGATTGGCCGTTCCCGGCTGCAGATCGTCGGTGGAAACCTCGGTGGCGCGCACGAGCTTGTGGGCCGAAAAGCCAAACAACTCTCCGGGAACTCCCTGATAAATAGCTACTTTTCCATTCTGATCGACCAGATAGGCGGAATTGGTCGCCAGGTAGTTGAACCCGTACACGCACCCGGCCAGTACCGCCACCAGCAGCACGCCGAGCATGATAGCCGTCGCGCGGGCGCGGCGGGTCATCTTACGCTGACGCTGCTCGGCCAGGCCGGTCACATCCACCACGATGACAGTCACATTGTCGTAACCGCCCAGACCGTTGGCCTCGTTCACGAGCTGCGCGGCGCAGCGCTGCGGGTCGCTCGCGTTCTTGAGAATTTTCTCGATCTCGGGGTCTTCCAGCATGGTGGACAAGCCGTCGGAACACAAAAGCAGACGGTCGCCTGCCTCCACGTTGATCTCGAACAGGTCGGGCTGGGTGCGCGGGTCGCTGCCCAGCGCGCGAGTGATGACCGAGCGCTGGGGGTGCACCCGAGCCTCGGCCTCGGTAATCTGCCCCGCCTCGATAAGATCGGCCACGAGGGAATGGTCGCGGGTGAGCTGCTGGAGCTTCCCTTGGTGCAGCAGATAGGCACGCGAGTCGCCCACCTGGGCGATGACCAGGCGCTCCTTCTCCAGGATGGCCGCCGTGCATGTGCAGCCCATACCCGCACGGCCCACACCCTCCCGTGCCGCCTTGATAACAGCCAGGTTTGCCTCTTCCACCGCCTGGCCGAGCGCGGCCGCATCGGCGTGGTCGGGCGAGCGTTGCGAGATAACATCTACGGCGATCTCAGAGGCCACCTCGCCGGCGGCGTGGCCGCCCATGCCGTCGCACACCACATACAGCGGGGGCGCCACCGCCAGAGAGTCTTCATTGTGGTCGCGCACGCAACCCACATCGGTACGGCTGCCGAAGGTGGAATTGGCCTTCTTTCGGCCCTTTGAGCGCGCCATTACTGGTTCCTCACACGAATATCGACATCGCCGATGGTAACGAGATCCTTGTCACGCAGGGCCACGGGGTCGTGAACGGGCCGCCCGTTCACCGCTGTGCCGTTTTTCGAACCCAGGTCTTCCACAAAGAGGTTCTGGCCCATGAGCTGGAAGCGCGCGTGGCGCCCCGACACGTAGCCGGCGCCGATGACGATATCGGCTCCCGGCGAGCGGCCCACAATGACGGGGCCGTGCACCGCGATGGACACGCCGCGCAGCTCCTTGGGGCCGCGCTCCACCGATACGGTCCAGGTGCGCTCCTTCTTGCGGGAACCTTTCACCATGCCAATGCCCGTGCGCATGATGGCGAACAGGAACAGATAGAGCAGCGCCACGAACAGCAGGCGCGCGATAAGCAGTACGAGATCAATCACCGAGGATCCTCCTTAGCTCGAATGGCCGCGGACGCACGGCTAGATGAGCTGGAATTCGAGGTTGGTGGTGCCCACGATAATGCGGTCGGCATCGGAAAGGGCCGCGGACTTGATCTGACGGCCGTTCACGAAGGTGCCGTTGGTGGAGCCCAGGTCGGTGAGAATCCACGCGCCTGATTCGTCCTGCCGGATTTCCGCATGCACACGCGACACGTTGATATCGGGAATGACGATGTCGTTCTTCGATTCGCGCCCGATGGTCTCCGCGTCGCCGGGAAGGGTGAAGGCGCGGTCGTTGGTGATGTCGTAGATGTAGGCCTGGCGCGGCTCTTCGTCGGCCACGTAGTCGTCGTAATCGTAGCCAACCTCGGCAGGGGCGCTGAAGTCCATGGTTTGGGGCGCCGGAGCCGGGGCAGGCGCGGGAGCCTGGTAACCGTAGCCGACAGGAGCCGCAGGACGCGCCGGGCCGCCCTGATTCAGAATGCCGTAGCGGGCGTATTCCTCCTGGCGCAGCTGCTCGACCAAGGGAGAGGCCACCATCTCGGCAATAACGTCGAACTTGCCGTGGCGCAGATCGTCATCCACGATGAAGCGCACAAGCGGCTGGCCGTCCATGACGAGGCCCGACTCAGCGGCCTTCGCGGACAGATACGTCTCAGTCTCGCCGGCAAGCGTGGGGTAATAGCCCAGAAGGCGCCGATCGTCATCGGCGTTGACGAGCACGGTGTACAGGGTGGGAGCATACTGCTTACCTGCGCCGACCATCTTCTCGCGGCGCATCTGCTTCTCGGCCTTCTTGGCAATCTGCACGGGAGACAGCGGGGCCGCGCCCATGCGGTCGGCGGCACCTTCCACGGTGTCTTCCATTTTGCCTTCGAACCTTGAGAGGAGTCCCATGTGCTTCTCCTTGTATCTACCATGTTTAAGCTGCGACTAATTTGCACATCCGCATATTTTGCCACAAACCCTTCGTCGCTTGGTCAACAAGCGCCCAACCTTACGCAATCGTCACAGGGAACGGGGCGGACAGCCGATGCAGGCAGCCTCTGCAGCAGGGCGGCGCCGTGCGGCAAGGTAGGCAAGGCGGAGGCGACGGTTTCGTGCCGTCTTTGTGTTGCGGAACACGAGGTGCCCGCGCAGCCTATAATGATGGCCCGTAACCGATACAAGCGCCTCGGACTGCGAGGCCCGCACGATGAACGAGGACCCCATGAGCGACGTGAACGACCTGACCATATCCCTGTTCGGCACCGTGCCCGACTCCATTGTGGACGGGCCGGGGCTGCGCTATGCCGTGTTCGTGCAGGGCTGCTCCCACGGCTGCCCGGGATGCCACAACCCCGAAAGCCAGCCGGCCGAAGGCGGCACCGTCACGGCCATCAGCGACCTGCTGGCCGACATCGAGGCCAATGGCCTCGTGCACGACGTGACCCTCTCGGGCGGCGAGCCCTTCGAGCAACCGGAGGCCTGTGCCGTGCTGGCCCGCGCGCTGAAGGAGCGGGGCTACGGTGTATGGTCGTTCACGGGATACTTGTACGAAGACCTGGCGAAGCGAGCCGCCGCGGCCCGGGCCGAACGCACGCGGCGCGAAGAGGCCGGCCTGGCCGGGGAAGCGCTGACCGTGGGCATTGCCGTCGACCTGGCCGTGGGAGACTTGCTGGATGCCATCGACGTGCTGGTGGACGGCCCCTTTGTGGAATCCCGCAAGTCGCTGGAGCTGAAGTGGTGCGGCTCTTCCAACCAGCGCCTCATCGACGTACCTGCCACCCGCCGCACGGGCAGTGTTACCCTCTGGCAGCCCACCGACTTCAACCTGGAGAAGCCCTCGAACTGGTAGAGAGCCTCGGCTATTGCCGCACTCTCAAAATAGTAGTTGTAATAGTGAAATAGAAATTTCACTATCGAAGCAACATGAGGACGCCCAACAGGAAGAGAGGCTGCGAAAAGGCCCTGATCATCCCGCTATTCGGCCGTTGCGGGGAAAAAGAGGGTGAAGGTAGCGCCCTCGCCTTCCTTGCCGCCGACCTCGATGGTGCCTCCGTGACGCTGGGCACCGTGCTTCACGATGGCCAGGCCCAAGCCCGTGCCGCCGGTTTCCTTCGATCGGCTCTTCTCCAGACGGTAGAAACGCTCGAAGATCTTCTCGCGCTTGGCCTCGGGAATGCCGGGGCCGTCGTCGGCCACCTGCACGGTAACGCCCTCCGAAGAGCCGTCCACCTCCACCCACACATGGCCACCCTCGTCGTTATAGCGAATGGCGTTCTCGATGAGATTGTGGAGCATCTGCTCCATGAGCCCCTCGTTGCCCATCATCGTGACCGGAGCGCCCTTCACCTGCACGCTTATCGCACGCTCGTCGGCGAGTTTCGTCAGGCGCCCGGCGGCGCGCTGAGCCACGCCGAGCACCTCTACGGGCGCAATGACGGCTGCATCGGGCGGCAGCTCATCGAGGCGCGAGAGCGTGAGCACGTCGTCGATGAGCGCGCGCATGGCCTGGGACTCCTGATGGATGAGCCCGGCGAACCGCGGCACGTCCTCAGGTGGCACGAGGCCGTTCTCCATAAGCTCGGCATAGCCGGAGATCACCTGGAGGGGCGTCTTCATCTCGTGGGACACGTTGGCCGAGAAGTCGCGGCGCAGGCTCTCGGCGCGGGCCAACTCCTCGTTCTGGGCCCGCAGGGTGCGCTGCTGAGAGTCGATACGGGCGAGCAGCGGGCGCATCTCGGCGTACACCGGCACCTTCCACGGGTCGGCGGGATCCACCTCGTCGAGCGGGCGCACAATGCTGACGGTCAGCGCACGGGACACAGCAAAGGCGAGCGCCACGCCCACGATGAGCGTCGCCACCACGCACACGGTCAAATCGCCGCCGAAGAAGTCGGCCATGACGGCCGCGGAGTTGGGCACCTGCATCATCGTGGCGTAGAAAATGCCCGCGAGCATAAGCGTGAGCAGCACAATGCCCCCGATGGTGAAGGTAAGGACGCTCCGCAAAATGCGGCCGGACAGGCTGGGAGCGGCACCTGCGGCATCGACGGCTTCCGGCCGCCCGGCGCCTTCGACCTCGCTCATAGTGCAATCTCCCGCATCCGATATCCCACGCCGCGAACGGTGCCGATGGCCTCCTCGGCACCGGGCGCCGCCGCGGCAAGCTTCTTGCGCAGCGTCTTCACGTGCATATCCACCGTTCGCGTCTCGCCGACGAAGCTTACGCCCCACACCCGCTCGAGCAGCTGTTCGCGGGTGAGCACGCGGCCCTTATGCTCCAAAAGAATGCGCAGCAGGTCGAACTCCTTGCGGGTCAGGGGCAGCTCCACCCCGGCTGCCGTGGCCGTGCGCGCCTCGGGCGACAGGGAGATGGCCCCGCAGGACAGCCAGCCAAGTTCCTCAGCCGGAGAGCCCGACGCTCCCTGGGCGGGCCGGGCGGCGCGGCGCAGAAGCGCGTTCACCCGCGAGACGAGCTCCATCATGCCGAAGGGCTTCGCCAGGTAATCGTCGGCCCCGGCGTCGAGCCCGCACACCTTGTCGAACTCGGTGCCCTTGGCGGTGAGCATCATAACGGGGATGTTCTCGGTGGCTGCGTTCGCGCGCAGCTGCTGCACGAGGCTCAGGCCGCTTTCTCCGGGCAGCATGATGTCCAGCAACGCCGCGGCGGGAGCCTTCTCGCGGCAAGCCTCGATGAAGCCCGATCCATCGGGGAAGGCCCGCACCTCGAAGCCGGCGTGGCGCAGGGCATAGCTCGTCAGATCGCGAATGTGCTCATCGTCTTCTACGTAATATATGAGTGCCGGCGCAGCCATGGGAGTCCTTTCTCGTCTGCGTGCCGCATTGTATCTCATGCCGCCAGCGCGGAAGAGGCGAGGCCCCAAGTCGTCAATAAGCTGACGGGGCCTCGCCTCCAGGAAGCAGATTCTAAGCACAGGGTGGAAGATTCCGAGGCCATTGGCCGCTGCAGAGCCTATGCTGCGGCGGTGTCGGGAGCGAAGGGGGTCTCGGCCACGGGGTTGCGCGGGCGGCGGGGGCGGCGCGGATGGTCGGGCAGCACCGCCATGACGATGCGCACCATGAGCGACACCAGGGGCAGCCACAGCAGGGTCATGGTCACGTTGAACAGGGTGTGCGCGTTGGCAATCTGACGGGCGATGACCTCGATCTCGGGACCCGGAGTGAGGGCTGCCACCACCGAAGCTGCCGGGCCGATGAGCCACACGAACAGCAGGCAACCGGACAGGTTGAAGATGCAGTGGGACAGGGCCACGCGCTTGGCATCGCGGCTCTGGCCGACAGCGGCTAGGAGAGCCGTGATGGTAGTGCCCAGGTTGTCGCCGAGCAAAATGGGAAGGGCCCCCTCCAAGCCGATGACGCTGGCGCCGTCGGGGCCGGCCTGAGCGGCGAAGTTCTGCAGCACGGCGATGGTGGCGCTGGAGCTCTGCACGACCAGGGTCATGATGGTACCCACCGCCACCCCCAGAATCGGCACGCCGGTGACCTGGGCGATCATGTCAGTGAACACGGGGTTCTCGGCCAGAGGCTTCATAACGGCCCCCATGGTGTCGATGCCGAGGAACAAAAGGCCGAAGCCGAAGATGGCCGTACCGGTGAGCTTCACCTTCGACTGCTTCGCCAGGGACATGACGATGAAGCCCACGAGCACGATGCCGAGCACGTAGTCGGACAGCTTGAAGGCGATGATCTGGGCCGTAATGGTGGTGCCGATGTTGGCGCCCATGATGATGGGGATGGCCTGGCGCAGATTCATGAGGCCGGCCGCCACGAAGCCGATGGTCATGACGGTGGTGGCCGACGAGCTTTGCAGCACCGCCGTGGCCACAGCGCCGGCGAGCACCGCCACCAGCGGATTCTTCGTCACCGCAGCCAGAATGGAGCGCATACGCTCGCCCGCGGCCTCTTGCAGGCTGCTGCTCATGAGGTTCATGCCATACAGGAACAAGGCCAAGCCGCCGAACAAGCCCAACCCGATCTGCAACAACTCTTCCACCCACGTCTCCTTCACACGGCCCGCCCCCATCGGATGCGAGCGATTGCGACGGCGCGCTCCATCGCGCCAGTTTTCCAGTGCAACGCAGTATGGAACCCCCATGAGCGCCCTGGGTAAGCCGTAGGTAAAGGGAAGGTAAAGTTTTTCTGCGCAAGCGTCGCCACGCTGCGCCCCAAAGCAAAAAGGCGGCTCCGAAGAGCCG
>OFFK01001703.1_pt1 | contig 14763 bp, 10 predicted proteins | sample 1521361 | NCBI WGS metagenome assembly OFFK01 (sample SAMEA3504096, study PRJEB24116) | mouse gut metagenome | biome: mouse gut; feature: mouse-associated habitat; material: faeces | place: Denmark | collected 2011
AAAGTCATACCCCTCTTCCAGCTTGGCTATAAAATTGGGAACATCTTCAATACTGTCCTTGTTGTTCCCGTCTATCGTGATAATCCCCTGATAGCCTCTTTTCAGCGCCCACCAGATTCCCATCCGGAGCTGCGCTCCCTGTTTTCCGGGTCCTTCTTTAACCAGCAAGGTATTCACCTGCAGCGCACGGAGTTTCCCTTCTTCCACGCTACCGTCCGTTGAGCCGCCATCGCAGATGACAAGATCTGCGTGGTCAGCAATATGATGCTGAGCGGCCCGTTTCAATTCTCTGATAACTCTGTCTCCTTCATTGATAACAGGAATCAGAACCACATACTTCTTGGATTTTTCCATATATTCTGTACATTCAAATGCAGGAACACCTTCTTGACGTTCATATACCATAATCTTCTCTCCAGCTTACCCAAGTTGAATATAACGTGGATACTTACAAATTGTTGCATCCGCTCCAACCGCTACTCTAATCCACAGATCATCATAATCTATGTCCTCTATCGGAAAGGCCCCCCCTTCGCATAGGATGAACGCGCTTCCAAATAAGTTCGCCAGTAAGTTTTCATCATATTCAAACAGAAGGACATTTGCAAAATTAGAGTAACCTGAGGTCCAGTTCTGATCAGTTAAAGGGGATAATTGATATAGCTTGCCATCCCCCAATAGCGTTATTGTCTCTATTGTGTCTTCTCTTGTTATAATTTTCAGATGGTCTCCTGTTTGTATATCGCAAGCTGAGGCTCCGCTCAGATCATAAACATTCCAGCTGCCTGGACTTTCCACCTCCAGGATAATCGCATATCGTCTTCCCTTTTTAGCGGCTTCACTTCTCAACGCATCAGCGTTTGTGCCTTCATATATCCCCCTGCCCAATAAAAGGTTCATGTAACCTCTAATTGGCAAATTTTCAACACCTAAAACGGAATCGGTATAATTCTTATTAATATATGCCGCAATCTGCCTGTTTTCCTCTTGATATGAGGTTTTCCAGATATACGCTTCATCGTGTATATATGCATTTAGATTACACATACCAGTAGTGATTACTAATCCAGCCACAATTACCGGTGTCATTTTCTTGTTTTCGTAGCTTATTAACAGTTGATGAATTAATTCACATATTAAAAAAGAAAGCAAAAAGCATGCTTTCATTCTGTCGTATGTATATTCAAAAGCATGTTGCTTCATAATAAAATTTTCAATAATTGGAAATGCCAGCACCATCATTAGCACTCCATGTTTTAATTCAACACTTTGCTTTTTTACTACATTCCATATGACAAGAATGAACAACAATATCCACAAATACAGGAATGAGTTGAGATAACTGCCAAATAAAACTGTAAGGCTTATTGGCACACTAACGTTTCTTGCAATAAATCTTGCTTTGAGTACCGAAAAAAAGCTGGCAACATCAACTCTAAGCAAGTAATGCCCAGTAAATATTCCAAAAGAGCAAATTGTAAGGAGTCCTAATAATATTGCTTTGACAATGGCTTTTTTCCAATCTTTTTTATAGTTAAGCAATACCTCCGCCAAAGCAAACCCCATATTTGCTACATAACCTGTCCACTCTATACAAGGATTAAGAAAAGCTAAAATATAAAATATTTTTGCTGCCGGTTTTGATTGCGCTTCTTTTATCTTCCAGAAAGCCATAATTTGGGCAAGCAGTGTAACCTGCATAAGCGATTGATGCCAGTAGACAATTCCCATACCATGCATCAGTTCGGGTGTCAATACATAAGTAATTACCCCTATGACGGAAACGCCTATTTTCTCTTTCTCTGAATCAAAAATCCAGAGTACAAATATTCCCCACAAAACTGCGGATATTGCAAATAATACAGAATTGAAAATGTATAACGATTTTTCACAAATTTCCAGCCTAAATATTTTCATAAAGAGCCATGGTGCAAAATATCCCACTGAGGAAAATGATGTATAGTAATAATTTCCGTTTTCGTCCGGAATAGTTGCACCCCATGGAATAAACTTATCGTCATCCCCGCCTAAACTCACAATTGGCAAAAAAAGATGATCTGAAATAGGGGTCTCGTCATATGCTTCTATCGTCAGCAGCGTATGCCATGTAGCGTCCGCATTGCGATAATTCACTTCGTCTGAACGATATTTAATTACCGACACCGATATTACCAGGAGGATTGCGACTGTTGTAATTAAGATTCCATTGTACCCCCCTCCCCAGAACAAACATTCTTTTCCGCCTTTTTGTTTCACGATCCAAAAACCTCCCTCACGTACTTGAGCACATCTTCCATGGCATTTATGTCATCTGTCTGCCCCATCTCAATTGAAACAAAACCATGATAGTTCTCTGCTTCAAGAATAGTCTTTAGCTGCCGATATAGCCACCTCTTTTTAACTGGCTTCAGCCCTGGTTCGCTGATATGGACATGACTTATCAGATCCAAATTGTTTTCCACGACATCCAAGCGCTCCTGATTTGCCAGAATTGTCCCCAAGTCGAGATTGAGTTTCAGTGCCGGATGGTTCATTCGTCGCAGCACTTCAACTGCCTGCGAAGTCGTATTGATGTAATTGGTTTGATAAACAGGCGGATTCGCCTCCAGGCCAATAATAACCTGGCGCTTCTCCGCCGCTTCCGCAATATCCCACAGGAACTGTTCATTGACAGGGATATCCTCCTCCCCTGATACCACCCGGTTTTTAGGGCACCCAAACACCAGGTTCCGGCATCTGCACGCCGCGGCAAAATCAAGGGCCTGTTCCGTATAATCATATAATGCCGCCCGTTCTTCCGGCGATCCGGCGATTCTCTGGGGCATCCCGTACCATATGGACTGCATGGACGGGACAGAAAAGCCGTAATCGGCTTTTAATCTCTCAGCCCAATTTTTTGCATCGGTCAGTTTATCATACGGATTTTCCGGGAATATCCTGGTTGGAGCGATTTCCAATCCGGCATACCCATATTCCTTCATCCAGGCAAAAACTTCCTCGTCCTGTTCTTCCCGCCAAGCAATATTTGAAACAGACAGCTTCATGAAAACTCTCCCAACCGCAGTTTCTGCTCTCTCTGAACATATGCAAAAATATCCGCCAAAACATCGTCTCTGCTCATCAAATATCCATCTTTTCCACCCAACAGATGCGCATACTTCGACCGCAGGTCATAGTCAAACGGCGGTTTATTCAGCTCATTACAAAAAGGACTGTTCTCCAGATATTCATATAGCCCGGCAATTTCCACGGGAGCCGTCGTAATATTCAACCTGTGTAAATCCTGCCGCATAGCCGCCTCCAAATGCCCCCACAACCGGGCCAGCGGATAAAACTGGTATCTGGACCGGCTGTCGGTAAAATGCAGCGCACTGAACCCAAGCGTCTTAAAAAGCGCTTTCAGCTCAACTTCCTCGTCCCGCTTCAGCGTCCGGCATCTGAAAAAACCATTTCCCTGTGGGATATAGTATTCCAGCAGCGCCGGTTCCCGCGCCGACAGCTCCTTCAGCTTTGCCTCCGTCAGCATAGACGGAATAACGTGGATATAATCATACAGAAAATTCTTCTTCAAATGGATTCCATAGAGCGCAGGCAGGCGGATAATCAATGGATTTTCGCAGTGTTCCTCCACCCAGGTCTCCAGCCCATGGCGGTTGGCTCCATAGGGCGGGAGGCTGTCCGCCTCAATGACCGTGTCCTCATCCGCCCCATGCGTGTCCGGATAGACTGCAATCGTGGAAATCAGAATGACCCGTTTGGGCGCAATCCGCCGGATATTCTCCTGTGCTGTCACAATAACCTGCCGGTCCGCCTCCGGGTCCCGGTTTGCCAGATACATCTCCGCCGGAACGCCTGCATATACCAGGAGATCCGGCCGCTCCCCGAAAGCATCCGCGATGTTTTTTGAATTGAAGCAGCCGGAAAAAGTATGCTTCGCGGCCAGATTTGATCCCACAAAGCCCGTATAGCCCACCAGAAACTCTTTCTTCATTCCCGTTTCCCTCAGAGCCGCTCTGTACTTTCGATCAGGTACTTTTGCTTTTGGAAAATCAGCTTCAGAATCAACGTCAGATACTTAATGGTAATCGCCAGTATGGCAAACAGTCCCGCCAACCCCAGCGTCAACACAAACATGGTTGTCGTCCATCCGGAGATCGGGCTCCCCGTCAGCCAGACCGTGATCGTGTACACCAGCTCCGCCAGGGCCGCCACAAACATACAGACAGTGAGCCCTAAACTGAACTTATATCCGAAATTCGTATATAGCGTAAGGCTGTCCATAGCCAGCTCAAAGCGCTCCGTTTTCTTTCCCGTGACAGCCCCGTCAAACTCCAGGACGGACATTTTCAATCCACAGGACGCATATGCCGCTTTCCGGTAGGGCAGATTGTCGCCCATGGCATGGGCCCGGTTGATTGCCCGTCTGGACACCAGACGGAATACATCCGTCCGCAGCTCATACGCCGCGTTGCTGTTTGCGTTAAAGATCCTGTAAAACATCCGGCTCCAGCCCCGGACCGTCCGGGGACAAACCGTCACGATGTCGTTTCCGCTCATTGCCGACTGATAGGCGTCCCAGATGATCGTCTCCGGATAGGGCATATCCGTGCCGTCGAACTCATATACATAGTCGCCGATGGTTATATCCAGGCCCGCGTTCATACACTGCTCGTGGGCCTGTCTGAGGGACATGTTGATGATGGTCAGCGGCTTCTGGAGGCCGTCCGCCCACTTCCGTAGCCTAGGAAGCGCGTAATCCTCCCGGCTCGCATTGACCACGACGATCTCATACTGCATGAAATGGGTATCCAGCACGCTGTGCAGCGCATCAAAGAAGCTGACTGTTTTCTCGCTGTCATCCCTGACATAGACAACCGCGGATATAAAATTCCATTCTTTACTCATAAGCCGAGCACCTCATCCAAATCGTATACGGTGTTGATTTTCCCGGAAAGCACGCTGATAAATGTTGGATCGCTGGCATACTGCCGCACAACGGTGGGCCTTGAATCGTCTATTTCGCTGGCTTTCAAAATAGGCTTCATGCTGAAAAGGCTTTTTACATAGTGGAACTCATACTCCGGGCGCAGATATTTTCTCGCCAGCTGGCTCATGTAGGGCCACGCACTCTCCGGCCGCGCCGGGCAGTCGTCACAGTTGAAGAGCGCCCCCGGCCTGCACCGTCCGCCGCTGCGCTCCTGACACGGGAATGTGGCGACGGTGTCATAGGACGTCTCATGGGGCGTGAAGGTCACGCTGGTCAGACTGTGATAGCCCGTCTTCCCAAAGGGCATGATAGAGAAAAACGGCCCGTCCATCACGGTGATTCCTGTATTGCGGAGATTTTCGCTAACAGTGCACAAGATGATCTCACACAGCTCATATTTGATTTTGAAGGGTTCAAACCCGAGCATCTGATGGATCTCATTTACTCCGGCATAGGTTGCGTTGAGAAGGAAGGGTGTTTCCACCGTGAGATCTCCCGCCTGCACGCGCCAGAGATCTCCGGCCTGCTGGATTGCCGTCATGCGGCGGTTGAACAGCAGCTCCACATTGGGCAGTCCGGAAAGCTGCTCCAGGAACCACTGCTTCAGGATTTGCGCGTCATATGTATACTCCGTGGTCAGAAACGCGCCGTCACAGACGCCGGACTGAAAGAATCTTTCCGTTGCGATAGCATCGCAACGGATTTCTGCCGCACGGCAGAAATCCAGAAATTCTCTGGCGTTCGTCCAGCTGAAGCTGGCGCTGGTGGCATAGACCTGGTCAAAATCCACTAGGTTACAAAACCCGTAGTCCCTGCAGAACCTCTCGAAATAGTGGGCACTTTTGATGGCGGTTGAGAAACTGCGGGGGTAGTGGTAACCCATATGTACGCGGGCCTGATTAATGTAGGTGGCCCGCTTGAAGGGGGCGCTGTCGCACTCCAGGACCAGGACCCGCCGCCCCGCTTCCCCGCAGCGCAGCGCGGCGTAGAGGCCATAGAGGCCAGCGCCGATGATAAGGTTGTCGTACATAGTAGAGCACCTCTCTTCCTAAGCTCGTTGCTTACATGTTTTATTTATGCAGACATACCGTTCAAAAAGAAAAGTTGCGCTCATCGCAATACTGAGATAGATAAACGGGACAACATGAATCATCGTTCGGTTATATTCTCCACACGTTGCCATATAGGTACTTATAGGAATCAGCACCATAAATGTTGTCAGTCCCAGATGGGCCCAGAACCTTTTATCCTGATTTCTTAGCCGAATTGCACTAATAATCTCTACACCCCACAGAATATATAGCCAAGCAATCCGTAGTTCAAATATACTGCAAACTGTATTCATCAAGGCTGTAGATAGTTTTTCCCCGCTTGAGGGTGAATAAAGCGCAGTATAGAGATAGTAGCTTGCAAACGTATCTTTTGCATCCCTCAGCATATAATGCAAGGTGTCTTTTGCGTAGAGTAAAGGATGCTTGTAAAGAGCTTCTCGCGCCAGCCTATTTGTTTCAACTTGTCCATACTTATCCAATACTTCATATGCTGCCGGCCATATCTCGCCACCGTTGTTATTCAATGCTTTTTCTATTGTAGCGGCAAATTCTGGATTGGCTGAATCAGTATAGTATCCGCGGACTATTAAGTTAACCAAGTTTTGTCTTGGTAGGGCATCCGTTATATTGAGATAGCCAAAGCTTTTTTCAAAACTGCATGCATAAACAAAAACAACCCCAAAAGTGCAGATGGATGCTATGCATAGTTTCCAAAGCAGTTTTCGCTCCTCTTTATGCTTAAACATCCGCAATATCCAAAATGCAAATAAGAGTCCGGCAAACAGTAGAAAGGTGGGCCTCTCAAAAATCATGATAAGGGTCAATACGATCGCCGCAATCCCCGTCTTCAAAGATGGGGTATCAATATATTTAACCACGAGATATAAGAAGAAGACTGTCATTGATATCGCAAGGGACTCTGTCAGAATAATACTGTCCCAAATAATAATATCTGGATTTAATCCATACACTATTGTAACAAAATCTGCCACATACCTGTTATGAGTAAGGATTTGCAGCGCTTTTCGGAAAAAGAAGAGGCTGGCCAGACTTATCATTGCCTGAACAATTGGAACAACATGTAAGTACATATCTGATCCAAAAGTCAACTGCAAAACAGCTAAAAAAGCAGGATATACGGGGGTGCGTTTCCCAATTATCACGAACCGGAAAAAGTCTTTCCACGGATAATTCATATATCCCCCAGAATCCGGAAACATCACATATGAGGAATGACATGAGCGCATTACAATAATGCGCCACGCAATAACCATCAGGAAAAGGGCTCTCAGATAGAAATCCCAATTACCTGAATCCATTTCCAACTTTTGCCCCTGGCATTCAAGCGCAGTTTTGTCCCTCCTTGAGCGTTCAATTCCAGTACACAGCAGATGGCTCAGGCAGAAAAGTATATTCCAGATAAGAATAAATGCTCCAATATTCAGGACCGCACGTTCACTACTACGATAAACATGCTTGTTGCTGATTGAAAAATCACTTTGATAATTTTGTTCATCCTTATTGTATAATTCCAGAATCGTTTCGTGTCCCTCTTCATCAGTAATAAACACTGTACCTGACCAGGTATTTGCTGCAAATCGGAGGTTCACAGTTTCAGCAAAATAACTTATCCGAAGATAATTTTCCGACTTGTTTTCATACGGATAAAATACATAGTCATCATATTGTTCACTATATTCCCAACCGCAGTTTCCATCTATTTCAAGCTGCCATACTGGAATGGATTTTCCGTTGATATCAGCCTCAACAAGCCATACCTCGCCACGCATTCCAGCCCGAAGAGTTACAATACCGTCCTGTGCCTCCGGAAGGAACTTACTTTGAAACGCAGTAAGGATAAATACCGCAATAACCGCAGCCCCAAAAGCTATTTGTATTGAGATTTTTCCCTTTACATATTTTCTTTTTAAATATGTAAATAGCATACATAAAGCGAGAAAATATACAAACACAAAAATTCGTTTTAATGCTGTATTGAGAGTATATACATCAACAATAAACGTTAGATAGACACTCGCCAATAGGATTGCTATGGTTTGCAATAAGTTTTCCCAGAGGGATTTTTTCCCATTCATCGATTTTTATCAGTCGGCATAAACCGAAGGAAGCAGATAAATGCCGCCACACTCCTTAGTTGCTATATTTTCTAAGCGAAACCCAATATTGATAACACTTACTCTCCAAATAGAACCTTTTCCGCCGTGCTCAGAATCACGGCATTATTATATTGATAATTTGTAAGATAATGTTTAGAATATGCTATAGCTTCTGGATGGTCTAATATATATTTTAAACCTAGATAAATATCGTTTTCATTATTCTCTACTAACCAGCCACTTTTCCCCTGACATATCTGTGTCGCAACCCCGCCTACATTTGTAGCAATCACTGGGGTGCCCAGAATTAATGCTTCAAATATAGTATTGGGCAGTCCTTCATATCTGGAGAGTAGCGCAAAAACATCTGCCTCTTTTACATAAGGAAATGGATTAGACAAGCTGCCAGTCAATGTAACATACTTGCGCAATTCGCTTTGCATAAACATAGATTGAATACGACAAAACTCATTTCCATCTCCAATAATCGTCCAATAAAAGCGATATCCCTCGTTATACAGCTGTTCCAGCACATCGAAGAGTCGATCATACGCTTTTTGCACATCTACACGTCCCACTGTGACAAATCGAATGTATTTTTTGCGATCATCATTCTGCGCCTTCTCTCTAATTTCATGAACGGGTATTAAATTTGCATTTACTACAACCTTAGATTCTAAGTGTGGATATAGTTCTACAAAGCTTTGGCGAATTGATGAGGTTAAAACTACAATTTTATCAAATTCCTGGTATAGGGTTCCATCATTCTGAGTAATCTTGCGGGTCCAGACAGTTTGATTTCTCCATTGACAGTAATCAATATGTATCCACTGTACTTTGTTTTGGCATGTAGCTTTTGTGACAACGGTCCGAAACACAGAGTTTTCACCCATCACACAGATTGTCTTGTACCCAGAAAACAGTTTTGAAAGATGGGGAAAAACCAGTTCATCAAAGACTTGGGGATTTTTGTAAACCTTTCCTTCCTTTGTTAAATTTATTTTATATTTTTTTGCTTCCGCCGTCAGCCGGGAATCAAACAAGCAATCCATCAAGCGACGATTATAAAGTCTGTCTTCTGGAAAATTTTTCCAACCCAGAAAGGCCGCCCCATTTAGTTCAGTCCGAATTTTAGCTGTCGGGATGGAAGAGGAAAAAACGGAAATATGTCGCCCCCTGCGCAAAAACTCTTGAATCTGCAATTTAGTAGCAATATGTGCGCCCCCTTGATAGTTGATATCGTCAATGACATATAAGATTTCTTGTCTAGGCTCACTTCTTAGGGCTGAAGATTCATTAATTGTATTAAAAAAAGAGGCAATAATTTCTCTCGTATTATCAAAATTTTGTATATTTTTCCGAATATTAGTGCCCGCATATGCTGAACGTAGAAATTGTTCTATTTTTTCTGAAATATCTATTACGCTAAAGTTTGTTAATATTCCCGTTACTCCATCAACAAGCTGTTCAGAAGCACCAGAAGTTTTTGTTGCAATTACAGGAACGCCTAAAATTTTTGCTTCTGTAATTACCAAACTCCAGGATTCATAATCGGATAAAACCGTAACAGCATCTGCGCGCACCATATATTTATATGGATTATCCCTTGCTCCAGTTAAAATAAATCGGTCCTTCAGTCCTAGCGCATCTGCCTCCGCCAATAGTTCGTCGCATCTTGTCTTATCACTTGTATTGCCAATATTCAACCAGATAAAGTCAACACCCCTATCTTTCAAAATTGACATCGCACGCAATTGCCTCTTGTGATTTTTCTCTTTTCTTATATTTGCGCAGGTCACTATAACCGGAAGCCCTCTGTCAAAATAGTCCTCTGTAACCGACTCTTCTGCAAGCTTTTTTATTTGTGGAACATCCGAAATATTGTAAATACACCTAGCCTTTATCTTTATAAAGGGGAATTCGTCCATGCAGGAATTCATAGAAGCTTTTGAAACAAAGATATAGTTCGCAATTTCTTCATCATATGCAAAAAAGGAATCCGGATTGAAAGTAACCGCTTTTGTTATGTCGCTATGTATCCATACTGCCTTTTGCTTTGCCCGCACCTTTAATGCAACAAAAGCCGGAGGCCACCATTCGCCAATGTGAAAAGCCCAGTCATATTCTCTTTCCCGCACATAAAGCAGAGCAACTGAAGGATCACACTGTTTTTCTTCGTTTGTCAAAAAAAAGTGCGCACGGATTTTGTCAAATAAAGAAATATGTTGCTGCATATTATAGATATTCAGTACATTAACTTCATTTGGCACTTGATCTATTAGCGATACTGCATTTTCAATAGGGAATTGGTTTAGAACAATAAAGTCAATTTCATGAGCGCCATCAATATTTATTCGTTTCAGCAAGTTGAGCAGAGAAGTTTCTGCTCCGCCTTTATAGAATTGATTGATAACAAATAGCAGTTTCATCTAATCTCCCCCACAACACAAAATCTATATTTCGAACATTCTTTGCAACTGGCTTCGGACAACTTGTTCACGTTCTTCACAATTCCTTTTCACAAAGCCAACACGTTCTTTGGCATATTTAGTCATAGCCATCAGTTCCTCAACCGACTTCTGCACAATACGCCCATACCCGCCCTCCAGCTGTTCCCGTATCCCGCCCACGTCCCGTGCCAGCACCGGCACGCCCAGCACCTTAGCCTCGTCTATGGTCACTGGCGTTCCCTCGTAGTCGGACAGCAGCACCAGTGCACTGCACCGCTTCATCAGCGGGCACGGGTTATCCAGCCTTCCGGTAAAGGTGACCTCCCGGTCTACCTCCAGCGAGCGGCTCAGCGCCCGCATCTCCTCCAGCATCGGTCCGTCTCCCACCAGATACCAGTGAAACCGGACCCCGCGCTCCTTCAGCTCACGCGCGGCCTGCAACACCAGATCATACCGTTTCTCCGCCTCCATCCGCCCCACCGTTATCAGGTTCATCAGCCCCGGCTCTACTATAATGTCCGAAGCTTCCTCTCCGCGCGCCCGTATACGGTCATATGGAATAAAGTTCGGAATCGCAGTTGTCTTTCCCTCCAGCTGCGGATATATCCCAACAAATTTTCTCCGCAAGCCCTCGGTCAAACAGACAACCCGGTCAAATCGGCTGTAAATCCCGCCGTCATGCTTTGTGATATGCTGTGTCCACGCTGACTGTTCCCTCCAAGCGGCATAATCAGTATGAATCCACTGAATCTTTTTCAGCCCCTCCAGTCTGGATACTGCTCCGCGCAGCCTAGACGCCTCGCTCACCACGCACACGGCGTCGTAACCGTTCATCAGCGGCGGCAGCACTCGCTTCAGAAGCATCCGCGGCAAAACCTGTTCCAGACCCACTCTCGCCAACAGCGCGTATGCCGCCCGGAGCATTTTCCATTTCCAGGAATATTCCGTATCTTTCAGGACCTCACCGCAGGGCATAGCCAGGCAACGCAGCCCTTTGCAGTCCCCCAGGTCCAGCGTCCGGTATTGCCGACGCAGGTCCCCATCCAGACATGGCTCAACAGAAAAAAGCGACACTTCCGCATGTTCCCGCAAATACTCCATCTGCGCCAGCGCTGCATTCCTTGCTCCGCTCAGATAGTTGATGTTGTCAAAAAGATAAACTATCTTCTTCCTGCCCTCTAAAAGCAGCGGCTCCAGCTGTTTTAATGTATTTGCTTTGGCAGAGAAGCCCCGTAGACTTTCCCGAATCCTCTCCCCGTATTCTGACCGCTCCAGAAACATTCTAATTTTTTCCGCAATATCCTCTTCCGAGAAACCACACAACACCCCGGTCTCCCCATCCTCCAACTGCTCCAGCGCGCCGGAGGTCTGCGTCGCAATGACCGGAACCCCCAGCGTCTTCGCCTCTGTGATGACCATAGACCAGGATTCATGGTCTGACAGCACACATACCGCATCCGCCCGCTTCATCAGCGCATAGGGATTCTCCACCGCGCCCCGCAGCAGAAAATAGTCCTCCAACCCAGCCTCGCGCACGGCGGCTTTGACACGCCCGGCCACTTCCCAGTTGGCCAGCGTACCAACATTCAGCCAGTAAAACCGTTTCCCCTCCTGAAACAGGCGGCGCATCACCCGGACCTGCCGCAAATGGTTCTTTTCCTCCCGCACATTGGCCACGGTAAGCAGCACCGGCAACCCATCCGCCGGGAACCACTCCGGCGCCGGCTGCCCGCTCAGTTCTCGGAGTTTTGCCTCGTCAGTCAGATTATGAACTACAACGCCCTCTCCTTTCAGGACCGGATATTTCTTCTCTGCGCTCGCCATGGACCGCTCCGACGCGAAGACAAAACCATCGAAGCACTGTCGGTATAAAAGGATATCCGGGTGTAAAAACGCAGCCTTGTCTATATCCGCATGAACCCAGACATACTTCCGCTTAGCCCGCACATACTCTGCCACAAGCCGGCTGGAGAACCACTCTCCATAAGAAAACGCCGCGTCATACTGCCTGTCCCGCAGGTATGCCGCCGCCGCTCCCCGGAACGCCTGCCGCCGCGTGATTTTCCGGCAAAGCTTGAACCACGCTTTCTTTACATAAGCTGTCCACCCCTCCCCCTCGGATACATCCACAACCCGAACCCAATCCGGAACCGACGGCAGCAGGGAAATCGTTCCCGGCAGGTCGATCTGGTCAAACACAAGGAGATCTGTCTCATACCGCTCCGGCGGCAGCGCGCGGAGCAAATTCAGCAGTGCCGTCTCCGCTCCGCCTTTGAAAAACTGATTAATGACGAACAGCAGCCGTTTCTTTTCCATCACTCGCTTACATAGGCGGCGCAGACTTCCTGTGCCTCGCCAAACGCTTTCATCTCACCCCGCTCCAGCCACAGCGCCTGCCCGCAGATCTGTTTGACTTGCTCAATGGAGTGGGACACGAACACCACCGTTGCACCGGACCGGATCATCTCCTGCATCCGCTGAAAGCTCTTCTCCTGAAATTTGTAGTCGCCCACCGCTAGGATCTCGTCGATAATCAAAATATCCGGGATGTTCATGGTGGCAATGGCAAACCCCAGCCTCGCCACCATACCGGAGGAGTAGTTTTTGATAGCCGTATCCACAAAATCCTGCAGTTCTGCAAAGGTTATGATGTCGTCAAACCGCTCCTCCATGTACTCCCTGTTGTGGCCCAAGATCGCGCCATTGAGATAAATATTTTCCCGGGCAGACAAATCGGAATCAAACCCCGCCCCCAGTTCGATCAGCGGTGCAATGCTTCCTGCCGTCTCCACACTGCCCTTTGTAGGCTTCAAAATGCCAGAGATGAGCTTCAGCAGCGTACTCTTTCCTGAGCCGTTCAGCCCAATAATTCCCAAGGATTCGCCCTTTCCCAGGGAGAAGGAAATATCCTTCAGCGCCCAGAATTCCTGGTAGTGCAACTCCCGGCGAGCGATTTTGATAATGTACTCTTTGATGTTGTCGACCTTCTCGGAGCTCAGGTTGAACATCATGGAAACTCCATTTACCTTGATCGCCGTATCCATATGCAGCGCTCCTCTTTCACACAAACAGGACAAATTTGTCCTGTTTTCGGTAAAACACGATCAGTCCGATCAGCAGGGCCACCATGCCCATGAGCATACACAACAGGTTTTCCTTCATACTGGGGAACTGTCCATCCAGCACCAGTTCCCGCATAAAGAAGACATAGTGGTACATAGGATTGAACCGCATGATGCCCATGGCAGTCTCATTCAGAATCTCTACCGGGTAAAATATGGGAGTAAAATACGTCCAAGCCAGAATGAACACGCCGTAGAAATGCGCAATGTCCCGGAAGTACACGGTTAGCGCCGACAGCAATATCCCCAATCCCGTCGCAAACAGGAAGGTGTAGAAAATAGGGATGGGAATCAGCAAAAGCGTGACATGGAACGGTGCGCTGGTGATAATCATAACGATGAACATGGCGATCAGGGAAAATCCCAGATTGACCAGTCCGGACAGGATGTTGGAAAAGGGAAACAGATACTTGGGGATATAGACCTTTTTGATCAGAGACGCATTGGAAATTATAGAATTCAGCGCCGTGGTCGTGGATTCGGAGTTAAAGGAAAACAACAATGACCCGGACAAATAGTAAATGGGGAAATTGGGGATATTCTGTTTGAACAGTGTTGAGAACACAATGGTGATGACCACCATCATCAGCAACGGATTCAGCACGGTCCACACCAGGCCCAGAACGGAGTGGCGGTACCGGACCTTGATATCCCGCACGACCAGCTCCCGCAGCAGAGGGGTAAACCGCTGAAACGCGCCGATTTTTTCCCGAATGTACGCTCTTGACTGATCCATTCCTCTTATCCCTTCTCCCGGTCCTGCCACTGGAGCCGCTTCACTCTCCGGAGAAGCTTGTGGGGAACCATACTCATAATGACCGGCTTCCCCACATAGATGTAATCCCACAGCGGCGACCTCATTTGACGCAGTCCATACAGACGAACCTGTACCTCATACCAGCGGGTTTTCAGTGTGTGCCGCTGATATGCCTGGGCCGGTTCATTGACATAGTAGAGGTATTCCTGCAAATTTTGCCCGATGATACCCTGGGCGGCCAGCCGCATCACCAGGTCGTAATCCTCCGTGCGGCGGGT
>OFFK01001714.1_pt1 | contig 14664 bp, 19 predicted proteins | sample 1521361 | NCBI WGS metagenome assembly OFFK01 (sample SAMEA3504096, study PRJEB24116) | mouse gut metagenome | biome: mouse gut; feature: mouse-associated habitat; material: faeces | place: Denmark | collected 2011
GAACCCTCGCGCCGGTTACCCGACCTATACCCTTAGCAGGGGCACCTCTTCGGCCTCTTGAGTATTTCTCCGAACTGACATTTCTTTTATAAAATTGTCATTTGCGCCGTAACGCAAAACTATGATAACAAATAACTTTAATCTTGTCAAGATGTTTTTTAAATTTTTATATTTTAAATTTGTCCATTAGCCCTACCATGGATTCTACCTGGGCTTTCTGCTCTTCGCTGACAGCTGCAGTTTCCTCTGATGCTGCTGAATTATTATCTACAATTTCTGCCACTCGAACAATATTTTCATTGATTTCATGCATATTTGCAACATCATTTGAAAGTATTTTAGAGGTGGTTTCCATTTTATCTGTCGCATCTTTCGCTCCCTGCATTACCTCGCTAATACTTAATGCAGTCTCATCTGCGATTGCAATTCCTCGTTCCACCGCCAAAATTGTTCTTTCTATCAGTTTATTTGTCTCTCCCGCTGCTTTTGCAGATTCATCTGCCAGATTTTTCACCTGATCAGCTACAATCGCAAATCCTTTGCCTGCTTCTCCAGCGCGTGCTGCTTCTATGGAAGCATTTAATGAAAGTAAATTCGTCTGAGAAGCAATTTCTTCGATTGTACCTATAATTTCTCCAATTTCTTCAGAACATCTGCTAATATCTCCAATTGCTTCCTTTAATTCTTGCATCTTAGCATTTCCAGCCACCAGTACGTGTCCGGCATTTGTAGAAAGCTTTACCGTCTCCTTTGCTTCTGCCGCGCTATTTTCCATACTGTGATATATTTCATCCATCAAATTAACAAGATTGGATACTTTTCCAGCTTGTTCCGTACACCCCTCTGCTAAATCTTGCGCTGCGTATGCTAACTGCTCAGAACCTGAATCAATCTGTTGGGACACCTCTCTGATCGTAGTAAGAGTCTCTCTCATTTTACCACTAATTTTATATAATGATTCTTTTATCTGATCAAATTCCCCGACATAATTCTGTTCAATCTTAAAATTATAATTACCATCACCCATCCGTTCAAGAATATCTGAGATTTCACGAATCATCGCAGTAATATTTCGTTTCATTAGAGCAATTGCAGTCGCCATCTTTCCGACTTCGCTTTCATCCATAGCGACGTCAAGATCCGTATGAAAATCTCCTTCTGCCAATTCTTTCATCTGCTCAGATACCTTTATAATAGGAGATAGTAGTTCTTCTCTTGAAAATTTTACTAACCTTATAATTTGTAATACCACATATATAAAAGAAAGAGAATATAAAATCTCCACTATAACCTGAAAAATTCTAAGTCTATCTTTTGACGCTTTCACGCGTTTCTGTATTTTATCAATGGCTTCATTTGTAAATGAATTAATTTGTTCCGTCGTTTTAGCATATTCTTCCCCAAATACGCGTTCTTTTGCTCCAGTTACATCGCCAGCTCCAGCCAACTCCATTGCTTCCTTTTCAATAGGAACTAATCCATCAGAAAGTTCTGCAATCTGGTTCATACTGCTCCATTCTGTTTTCTTAATATTATTTTTTTTCAAACCAGCCCAGGCAATATCACGGTTCTTGTCTTCTTCAAGCTCTTTCATATACTCCTCATAGTATTGCTGTTCTCCAGTAGCCGCATATGATTGCACCGCATGAGTCAAGGTTTTTGATCCCAAACGATATTGATTTAGAAAGGTAGTGGTCTCTAGCTCTTCATCTGTTACCATACCTACCCAAATATTTGTTCCAACAGAAAACACCAGCAAAACTGCACCTAGAACCACTGCAATCAATGAATGTTTTACGATCCGTTTTAATTGATAAGACTGACTATTCTTTTCCATAATCTTTTCCTCGTACCTTTAATTTATTTGGCTAAATTGCTTATTTATATCTTACTTTACCAGAGTCAATTAGTCAAGTTGAACTATAATTTTCCTTATAATAATTTATTTATTACTGGAATAATTAAAGTTTTAAAGAAATAATCCGATATTAAAAGAAACTAATGCAAAATACCGGCAAATGGAATTACCGGCAGGGGAATAATAGACAAGAATTACCCATATCAGGGAGGATGATTTTTATGAGTATGAAAATGATTGGAACAGTCAGCACCGAAGCAAAATTAGAAAGCTTTCGAAGCCGAAACGGAAGTAAGACTTCAAGTGTTCGGGTAAATCAAAAAAAGAAGAAAAAGAAACGTCTGCAATATAGTTTTAAATCTATTTCAAATCAAATATTAATGACAAAAACACCAGATGGGGCAAAACAGGTTCTAACAAAAGCCCGAGGCAAAGTTGCCATGTTAAAACGGCATCAGGATAATGACAGTTATGACGCCACTGAACTGAGACATGCCATTATTCATGCTCAGAAAATGGTTCGCATCGCCAAAAAACGGATGAATCATCTTCAAGAAGAAGAACAAGCAAGACTGCATAAAGATACCGTCGTTCAAAATGACGGAAGTGGCATGCCAGAAATTCCTGACCAGGAAGAAGAAGCAATGGAAATGAGCGACGAACAATTAAAACAGCTTATGGAAGAGCTTCAGCAGCTTATGGAAGATTATATGGGCGAGACTCTGGAAAATCTTGTAGAAGAAACCGGGCTGGAAGAACTCGCAGAAGAGATTATGGTTGCCAAACAAGGAGAAATGGAGCCAGAAGATCTTGAACGCATGAAAAAACGGCATAGATCAGACGAGCTTCGGGAGATTATGGAAGCTGATATGAAATATTTAAAAGCCATGATCAATAAATTAGAACGTGAGAGAGCTGAGGCTGCCAGCGGGATGTCCAATGGGGTTACTTTAGAAATTTCTGGAAATCCAATGCCAGTTCAGGCTGTAGCTGCTCCTCCTGTTAGCTCGGAGGGTATTAATGTAGATCTTTTATTATAGAATTTTCAATAGCCATTCACAAATTTCTGATGATAAAGCTCTTTTCCTCAATTCCTTGCAGGGGAAGCTGTTTATTTTAATTGTTGCGTGCGCTTTGTGTTCGCATTATAAAATCGTCCGCTTCCCCTTTGCGACAACTTCGCCTGATACATTGATTAAAAATTAAGTTGCCCTGCTAAGAATTCCTACAGTATGGATTATTTCTAGCTATGTCTATAGTCCTTTGTAAAATTTTTTTCATACTTCAAAAAGATTTTCATTAGAAAACAATTTCAGCTTTTTCTCTAACGCCACTATAAAACTAGTAATTTGTTAATTAGGCAAAATGATTATTTTAATCTTTTGCAAACTCTTCTTTCGCTGTTTCATAAAGATTATTTCCTTCTTTGTCGATCACTACGATCACTGGAAAATTCTCCACTTCTAATTTCAATACTGCTTCTGCTCCAAGATCCTCATAACACACTAATTCTGATTTTTTGATACATTTTGATAAAAGAGCCCCTGCTCCCCCTATCGCCGCAAAATAAACCGACTGATTACGGATTATGGCATTTATCACTTCTGATGTTCGTTTTCCCTTTCCAATCATTGCCCTTTGTCCTAAGTCCAGCAAACGGGGGGCATATTTATCCATACGGCTTGCAGTAGTTGGACCAGCAGAACCAATGGGGCGCCCCTCTCTAGCCGGAGAAGGACCCATATAATAAATCGTTGAATTTTGCAACGGAAAAGGGAGAGACTGAGACAATTTTTCTTTGATTTCCTGTTTTTGTAATCTCTCAGAAGATAATCTTTCCTCCGCTTTACTCAATTCTTCCATGAACCTTTGATGAGCAGCGTCTCTTGCCACATATATCGTTCCTGAAATATAAACAAAATCACCTGCTTTCAGTTCGCTGGTAATTTCCTCAGTAACAGGCGTTGTAATATATTTATCCATAATGACCTCCTAAAATTTCAAATTTCTCGTACTATATGGCGGTTTACATGACAACATATATTTACTGCAACTGGAAGTCCGGCAATATGGGTAGGATAAGTATTAATATTTACTGCAAGAGCTGTCATAGTCCCCCCAAGGCCTCCAGGTCCAATGCCAAGGCTATTAATTTTTTCCAGCATCTCCTTTTCCAAATCTTCAATATACGGAACAAGTGAATGTTGATCTACTGAACGTATCAGCGCTTGTTTTGCAAGCAATGCGCATTTTTCAAATGTGCCTCCAATCCCCACCCCAATCACCATAGGGGGGCATCCATTAGGACCTGTTTCTCTTACTGTTTGAAGAATTGCCTCTTTCACCCCTTCTATTCCATCGGAAGGCTTCAACATAAAAATACGGCTCATGTTCTCGCTGCCAAACCCTTTCGGTGCCAGAGTAAGTTTTACTTTATCTCCTTTAACGATAAAACAGTGGAGCACCGCCGGAGTATTATCTTTCGTATTATCACGATAAATCGGATCTTTGACCACTGACTTTCTTAAATACCCATCTGCATACCCTTGACGGACGCCTTCATTAACCGCTTCCTCCAAAACCGGACCATCCAAATGGACATCCTGCCCAATCTCTGCAAAAACTACTGCCATTCCTGTATCTTGACAGATAGGAATCAATTCTTCTTTTGCAATAGAAAGATTCTCCTGTAACTGGCTTAATATTTTCTTTCCAAGAGGAGACTGCTCCGTATCTTTTGCCTTATTTAATGCTTGTTCCATATCTGGAGAAAGATAATGGTTTGCTTCTATGCACATTTCCCGAATACTTCTTACAATTTCTTCTGTTCTAATCGTACGAATCATCTCATTCTCCTCTTCTAAAAAAACTCACACCTGTCAATCTTACTATGATATTAAATTTAACCTTTATCCAAAAACTCTTGATTATTATATAAAGGATTATTTACCATGTCAAGAAAACACCTGTCACGTGAAACTTAATCATAAACCGGATTTCTTTCACTATCGAAAAATTATTTTAGATATAACATAATATAAAATTGCAGTATGTTTAAAAATATAAAATTATTTGATTTTAATTTCAACATAATGACTGTACAGTACTCTGCAAATAGCTAAATGCAACCGTTTTAAATTCTTCCATATTTTTTGTTTCAATTGTATCGATCAATGAACATACTTATCATGGATAATTTCTACACATGAATAATCTAATATCTCACTAATTGCTTTTACATCAAATCCCGCTTCCATGCACCTTGTCGCAAAAGTATGTCTAAACAATTGGAAATTTGCATTTTGTGTTGTCCTCGTTCAATTTTACACAAAAGCACTTACATTAATTTGTGATACCTTTAAGACCATGACTTATAATTTTTGACAGCGACTTTTTCTGTTTCTGCATATAAATCTTTGTTACAATGTCAAACTTTTTTAGCCCTTTTCACTATCCACATATCTATTTGTCAGAGTAATCAGCTTTATAACGCCCCTTTTGTATTTTATCAGTCTGCCTTGAATCAGGAGCAGTCTATTCTCTTGATAGCTCTAATCATACATCTATTAATGATTTATATTTATTTTATGCTCATGTAACTATGCAAAACTATGATTACAAATTCTGCTATACATCCTTTGCGCTACCTTCTAGAAAGTGTTTTTACAAGTTCTATATATCTCTTTGTTTTGTTATCAATATCCTCTTGGGTAACACCATAATATAGATAAACCTTTCTAAATATTTTATCAAACTTCTTCATAGAATTATTTTTTAATCCTGATGCCGAACCACCAATATAACCGTACTTCTTCTCAATTATTATTTTTGATTGCGTCTTTTCATCATTCAGCTCATATATGTGTAAATCGATGTCAAAAATATCTAATGGAATATCTTGTGCCGCTTTCTGCCTTTGCTCCATCTGATCCAAAAATAATTTTATATTTTCTTCCTCATGCTTCTCAAGTTCGAATTCTTCTTGCAAATCTCCAAGTAATTCAGGCTGATATTGCATCATAAAAGATGTCCTCATTTGTAAATATTCTCTTTTATATTCTGGTTCTGAGGTTTTAACCTCCGTAAATCCTAATTCAGTTACCATATAATCAGCTACCTGTTCCATGGAATGGGCGTTCTCTCTTAACGATTTGATAATCCGCCTTTGCCTCACATTATAAAAAAATTTCTGGATATTTTGCTTAAGAGACGGTTTTGAATTACTTCTTCTTAATATGAAAACAGATGTCGGTTCATCATTTTCTCCAATAATACTTACCGATCTTGCCTCTTTATTTCCAAATCTACTCTTCATAAAACCATCAACCTCTATCTAGAAATTATATCATCTATTTTTTCCTCTTTCTAACGTAGATTCCCATTTTTCAAGTGGTATATCTTGATAATTACGAGCCTATTCCGTACACTGCCACACCTTCAACAAAGTTTCTTTATATTCATCCTAATAAACCAATTTTGTGATCAGTTTATGGAACAGTCCCGCTTTATATTTTCACTCTTTTATGAAAAGCAAGTGTGATATTAGCTTTGTAATTTCCTAACTATAACCATAGAAATTGTCATAGCAACTAAGCCTAATATCAAGTAAATCCCTGCATAGATAATAAATGCCTTTTCACCTGTGTCGAAAAAAATCCATGAACCAAAAAAGAATAATGCTGCTGAAACAAATGGCATTTCCCACAATTCTTTGACATTTTTTGCTGCAAAAGCACCCATGATAACAGAATATATCGGATTTATTAAAAAGAATAACAGAAAACATGCTGCCATTCCTGCATCACTGCTTACAAATGAATTTACCAGCCATGGTAAAATAATCATAATTACAATAGACACTATAAGCCAAACTATAAATTTATTTTTCATATGACACCCATCTCCTAACAGTAAAAATATACAAATTTATTATACCCCTAGACAGTGAACTTTTCAAGAAATCATGTTACTTGCCTTTTCACAAGGCATACCCTCTAAGACGCCATTATGGTCATAGGGCCTCTCCTTAGCTTTAACTGTTTCAAAATGTTATCTCGTACCTCCATGTGACTACTGATTTTAGAGTATGTTAGATGCTCCTGTTAGAAAGTGATTAGCAAGGGGCTTTAATTCAGGAAAATATTTACGTTGTAAAAGATTTTTCGATTGATACCTGCTTTTTTGTTCCTCGGCTTCCTTGTAGGGATTCCACTTTTTTCTCCGTGATAATTGAATGATATTTTCTCTTCCTCCAATCCTATACAAACCAGAATCATACTTATGGAATAACCCTTGATTGGGAACAATCAGACCGCTGATAAACCGCAAAAGAAACTGACCTCCGTTTACATGACCGCATAAAATTAAGTCAGTTGTTTCAATTTTGTCCCAACCATTGCATGAATTTCATCAATCACATCCCTGTCTATTATAAAGTTTGGGTCGGACATTACGAAAAGCGTAGCTTGCTCTGCTTTTATATTATAGCTGTATTGACTCATCCTCAAGGACATCCACCCCAGCGCTTTCAAGCTCTTCTTTAAGCTCGCCATACTAAGACAAACTGTCTTCGTGATTCCCCGTTACATAATAGCTATCTGCAATCTGAACAGCTCTTTTTGCAAAATTAAGAGCTGTGTCAATGTCGTTGTGTTCAGCATCTATAAAATCACCTGTTATTACGATGATGTTTGGCTTACATTCGTAAAGCATTTCAAGTAATACCACATCATCTTCCCAAACACGGCATTATGTATCTCTGATACTTAGGCTATCCGAAATCCATCAAATCCAGAGGGAATACGGTTGCCAAAAACAGCAATCTTATGCACCAATAAAGCTGTTCCATATAGTCCATATAATAAGAACAAGTAGAACGGAACCCAGCATACATTTGTAAATCAAGCTTTTTTAAATAATCTTTTTCTCATGATATTTTCCTTTTTTACTTAATAGGCTGCAACTTTTTTTGCAAGCCTTATCCCAACGACTTCAAATTATTTCTAATTTGAAACCGTGTTTGCAAATAAATGAGTTCTGATATTTAAGCTGTTGATTAGTAGCTGCAATTCACGGATACGATCTTTTTCTTCAGCAGGGACAAGCAATCCCTGCTGCACCATCTAGTACAGCTCCGTATTTGGAAAAAGCGTGAGAGAGTCCACGGAAATAAAATACGGATTAAGCTGACTGAACAGCTCTGAACTATTCCTTGCATTTTGGTATCCGCCGCCTTTTCCCGCAAGCCCTGTCATATAAACAAAGTAGTATTCAATGCCTGCTTCGTCCAATTTCCTGCATTGCTCCAGAATATCCGCCGAGGCATATCCTTTTTTCTCATAATGTTCCTCCTTCTCTTACAAATGATAGACGCTTTTTCTATACCGCTGTAATTCTTTTTCGCTGACATTTCCTATGATTTGATCAAGAAACGCCAACAGCTTTTTCTTGTCTTTCGGCAGTTGTCCATGAAACTGGTACGCATTGGATGCTCCCATTGCTGCAAAGATGGTAGGTATCTGTAAATTTCTAATCAGTGTCCGTACCTCTTTGTATTTTTCAAGTTCGCTCTCCTCATGCCAATTCCCATGCTGTATTTCCGCATAAAGCTCTGAATCGGGATAAATCGTAAGCATATTTGCTCCGATGAGCGTAGGATGTATCTGATTGCATATATCAGCCGTCAATTTTGCTCCAATTTCTCCACGACCTGCCCCTGAAATACTTACCAAATAAAAGAAACTGTAATGAATATCCGCTGCGTCTAATCTCTGACATTGCTTTATGATGTCTGCCGAAGTATATCCCTTGTTCATAAATCGCAGGGCTTCATCATCGCCCGTTTCTATTCCTATTGTCAAACCGTCATAGCCCATAGCCCGCAATTTGGCAAGTTCTTCATCGGTTTTTGGGGTAACATCAGTAATCCTTGCAAACGAACCGATAGACTTAACAGACGGGAGATATTTATGGATTAGCTCTGCAATCGCAGCCAATTTGTCATAGGACAAAACGAATGGGTTAGCTCCTGTCAGAAACACTCGGTTAATATGCCCGTTGTTGCAACCTTTCATTGCTCTTTTAACCTCCCGCAAATCACACTCAATATCCTCCAGAGGGGACATTCTGAATTTGAACGGCAAATCATGATACAAGGTACAAAACTTGCATTTATGATGCGTACAGCCTGCCGTTACCTCTAACAAAAGTGACGCCGCTTCATATGGCGGTCGCCAAATTGTTCCTGTGTAGTGCATAAACATATCTCCTTTCCTTATTCCTGCGCTTCTTTTTGTACATATAGGGATACCCGCAGGGTGTTTTCTGTAGTCTATACTAATTATACTTTTGTACAATGATATTACAAGTACTGTACTTTTTTATAGTACATTTATAGAGTAGGTACATTGATTTATGAGGAAATGTATGTTATATTGTTCCAAAAAGGAGTGGCAGGAATGAAAAAAAGTACATTGGCTGTTGAACGCTGCAAAACAGTTTCTACCATACAAAAAATCTTAGGCGGTAAATGGAAAATCGAAATTATCTATTACATCGCCTTTCGGGATATACACCGCTTTGGAGAGCTTCGCAGGCATATTGGTGACATTACGGAATCAAGCCTGACAAAGCAGCTTCGGGAACTGGAAGCGGACGGCTTCATTACCCGTTATGATTATAAAGAAGTCCCTCCCCGTGTGGAATATAACCTTACTGACTTAGGCAAAAGTTTCATTCCCGTTTTTGAACATATGAAACAATGGGGAGATGAAAACCTCAGCGAGTAAATAATGCACATTATCTGGCAGGCACATAAATAGTTAGGAAGTAATACTTATGGCAACAAATAGCATACGCTACATATATAATTCTAATATGGGCATGGAATTGATTTTCTGTGAAAATTCAACAATATCCTATCCCACTCATAACCATGTTTCCGTGCTTACAATCGGCATTGTGTTAGATGGCTCTATTGTGCTTACTGCGAATAATAATGTAAAGGTTTATGAAAAAAATCAGACCTTTATCATCTGCCCATATATGCCGCATAGCATTTCAACACATAGCAGCTATACTTTGCTAAGTTTATGTATTGATAAAAATATTGCCGCACACTTTTCCGCCGATAAAATAAGGCATAACATAATGGCTCTGTTAATGAATGCTTTAAATACAGAAAGAATCAATCAGTACCAGATATTACAATTATTGGACTGCTTAAACTCGTTTGCCGCCTATACAGATTGGCACTCTGAAAGCCAAAATCCATTTATCAATAACCTAAAAAAGCAGTTGGAATTATACCCCGAAGCCAAAGTTAGTATTGAAGAAATGGCTCAAAACGCATTTATCAGTAAATACCATTTCATCCGAAGTTTTAAGGCAGAAGTGGGACTTACACCGCATCAGTTTCAACTTCAAAACCGCATTCGTAAGGCACAACGATTGATGCGCAACGCCGAAACAATAACAGAAGTGGCTTTGTCCACAGGTTTTTGCGACCAAAGCCACTTCATAAAGCAATTTGAAAAGCAGGTAGGCTTACCTCCGCTGACTTACAAATTATCTTCCCAAACAATCCTAAAGGATACCTCTATGCCATTCGGCAATATTGAGGAAATTAAAACTGGGGAGATGAGTTAGCGCAACGAAATCGGCAGCTACCTTGGCTTTCAGATGGAAGTTTTCTATGATACCGTCAATGCCCACTACTGCTTAAACCTCTGTGGAATGAGGAAAAACAAGGTAGATTTAGGCGTGGACGCCCTCGGTAATCTGACCAGAATCGAGAATGAGATTGCCAAGCTCCCTGCCCGACTGGAAGCCGCTAAGACCAGAAAGGCGGAAACCATTTCACAGCTTGAAACCGCAAAGGTAAAGGTAGAGAAACCCTTTGCCTTTGAAAATGAACTGAAAGAAAAGACGGAACGCCCTCAATATCGAACTGAATCTGAATGAAAAAGACAACGCTGTTATTGACGATAAGCCAGAGCAGAATAATGAGCAGTCAGAGAAAAAAAGTGCGGACTGGGAGAGGTAAAATCCAGTTTGCGTATTTGTATTGCTTTATTTTTTGCAGTATAATAAGTGACGATAAGAAAAAATTGGAGGTGAGAAACAATGTCTGATGCGTTCAGATTTGAGACTTTTGTAGACGTTCACAGCAATATTTTTAATGAATACCTTAGCTCTGTTATAGCAAAGCTGTCCAGAGGAAATGAGGAATACCGCGCCGTGCGAGCCGAGATTGAGATCCTTTATGAGAAATATCCGAAAATCTTAGGCGTGTTTGATACGGAAACATCGGCGGAACTGACCGAGGAGGAATGCGCCGCGCTCATTCAAGTGATGGAGCTTAGGAACAAACTCACGGATATGGAGATGCAATCTGTTTACTTCCGTGGCTGCTATGACAGTGTAGGGTATCTGAAAAAAGCGGGAATTTTATAGCGGACTGACCCATGAAAAGGCGGTGTTGGCGTGAAAGGGGTCTAATATGGATTACTATGTGGTTGATGCTTTTACTGATAAGTTGTTTAGTGGCAATCCAGCTTGCATATGTGTGTCAGAAAAAACACTTTCCAATGAGGTTATGCAAAATATAGCATTTGAAAATAACTTATCCGAAACAGCATTTATTTATAAGAATGGCAAGAATTATATTTTAAGATGGTTTACGCCATCATTTGAAATAGACCTTTGTGGTCACGCAACATTAGCAGCTGCTTTTATTGTCTTTACTCACTTAGATTGCGATAAAGATAAAGTTAATTTTGAAACTGTTAGTGGCGTTTTAAGCGTTATTCGAAAAGGGGATTTGTATGAAATGACTTTTCCAAAAAGAATAGCGCAGAACATTATGAAAAAGCCAGATATTATTGAATCACTCAGTTTTGAGCCGCTTGAGCTTTATTCCGAACGGGATTTATATGTAATAATGAATAATGAAGAAGAAGTTAAAAATTATATTCCAGATTACGCGAAACTTAAAAAATTGAATTCTTGGCTTGGAATAGTAATAACAGCAAAAGGTAATAATGCTGATTTTGTTTCGAGATATTTTTGTCCAGAATTGATGTTTGAAGACCCAGTAACAGGTTCTGCCCACAGCACTTTAGTACCAATATGGAGCAATAAATTGGGAAAAAATAAATTATTGGCAAAACAATTATCTAAAAGAGGAGGCACTCTCTATTGTGAATGTTTCAATAATAATATAAAAATTTCAGGAAATGCAGTCATTTATTCAAAAGGAAGTATTTTGTTATGACTATGATGCGATCAAATTTTTATTTTTATAAAGTATAATGGACGCTATGAGGATTGAGTAAAGGGGGATAGTTTTAATGAAAGTATTAGATATTTTTTCATGGCTGCCTGCAAAAGAAATTAGTTTGGAACAATTAGAGCGGATTTTTATAGATTGCAAATCTGGTATTTATAATAGTGAATACATTGTTTTATCTGAACTTCCAAATAATGTATCCGAAGATATTTTGACTTGTAAAAATGAATTGCTGAAAGAGGGGAAGAAAGTTACTTTCATTTTAATAAGGAGAAAGAGTCATTGCTGTCATCGGTTATCAAGAGTGACAGAGAGAAAGATGAATTTTGTTTGAAAGGTGTGGTGGTGTATGGAACGGTTTTATAATTATCGGAATATGTCACTTGAGCAACGGGAATCCGCTTTAAATTCTTTAAGCTCCATTGGTTTTTTTCCTGCATATGGAAGTATAAAAACAATGCGTCGGATAATGGATAAGTCATTTGGGGAAAAAATGCCACAGTTTTATTTTGTTTTCAGAAAAAAAGAGCTGATAGGCTATATGTTCCTTATTGGTAATGATAAAATGTTTCGTGCATTTCCGTGGCTTGCAATTGATAATCTTGATGAATTGCCAATGAAAATTGTAGAGCCATTAATGGATATGGCAATTAAGGCATGGAATAATGAGGACGGCAATTTTATCAATGCAGACGGTAGTATTACTGAAAAAAGTCTGATTGCCCAAAGCTATAAACAGCGTTTAGAAAACTACAGACATGGAATTGGACGACGAAGTGAAAATGAATGCCGTTGACAACTTTCGCTTATAGAGGTGTTGAATAATGAATCAAAGAGAAAGGATAATTCGTTTGTGGTTTGATATGTGGCTGCAACAAAAAGACTTAGGGATAGATGATATTTTTACGGAAGATGTTATTTATATTGAAAGTTGGAGTCCGAAATATGAAAACCGCATAACCGTTAAACATTGGTTTGAAGAATGGAACACTCGTGGTAAAGTTCTTGTATGGGATATAAAACAGTACTTCCATAAGGAAAGCCAAACTATTGTAGAATGGTATTTTAAGAATGAGATGAACGACGGTAGCATTGAGGAATTTGATGGTATGTCACTTATCGAATGGACATCTGATAATAAAATAAAATTGTTAAAAGAATTTGGCTGTAATTTAAATAATTATAACCCATATCAGCATGGCGATGTACCACAATTTAGAAAAGAACAGGCAAATTGGTTTTGATATAAAATGTGGAAATCATAGAGGCGTCATATTAATGAAAGAATATATAACAAAGCGGGTACATGAATTGTACTGGAAAGAAGATATAAATTGTGCAAGGACAGCACTTGTCTGTTTGAGCGAATTATTTGAAATTGCCATTGAGCCACAAACAATCTGGTCTACGGTTGGATTGCATGGTGCGGGTGGATATAGGGCACAGTGCGGTTTGGTTGAAGGCTCGCTTATGTTTATAGGAATTTATCTTCACACGATAGGGAAAACAGAAGATGAAATTGTATCTGCCTGCTATAATTTTGCGTCTGCCTTTGATAGAGAATTTGGTTCATTAAGATGTTTTGAATTACGTCCTACGGGTTTCTCAGAGAGCGACCCGCCACATATGTGTGAAAACTTGACTTGTAATGGAATCGGATTTGCATATCAATATATTTTGGGAATCACATAAAAGTAAGCAAAAACCAATTTGTTAATGCACAATAGTTAGGATTGAACATTGTTTGATTCATAACTAAATAAAGATAAATTTTCTATATGGCAGATATATAAAAGGCTGGATAATTTAAAATTTACAGTCTGGAAGTAAAAGCAGACTTACAAAGCAGAATCTAAAGGTAGGACATTATGAAGAAAGCATCTCTGATACTGAGTATAATATTTATCATTTTAACCTTTGTTGGTTCAGGATATGTTTTGTATAATGGTGGAAATATAAATGCGGGATATGCTATTATTCCAATGGTATTTGCCCTTGTTTGTATCGCCTTTTACCGAAATAGAAAGTGACTATTTTATGTTTACCTGTAAATCATGAGTGAAACCAGATAAGGAGAAAACTAAAAATTATGTTTAAGACAACAGACACCATAATGTGGAGTGAATATCTTATTTGGAGGAAATAGAAAATGGCAAAATCATTATTTGAAGAACTGGGCGACAGATACGAAGGGCAAGGCATTATATAATACCGTGTTTGACTGTACCCGCCGAAAAAGAACAGCCCATAGGCATATGGGGACAGCGGCATTTGGATTATCTGAAGCAGTACCGAAAGGTTACATATACCAATCTTCTTACAATCGGCAGGCTCAACACTTATCTTGCCGACATTGACAGGCAGGCGCAGGAACACTTTGAAAGGTTCATAGAGGGCATGAAACACGCACAGGGTTTACAGAACAGCTAATGGCAGAAAACGCCTTAGAATGGACAGGAAGAATGAATAACATAAGGGCGTGTGCGAGGGGGATTGTGAATAACGAAATAATCTTCGT
>OFFK01001715.1_pt1 | contig 14663 bp, 10 predicted proteins | sample 1521361 | NCBI WGS metagenome assembly OFFK01 (sample SAMEA3504096, study PRJEB24116) | mouse gut metagenome | biome: mouse gut; feature: mouse-associated habitat; material: faeces | place: Denmark | collected 2011
CCGCCATTCCAAGCAGTACTGCAAGTTTTTAAATCTCTTTTTCATGTCTTATCCTCCTGTTCCGGTACCGCAGACGCGCTTTCGGCACAGGGTTTACGCGCAACGGCTTTTGGCCGGCCGCATATCCCCAAACCGTTCTGTGCACTGTCTGCCCGTCTGCTGATTTTGGTGTTTGTGATAAGACATATTCTACGCTGTTTTGACGGTTTAATCTGTAGTTTTTATGATTTGATTTGTTCCTTTTGTGATATGTAAGTTTATGAAATTTTAAGAATTGTTGCTTTTGTGATATCCATTGTTCTTTTTGTAACAATTAAGTCCTGTTTATTTCTGATATTCTTTTCTGTACTCCTGCGGAGTCTGATTCGTCATTTTTTTAAACATTTTGGAGAAATGGGAGAAATTATCATAGCCGATTTTGGACGCAATGATGCCAATGGAAAGCCTGGAATGGGCCAGAAGGGTTTTGGCTTCATTCATCTTTTCGGAGAGCACAAAGTCCTTAAAGGTCGCCCCTGTCTGCTGGCGGAACAACCTGGAAAAGTATTCCTCGTTTAAGTGGACATATTCCGCGACCTCTGTACGGGATATGTTTTTATTCAGATTTTTTTTCACAAAGCGGATTGCCAAATCAATGGAATTGTCGTCCGCAGTTTCTTTTTCAGTTTGCGTATCTTCCAGCAGGATGCCCCTTTTTTTCTCCGTGTTGTGTAAAAGGCGTCCCGTGAGCTTTCGGTAAGCGTCGTAAAAGTTTTTGTCCGGGGAAGAGGCGGCCATATCATCCGGATAAAGCGCGATGGAAAAATCCATATTTTCATCAATAAAGGTATAAAAGGTTTTCAGATAATTGTTCCAGATATCTTCATTAATTTTTCTGTTTTCAACCACCAGAAAAATCCAGTATTTATCCTCCGGCTGACAGACGATACCGGCCTTTCCCTTCTGCTCAAAGAACAATTCTTCAAGCACGTTGCCAAACACAAGGCTTACCAGCTTTTCGCTCCATATATTGGTGATTTTTTTCCATTTTACAATGTGGATAAGCGTAAGGCGGATAGAACAATTTTCATATTCGGAGCGGAAAATTTCATGGAAATGTCTGTATATCTGGTTGGCGTCCTCGCTTTTCCCCAGCGAAGCTTTGGCAATCATAGTTTCCAGGATATGGTTGCTCTGTTCCATAACGGCTTTCTGGCTGTCCATAATCTGAAGGATTCTTCGGTTGTTTCGGATTTTATCCCACACCTTTAAAAGTACTTTTTCCACTTCCTCGTATCTGACGGGCTGAAGAATATAGTCAAATCCGCCCATTTTAATGGCTTCACGGGCATAGGCAAATTCCGCATGGGAGGTCAGGAAAATGCATTCAAGTCCGGGGAATTTGTCTTTGGCCCAGCCGCACAGGGACAGGCCGTCCTCCTCGGGCATTTCTATATCGCTGATAAGCACATCAACCACGAAGTTCATTAATACCAGCTTTGCCTCTTTGGCGCTGCAGGCCGTATAAACCTGCCCCACCGGGAGATTGTCCCAGTGGATACCGTTTTTGAGGCTGTCTACGATTGCTTTCTGGTCGTCTACCAATAATACATTCATTTACTGTACCCTTTCCGGTATTACCAATTCACTTAATGCGCCGCCGCAGTTATTGAAGCTGTATTCCGCTCTTTCACCGTATAATATCCGGCACCGGCGCTTGATATTGTTTATGCCCACGCTTTTTGTGCCGGTGGACACGTCTCCGTTGATTTCCAGCAGAATATCTTCCGGATATCCCTGACCGTTATCCTGCACCACCAAATCCAGAAAATTTCCCTCCTCCGTATAAAGACAGCTTGCGCCAATCTGGATTTCCAGCGTCACGTTGCAGTCCCCGAGACGGGCATATTTCACGCTGTTTTCCACAAAGGTCTGGACGGCCAGGACAGGCACCATCCATTCTTCGGCTTCCTCGTCTTTGGAGATTTCGCAGCTTACGGGTCTCCCGGTGACATGCTTTTGCATGTTAACATAATTTTCCACAAAATTAAGCTCCATTTTTAAAGGGACAAGTTCCTGTTCCGCCTGAAGAAGATAACGTAAATGTACGGAAAGATTCAGTATCAGCTCCTGCATCTTATCCGTATGCCCTTCCATGGCAAGGGCGTTTAAGGTTTTCAGACCGTTTAAATAAAAATGAGGCTTAAGCTGAAGCTGGAGATACTGCATCTGCGCTTTTTGCTTTTCAATAATTTCTTCATATACTAAAAGCTTCTGCTTTTTCAGCTCGTGAACCATTTCTCCCAGGGTGTCGTTTACCTCCTGCATTTCGAAAAAACGGCATGCCAGAGAAGGGATTTCCGAATTGGAGCCGTTTCGTATGAAATTCATGGTGTCTGTCAACTGGCGCAGAGGACGAACCAGCTCGTTGCGTATAAACAGACGCATGAAAACGACTGCCAGAACGGAAATGCCGGTGAGGGCCAGTAGCAGAAGCTGCTGGACATTCAGCAGGGTCCAGATATTTAAGGGATAGACGGCGCATATCCAGATATCAGCGTTCGGAATCCGGCTGCCATAAATCTGATAGCGGGCAATCCGTTTGGAAAAGCTGTCGACATGCTTTTCCGCTTCACGGGTAAGGTCCAGCTTAAGGGCAAGTTCTTTATTCTGCAAAATGCCCTCCGGGCTTAATACCACAATCTCCGGATTTTTTCCGGAAGATTCCGAAACGGCGGTTTTGGCGTCAGGAAGAATATAAACTCCGTATAAGCAGGCGTTTTCCCGGCGAAAACAGATAACCAGATAGATTTTATCTTTAATGGAAACGGCTTTCCAATTCCTTCCGGTATCGTCTTTAGTCTGCGTCTCAAGAAATTCCCGAAGGTTTCTGGCATGAACCGCGTCAATTTTATTTCCGTCCACATGGTACCAGACTTTCTGGTAACCGTGGTAGAAAATATAAAATCCATTAAAGTTTTCATCAATCATCATACGGCTTTTTAAAGTCTCCCGCAGTTCATAAGCGTGGCTGTATTCCACGAGAGACTCCTGCATTTTCTGCAGGGCGCGGAAATCCTTGTCATTGATGAAGATTTCGGAAAGCTGCCTGTCAATGTTGTCCATGGAATTTTGTGTCTTTTCGGTATAGGAGACGATGGCGTCCTGATTTGTCTTTGCGTTTTCCATCTGGTATTTGCGAATCAGATACCAGTCCATCAGGAGCATCAGTACCAGAAAAGAGCTGTAGCCGACCATGACGATGAGCATAACGGTACGGTTCAAATACAGATAATGGTGTTTTTCTTTTTTCATGGCGCTCATCCATCCGCTTTCTTTAGAGTGATTTCACTTTAGCATAGAAAAGAGAAGATGTTCAATAGCTTTTATGACCAGGATTAACAGTTTTATGACTTTACACCCAAATAAGCAATGTAAAGTTTATTTTATACTTTTTTTATACTCAAACTATTTTCGTCTTAAAATACATATGGTAACATGTTAAAAGACGACTTTTCGGGGGAAAGCAGACGCCGCCCTTAAGGCGCATAAAATGCGGCTATCCGCAAGGCGGCAGGGAGGAATCATAAATGGGTTCGTTTGTAGAATTTAAGAATGTCGGTAAGACATATCATATGGGGGAAGTGGATATTGAAGCTCTCCGGGATGTGAACTTTATAATTGAAAAAGGAGAGTTTTGCGTTGTGGTGGGAGCCTCCGGTGCCGGCAAAACCACGATTTTAAATATTTTGGGCGGGATGGACGGTTTATCGACGGGACAGGTGCTTTTGGACGGAGAGGAAATCTCCTCTTATAATAAGAAGAAACTGACCGCCTACCGGCGTTATGACATCGGCTTTGTGTTTCAGTTTTACAATCTGGTGCAGAACCTGACGGCGCTTGAAAATGTGGAGCTGGCGGCCCAGATTTGCAAAGACCCCCTCAACGCCATGTCGGTTCTGGAGATGGTGGGGTTAAAGGAGCGGGCGGGAAATTTCCCTGCGCAGTTATCGGGCGGGGAGCAGCAGAGAGTGGCCATTGCAAGAGCCCTCGCGAAGAATCCGAAGCTGCTTTTGTGCGACGAGCCTACGGGAGCGCTGGATTACAACACGGGCAAGGCGGTTTTGAAATTGCTGCAGGACGCCTGCCGGAAAAACGGAATGACGGTGGTGGTGATTACCCACAATCAGGCGCTTACGGCTATGGCGGACAGAATTATTACGGTCAAGAGCGGGACGGTGCGGAAGATGGAGCTGAATGAACATATTGTGCCGGTGGAGGAAATTGAATGGTAGAACGAAAAGTGTCTGCAAAGCAGACCCTTTTCGTTCTTAGAAGAACGTCTGCGAAGCAGACCTTCTTCTTTAAGGATGGTAAGCGGCGTGTCCGGAAAAGAGCGTTGTAAGGCGGCGTGACGGGAGAGACAGTAAAAGCGGCAGGGAGCGAATGAATGAACAGCGGGATGATTAAGACTACAATCAGGGAAATCAGGGGAAGCCTTGGACGGTATATGGCGATTCTGGCAATTGTGACGCTGGGGGTGGCGCTGTTTTCCGGTTTAAAGGCCACGACTCCGGCGATGATTGAAACACAGAACACTTATCTGTCGGAACAGAACTTTTTTGATTTCAGACTCCTTTCCACAGTGGGATTTTCGGAGGAAAGCGTGGAGCAGTTGGCGGAAATGGACGAAATCGCCGACGTGGAAGGGGCGGTTTCCGTGGACGCCGTATGCGCGGCGGGAGAGACAAATAATATCTACAAATTCCACACGGTTCCCGGGGAAATTAATCAGGTGGTGCTGGTGGCGGGCAGGATGCCGGAGCGGGCCGACGAGTGTCTTCTGGACGATGTCATGTACGGGGAAGATGCAATCGGCATGCAGATTACGGTGACGGATGACAACAGCGAGGATACGCTGGAAATGTTTGCGGGCCGGACTTTCACGGCGGTGGGCATTGCGCGTTCTCCTTATTATATTAATTTCGAGCGGGGAACGACTTCTATCGGGGACGGAAGAATTGCGGCCTTTCTCTATGTGCCAGGGGAGGCTTTTGACTGCGACTATCTGACCGAGATTTACGTGACGGCAAAGGAGAAGTATGACATTTACTCCGACGAGTACGAGGATTATATAGACGCGATTATCGACAGGGTAGAGGAAAAGACGAATCTTCTGGCGAAGGGGCGGTATGAAGAGCTGCTTGTCACGGCTCAGGAAAAAATCGACGACGCCCAGACGGAGCTGGACGACAAGAAAGCGGAAGCCGAAACGGAGCTTGCCGACGCGTGGCAGAAAATTCTGGACGGCGAGCAGGAGCTTATTGACGGGCAGCAGGAGCTTACCGACGGAGAAAAGGAGCTTGCGGACGGCAGAAAAGAAATAGCGGACAGCGAACAGGAACTCATCGACGGCGAGCAGGAAATTATCGACGGCGAACAGGAAATAGCGGAAAAGGAACAGGAAATTAAGGATGCGGACGAGGAGCTGAAATACCATGAGTGGGAGATTTTTGCCAATGAGCTGGAGCTTGCAAAAGGATGGGATGAGTTAAGCGAGGCGAAAGAGGAATTAAAGGCCAAAGAAGAGGAACTGGTGGAGCAGGAAGCGCCGCTGCTTGCACAGGAGTCGGAACTTCTGGAAAAGGAAGAGGAGCTGTCGGCTCAGGCGAGGGAACTTGAGAGTAAGGAAGCGGAGCTTGGCAGTGCGGCGGGGGAACTGGAAGCGCAGAAAATTGATTTAAATAATACGATAGGATATTTGAAACAGAATGAACCGACAGACAAGACGTCTCCCGAATATGCGGAATGGGCTTATAAATTAGCGGCATGTGAAGAAGGTCTGAAGCAGATTGCCCAGGGGGAAGCCCAGATTGCCGCTTACCAATCCCAGCTTGAGTCCGGCAAATCCCAGCTCGAAGACGGCCTTCGGCAGATTCGCACAGGCCTTGCGGAAATCCAGTCCTACAAGGGGCAGTTTCAGGAGGGCAAAGACCAGATTGCGGATGCCTGCGCGATAATTCAGCACAACGAAAAGGTTCTGATGGAAGCGGAAGCGGAGTTGCAGTCTGCAAAGACGGAAGTTACCAATGCCAGAGCCGAGCTGGAGGACGGAAAAGTCAAACTTGAGGAGGCCAGGGTGGAGCTGGAGGAGGGAAAAGCCGAGCTTGTCGACGGCAGAGAGAAGCTGGCCCAGGCCAGGAAGGATATCGTCAAAGCCCAGGCGGATTTGGAGGAAGGCCGCGCGGAACTGGAGGACGGAAAAACGGAGCTTGCAGACGCCAAAACAGAGTACGGCGACGCAAAGGCCGAGTTTGAAACGGAAGTGGCGGACGCCCAGCAGAAGATTGACGACGCCAGAGCCGAGCTTGCGGACCTTGAGGAACCGGACAGCTATGCGCTTACCAGAAATACCAATGTGGGTTATGTCTGCTATGAAAGCGATTCCAATATCGTGGCGGCAATCGCCAATGTATTTCCGGTATTCTTCTTTCTGGTGGCGGCGCTGGTCTGCATGACTACCATGAACAGGATGGTGGAGGAACAAAGGACGCAGATTGGCGTGCTGAAAGCGCTTGGCTACGGAAACGGCGCCATCATGGGGAAATTCCTGTTTTACGCCGGTTCGGCGGCTGCGGCCGGCGCCCTTTTTGGCTGTATCATCGGCACATGGCTTTTCCCGAAAGTCATATGGATGGGTTACGGAATTATGTACAGCATGGGAGAAATCGAGTACTATTTTGACTTCCCGCTGTCGGCAGTGTCCGTGGCGGTTTCCCTTTTGTGTTCCATGGGAGCGGCCTGGTTTTCCTGCCGGCACGAGCTGATAAGCGTGCCTGCGAACCTGATTCGTCCCAAAGCGCCGAAAAGCGGAAAACGGATTTTCCTTGAGCGGGTGACGTTTATCTGGAGCAGGATGAAGTTTCTGCATAAGGTTTCGGTGAGAAACATTATCAGATACAAAAAGAGATTTTTTATGATGATACTGGGAATCAGCGGCTGTACGGCTCTGTTGGTTACGGGCTTTGGCGTGAAGGATTCCATAATGAATATTGCGGAGCTGCAGTATGACGAGATTCAAATATATGACATTGATGTCACTTTTTCGGACGCGGTGACGGGAGATGACATTGACAGGCTGGCCGAAGAGACGGACGGTATGCTGGAGAAAATTGCCTGCAGGTACGAAAAGAACCTGGATTTGGATTTTGGCGGCCGGACAAAGTCAATATATCTGGAAGTACCGGAGGACGTGGAGGAAATCGCCGCCTTTTTAAATCTGCACACGGAAGAGGGGGAAGAAATTTCCTACCCCAAAAAGGGAGAGGCGGTTCTTACTGCCAAGATTGCGGAGAGCATGGGAATCAGGGCAGGAGACGAAGTGACTTTGCGGGACGGCGACAGGAAGAGCCTGACGGTAAAGGTGACTGCTTTGTGCGAAAACTTTGTCGATAATTTTATTTATATTAACAGGGAAACCTATGAAGAGCAGACTGGAGCCGTCCCGGAATATAAAAACGCCTTTGTGGTGGTGCGGGAGGAAAAAGATATCCATGAGACCGCCGCGGCTCTTTCCGACAGGAAAAACGTGCTTGCCGTTTCCGTCATTGAGGATATGCGGGAGAGAATCGGCACGATGATGGAAAGCATGGACTACATTGTTATCCTGATTATTGTCTGCGCGGGAAGCCTTGCCTTTATCGTGCTTTACAATCTGACAAATATCAACATCACGGAGCGGATTCGGGAGATTGCCACAATCAAAGTCCTTGGCTTTTACGCCAGGGAGACGGCTGATTACGTTTTCAGGGAAAATCTCGTGCTTACCGCCCTGGGAGCCGTGCTGGGACTTGGCCTTGGAAAATGGCTGCACTGGTTTGTGATGTACAACATCAATATCGATATGGTTTCCTTTAAAACCGTGATTATGCCGGACAGCTATCTGTGGAGTATTGTTTACACCTTTGTTTTCGCCATGCTTGTGAACGGCCTTATGTATTTCAAGCTGGAAAAAATCAATATGGCCGAGTCGCTCAAATCAATTGAATGACGGAAAATTAGCCTTTCAAAAAGGTTGTAGATACACGCCGGATTATGTATAATAATAAGTACTATAAAATTATACCGAAAGCATAGAAAAAGGAGGACGGGAAAAGTGAAAAGAGTTGGTTTACTGACAAGCGGCGGCGACTGTCAGGCATTAAATGCCGCCATGCGAGGCGTTGTAAAGTGTCTCGTAAACAGCAATGAAAAAGTTGAAATTTATGGTTTTCTCGACGGCTATAAGGGCCTTATTTACGGGAATTTCCGTATGCTGGGAGGACATGATTTCTCCGGTATACTCACAAAGGGAGGAACCATCCTGGGCAGTTCCCGCACTCCCTTTAAGACCATTCAGGACCCCGATGAAAACGGGCTGGACAAGGTTGACGCCATGCTGCAGAACTATTACAAGCTGCGTCTGGACTGTCTGGTGGTTTTAGGCGGCAACGGAACCCACAAGACGGCCAATCTTTTAAGACAGAACGGCCTGAATGTCATCACGCTTCCCAAGACCATTGACAATGATTTGTGGGGAACGGACATGACCTTTGGTTTCCAGAGCGCGGTTAATATTGCGACCGACGCAATCGACTGCATCCATACCACTGCGGCATCCCACGGCCGGGTATTTATCGTGGAGGTTATGGGCCACAAGGTGGGATGGCTTACCTTAAATGCCGGTATGGCAGGCGGCGCGGACATCATTTTGATTCCCGAAATCCCCTACGATATCAAAAAGGTAGTGAACAAAATAGAAGAGCGCAACAAAAACGGCAGCAGGTTCACGATTCTGGCTGTGGCGGAGGGCGCAATTTCCAAGGAAGACGCCAAGCTGTCCAAGAAAGAATATAAAGAAAAGATGAAGCATTACAAATTCCCTTCGGTGTCCTACGAGCTTGCGCAGCAGATTTACGACAAGACGGGCCATGAGGTAAGGGTTACGGTTCCGGGCCATACGCAAAGAGGCGGAAGTCCCTGCCCTTACGACCGCGTATTTGCAAGCCGTCTGGGAGCGGAAGCCGGCAGTCTGATTTTAAAAGGCGAGTACGGCTTCATGGTTGGCTACAAGGACCGCGAAGTGGTGAAAGTACCTTTGGAGGATGTGGCGGGAAAACTGAAAATGGTTTCTCCTGACGCGACCATTGTAAAAGAAGCAAAAATGCTGGGAATCAGCTTCGGAGATTAATGCCGGCAGTCCGGCGCGGCAGGGCGGGACGGGTACTTACGTACCTGCCCTGCATAAGCTGCGCCGCTTTCGTAAGGCAAGGCAGAGAGAGGAAAGGGAAGATATGTCGTACACAGCCCTTTACAGAAAATTTCGTCCTGCGACCTTTGAGGATGTAAAGGGTCAGGAACATATCGTCACAACGTTAAGGAATCAGATAAAAGCGGAGCGCACAAGCCACGCGTACCTTTTTTGCGGAACCAGGGGAACCGGAAAGACCACCATTGCAAAAATTTTCGCAAAGGCGGTCAACTGCGAAAATCAAAGGGACGGGAGCCCCTGCGGCGAGTGCGCCCTTTGCAGGGCAATCTCGGCGGGCGCATCCATGAACGTCATTGAAATTGACGCGGCGTCCAACAACGGTGTGGACAGCGTCCGTGAGATTGTGGATGAAGTGGCCTATTCTCCCGCAGAGGGGAAATATAAGGTTTATATTATTGATGAAGTTCATATGCTTTCCATAGGGGCTTTCAACGCATTGCTTAAGACATTGGAGGAGCCCCCTTCTTATGTGATTTTCATACTGGCCACAACGGAGGTCCACAAGATACCGATTACCATTATGTCCAGATGCCAGCGGTATGATTTCAGGCGGATTACCATTGATACCATATCCGGAAGGATAAAGGAGCTTACGGAAAAGGAGCAGGTTTCCATAGAGGAAAAGGCGGTCAGATACATTGCAAAGACGGCGGACGGCTCCATGCGGGACGCCTTAAGCCTTTTAGACCAGTGTATTGCCTTTCATTTCGGGCAGGAACTTACCTATGATAAAGTGCTGGACGTGCTGGGAGCCGTGGACACGGAGGTGTTCAGCAGGCTGCTGCGTGTGGTTCTTAGCGGCGACGTGACGGGAGCCATTTCCCTGCTGGAAGAAATCGTGATGCAGGGCCGGGAGCTTGTGCAGTTTGTTTCGGACTTTACCTGGTATTTGAGAAACCTTCTTCTGGTAAAGACGGCGGACGGAATGGAGGATGTAATCGACATATCCACGGAAAACCTCCTCCGGTTAAAGGAGGAGGCACAGATGGCGGAAAACGACGTCATTATGCGTTACATCCGGGTATTGTCGGAACTGTCGGGGCAAATCCGGTACGCTTCCCAGAAAAGAATACTGGTGGAATTGACGTTAATCAAGCTGTGCAGACCTGCAATGGAGACGGACGCCCAGTCCCTTTTGGACCGGGTCCGGCAGTTGGAAGAGAAGATGGAAAAGGGAATCCCTGTTTTGGCGGCGTCCGACCGGGGAGCGTTTGAACCGGGAGCGGGAACTGCCGGCGGGGAAAGCGGCCTGGGCGCAAATACCCGGGGAGAGGGCGCGGTAATACCGGCCAATCTGCCCAAAGCGGTGCCGGAGGATGTGAAAGCGGCGGTGGGAAAATGGCCCGCCATTGTGGGGGAAGCCGCCATGCCCATGAAAGCCTATCTGAAAACGGCGTTTCCCAGCCTTTCCGGGGACGGCAATCTGCTTGTGGTGGTTTCGGACGGCCTGCCCTTTGATTATTTCAGGGACAGCCAGCACAGGGAAGAATTAGAGAGAATCATCGCGGGATTTACCGGAAAGGAAATGAAGGTCGAGGTGCAGTGCGCCCGTCCGGGACAAAATTCCGAAGATATATATCCTGATTTGACAAAACTGGTCAGTCAGGTTATTAATATGGAAGTGGAAGAATTAGACGAAGAAATGGAGGATTTATACTGACATGGCAAGACGTGGAGGATTTCCGGGCGGCGGTATTCCCGGCAACATGAACAATCTGATGAAGCAGGCGCAGAGAATGCAGCGCCAGATGGAGGAAAGCCAGAAGGAGCTGGAGACGAAGGAGTTTACCGCAAAGGCCGGAGGCGGCGCGGTGGAGGTGACGGTTACCGGAAAGAAGGAAGTGGCAAAAGTGAAGCTTTCACAGGAGGTAGTCGACCCCGATGATATTGAAATGCTCGAGGACCTGGTGATGGCGGCCACAAACGAGGCTCTTCGCATGGCGGACGACGCCAACAATGAAATCATGGGCAAGATGGCAGGCGGTCTCGGACTGGGAGGGGGCCTTCCTTTCTGATGGATTTGTACAGCGGACATATCAACAGGCTAATAGACGAGTTGTCCGGCTTGCCGGGCATTGGTTCCAAGTCAGCGCAAAGGCTGGCTTTTCACTTGGTAAACCTTCCGGAGGGGAAGGTGAAAAGGCTGGTGAAAGCCATTACCGACGCCAAGGAAAATGTTCGTTACTGCAGGGAATGCTTTACCTTAACCGACAGTGAAGTCTGCCCGGTGTGCGCGAATACAAAGAGGGACCACGGCACAATCATGGTGGTGGAAAATACGAGAGATTTGGCGGCCTATGAGAAAACCGGCAAATACGAGGGCATTTACCATGTGCTTCACGGGGCGATTTCGCCCATGCTGGGAATCGGGCCGGGGGATATTAAGCTGAAAGAGCTTATCGCCCGCCTGCAGAATGATATTACTGAAGTGATTATCGCCACAAATTCCAGCCTTGAGGGGGAAACCACGGCGATGTATATCGGAAAGCTGATTAAACCCACGGGGATTAAGGTGAGCAGGATTGCCAGCGGCGTGCCGGTGGGCGGCGACCTGGAATACATTGACGAAGTCACGCTCTTACGGGCGCTTGAAGGCAGAGTGGAAATGTAAAAGTTGAGAGAAGAAAGGATAAAATGCAGGCTTTATGCCTGCGTCCCGGTATAAATAATGGTAAAAAAAGAAATTTTCGGAAAAACAAAAAGCGGACAGGAAATTTACCGTTACTGGCTGGAAAACGAAAAAGGCATGAGAGCCGGTGTGATTAATTACGGAGCAATCCTGGTGAACTTATTTGTGCCCGATAAAGAGGGAAAAGTAAAGGACGTGGTTTTGGGCTACGATACGCTGGAGCCCTACTTTGAAAACGGCGGATTTTTCGGCGCTACAGTGGGCCCTAACGCCAACCGCGTAGGCGGGGCGGCTTTTACGGTGGACGGACAGCTCTGCCGGCTTGACAAAAACGACGGTGAGAATAACCTTCACAGCCACAAGGAGCTGGGATACCACAAAAGAATCTGGAGCGCCTCGGAAAAGGAGGATGGCGTTACGTTTTTCCTTGAGGACGAGGACGGCAGTATGGGATTTCCCGGCAATAAAAAGGTATGGGTTACCTATATTCTCACACAGGAGAACGAGCTGAAGATTAAATACGAGGCCGAAAGCGATAAGAATACGGTCATCAACATGACAAACCATACATATTTTAACCTTGCGGGACAGGGAAGCGGTTCTGTTTGCGACCATATTCTCACCCTCAAGGCCGGCGCTTACACGCCGGTGGTTTCGGGCGCGATTCCCACAGGGGAGGTGAAATCCGTGGCCGGAACGCCTTTTGACTTCACGGAGGCAAAGAAAATCGGAGCGGATATCGATGCCGACAACAAGCAGCTTAGTCTGACCGGCGGCTATGACCACAACTGGGTTATCGACGGCGCCGACGGGACTTTGCGTGAATTTGCGGTGGTGGAGGAGCCGGTATCCGGCCGCGAAATGCGGGCGTATACGGATTTGCCCGGCGTACAGTTTTATGCCGGGAACGGTGTGGAAAAGCAGGCCGGAAAAGAGGGGGCAGAATACGGACCCAGAGGCGGACTGTGCCTGGAGACACAGTATTTTCCCGACACGCCCAATAAGCCGGAATTTCCTTCCGCGATATTCGGACCGGAGAGAAAGTATGAAAGCATGACGGTTTACCGCTTCGGTCTGTGTAAATAACGAAAGCCGCTTCAGGGAGAGCCCGTATTCTTCCGGCGCGCGTCCCGCAAAGAAAGATTTACAGAAAATGCGGAATAGAAACGATGCTTTACAATCCATCTGACCCTTATCTTGTGCTAAACTTTAAACAGGTACAAGCCTCGCTGCGGATTTGTCCCGGTAAAGTCCGGGCGGGCCGGGCCGCCGGTATTGGCGGGAAACAAAGAGGGAATTAAGGGGAGGAGGATTGTAAAATGCAGCTTCCGGAAATCGTAAAGCAGGTTGGAAAGACGAACGACAAAGAACGGGTATATCTGGAGGATTACGTTTATGCATACCTGAGGGAACTCAAAAAGGAGGCGGGAGCGCTTCCGGGGCGCGCCGCGCTTTTCGGACATGTTTATCATAAGAACAACCGCAGTTTTTATATGATATACGGAGCTGCCAGCGTGATTGGCGGTCTGGAGAGGGGCAAAAACGAGGAGCAGGTCAGAAGAGAATTTTTCGGGGATTACGAACTGATAGGATACGTTAATATTTATGCGAAAGGCCGGGAACTGCCCGGAAAAAAAGAAGGCTGTTACATCTTTTATGAGAAAAACGAGCCTATGCAGAATTATCTGCTTTCCTGTTACGAGCAGAAAAACAAAGAGCAGGAAAACAAAAAGACGCAAAAGAAAAGCGGGCGGAGGGACGGCCGTTCTTTTTCCATAAAAAACACCGCAAAAAAAATTTTTTACGGGGGATGTATTATTATATTGGCGATTGCAGTGACCACGATTAATGATTATAATAAAATGCATGGATTTGTGGAGTCGGCGGGCAGAGCGATTGACTTTGGCGGGCAATGAGCCAAGCGGCTGCGAAGCAGACATTTGGCGAATGCCGCGAGGGTCACAGACCCCGCAGCTTGCTTACGAAAGACTTGAGGTTGGGCGAATGGCAAACGTGCGTGACTACTTAAAAGAAAAGGAAAAAAGGCAGGGCAGTGTAAAAAGGATTGACTACAAAGAAAAAATCCGCAGCCATAAGCTGGCCATTTTCTACCGGGCCATACTTTCCGCGCTGCTGGCGGCAGCGGTAATTGTATTTTTGGTTATCCAGTGGCAGAACAGAGTTTTTGCCGAAAGTATTGTTACCCATTCGGCGCCAGTGACCATCGTGCAGGGGGCTACAGCAAGAAATCTGGGAGGGAATATTTTACTATACAGTAAGGATGGGGCAAGCTGCCTGGATGCAAAAGGAAATGCGGTGTGGAACCGGACCTATGAAATGCAGACACCCCTTGCGGCCATCTGTAATCAGGTAATTGCGATTGGGGATTATAATGGGCGCACCATATATGTTATGGACAAAAACGGGGAAAAGGGAACCGTAAATACCAATCTTCCCATCAGGGATTTTTGCGTTTCAGCAAGCGGCGTGGTGGCTGCCGTGCTGGACGATGGTGCCGTGACCAGAATTTATATCTATAACGGCAATGAAAATACAGATACCCCCATCGTGCAGGGAAGGGCCACTATGGATAAGAGCGGATATCCTGTGAGCCTTTCCTTAAGCCCCAACGGAAAATTGATGGCAGTTTCTTATTTATATGTGGACAGCGGTAATATGAAATCTTCCGTGGCTTTTTATAATTTTGGCGAGGTGGGGCAAAATGAAACTGATAATTTTGTAGGC